>Ga0268287_100144_pt1 | contig 47382 bp, 43 predicted proteins | sample MetcocultureR3M_FD_191348 | JGI IMG/M metagenome (GOLD analysis project Ga0268287, IMG submission 191348) | Soil microbial communities from Anza Borrego Desert, Southern California, United States - Methanotrophic co-culture R3-M | ecosystem: Environmental > Terrestrial > Soil > Desert | place... | reverse complement strand
TCGATGGACAGCGGGCGCTCCACCGAGATCAGCACGTCGTCGGCGGGGGACAGGTTCACCCGCCCGCCCCACGAGACGCAGGCCCCGCAGGTCTCCACCACCTGCCGCATCTCGGCCTCGCTGAGGTCGACCCGGGCGAAGACCTCCATGGTGTCGGCGGTCCCCGCGGGCGAGGTGATGGCCCGCGACGAGGTCTTGGGCATGGTCAGGCCGTGCGCCGCCACGATGGGCGTGACGATCAGCGTCGTGCGGTTGCCGGGGATGCCGCCGATGCAGTGCTTGTCCACCACCAGGTCGCGGTTCCAGCTCAGCCGCCGGCCGGCTGTCACCATCGCTTTGGTCAGCGACAGCACCTCCTCCGGCGTCATGAACGCGGCGCAGGCCACGAGGAAGGCGGCGATCTCCATGTCGGACCAGCGGTGCGCCGCCAGGTCCCCGGTGATGGCCTCGTAGTCGTCCGGCGTCAGGCTGGCGCCGGCGATCTTCGCCCGGACCGCCTCGAGGGTGCGCGGCGAGCGGGCGGGCGCGACGTGCACCGGATCGCCGGGCCGCACGCCCAGGCGCCGGAACGCCGGTTGCGGCAGGCCCAGCTCGCCAGGCTGCAGCAGGCCGTCCTCCGAGATCATCGGCGTGGCGAGGATGGTCACCTCGCCGGCCCGCACCTCGACCTTGCGCACGCCCGCCAGCCGCTCCGGCCGCACGGCCGGGCTCGACCGCGGCAGGATCACCACGTTCTCGCGGAAGGTGTTGAGGGCCACCGGCCGCGCGGTCAGCGGCGCGGCGGGGCCCAGGCGGGCTTCCGGCTCACGGACGGGAGGGGCCGCAGGCCGCGGATCGTCGGGCATGGGTCGCTCCCTGAAGTGTTCGGAGCGCCCCGGCGGAACCGGCGGGCCGAGGCGCTCCGTCCACGCCGCCTGCTCAGGAGGCCTGGATCTCGATCGTCTTGGTCGCCGCGTCGGGACGCTTGGTTCCGGTGATCCTTAGCACGCCGTCGGCCATGGCGGCGGTGATGGTGGCCGGATCGATGCTGCGCGGCAGGCGCACCGAACGGGAGAATTCGCCGTAGCTGCGCTCCACCAGGCGGTAGCGGCGGTCCTTCTCCTCGCGCTCGGCCTTCTTCTCGCCGCTGACGGTGAGCAGGTCGCCGTCCATCGAGATCTTCACGTCCTCGCGGGACAGGCCGGGCAGCTCGAGGCTGATCTCCATGCCTTCCTTGGTCTCGGCGACGTCCATGCTGGGCGCGAGGCGGAAATCGGTGAACGCCTCCCAGCCGGACTCGAGCTCGTCGAAGAAGCGGCTCAGCTCGCGCTGGAAGGGCTGGAAGGGCGACCGCACGGACGCGGCCGTCTTGGAGGGGGTCGGGATGTTCATGGGCGGATCCTGTCTCTCAGGGCCGGCCTGCTCCAGGGACCGGCTCGCCGAGTAGGCCGGCCGCCGGCGGGCGGCGCCTTGAGCTTCATCAAAACGCGGCGGCCAGAAAATGCGACGGCCAGAAAATGCGACGGTCAGGCCGCGGATTGCGGGTTATCAAGGAGCCTTCGGACGCCAGAGCGCATTCCCGCCGCCGATGACCACCCGCAATTTCGACTCCCTCTTCCACCCCCGGGCGATCGCCCTGATCGGGGCCAGCGACCGTCCCGGCTCCGTCGGCGACGTCGTAGCCCGCAACCTGAAGGCCGGCGGCTTCCCCGGCCCGCTGATGTTCGTCAATCCGAAGGGCAAGACGATCCTGGGCGAGACCGCCTTCCGGTCGGTCGCCGACCTGCCCCACGCGCCGGACCTGGCGGTGATCGCCACGCCCGCGCCGACCCTGCCGGGGCTCGTCAGCGACCTGGGCGCTCGGGGCTGCCGGGCGGCGGTGGTGATCAGCGCGGGCTTCGAGGCCCAGGACGAGGCGACGGCGCGGCTGCGCCAGGCGCTGCTCGACGCGGCCCGACCGCACCTGCTGCGGATCGTCGGCCCCAACTGCCTTGGATTCATGTCGCCGCGGCGGGGGATCAACGCCAGCTTCGCCCGCGGCTCGGCGCCGCCCGGCGGCGTCGCCCTGGTCGCCCAGTCGGGGGCCGTGGCCTCGGCCCTGCTCGACTGGGCCCCGGCGCACGGCGTCGGCTTCTCGCACGTGGTCACCCTGGGCAACGCCCTCGACGTCGACGTCGCCGACATGCTGGACCACCTGGGACGCGATCCCGAGACCAAGGCGATCCTGCTCTACCTCGAGGGCCTGCGGGAGGCGCGGAAGTTCATGAGCGCCGCCCGGTTCGCGGCCCGCTCGAAGCCGGTGGTGGTGATCAAGGGCGGCCGGGGCGCGGCCGGCGCCAAGGCGGCGTTCTCGCACACCGGCGCGCTGGCGGGGGCCGATGCGGTCTACGCCGCCGCCTTCCGCCGCGCTGGCCTGCTGCAGGTCGCCGAACTGAGCGACTTCCTGGAGGCCGCCGAGACCTTCGCCCGCGGCCACCCCCGCAGCGTCGAGCGGCTGGCCATCGTCACCAATGGCGGCGGCGCGGGCGTCCTGGCGGTGGATGCGCTGGAGCGCGAAGGCGCGCCCCTCGCCGAGCTCTCGCCGCAGACGATCGAGGCGCTCGGCCGGGTCGCCCCGGCGAACTGGTCGCGGCGCAATCCCGTCGACATCCTGGGCGACACCCCCGCCCAGCTCTACGGCGAGGCCGTGTCCATCCTGGCCGCCGCGCCCGAGGTGGACGCCATCCTGGCGATCAACTGCCCGACCGCGGTCACCGACAGCACCGAGGCCGCCGAGGCGGTCATCGCCGCGACCCCGCGCGGCTGGGCGCCCAAGCCGGTGCTGACCGCCTGGCTGGGCGGCGCCTCCGTCGCCCAGGCGCGGGCCCGCTTCACCACCGAGGGCCTGCCCACCTACGAGACGCCCGAGGCCGCCGTCCGCGCCTTCGCCCTCAAGCGCGACTGCGGCCACGCCCGCGAGCGCCTGCTGCACGCCCCGGACGGCAGCGAGGGGGCCGGCGACATGGCCGCGGCCCGCGCCGTGGTCGAGGGCGTCCTCGCCGAGGGCCGCAGCTCGCTGGCGCCGCTGGAGATCCAGGCGGTGCTGCGGGCCTACGGCGTCCCGATCCTGGAGACCCGCATCGTCCGCGATCCGGCCCAGGCCGGAGAGGCGGCGGAGTCGCTGGGCGGGCCGGTGGCGCTGAAGATCCTGTCCCGCGACATCCCCCACAAGTCCGATGTCGGCGGCGTGCGGCTGGACCTCGAAGGCCGCGGGCCGGTGGAGCGGGCCGCCGCCGACATGCTGGCGGGCGTCGCCCGGCTGCGTCCCGACGCCCACGTCGAGGGCTTCATGCTCCAGCCGATGGTCATCCGCCCGAAGGCCCAGGAGATCCTGGCCGGCATCGTGCAGGATCCGGTGTTCGGCCCCCTCGTGATGGTCGGCGCGGGCGGCGTCGCGGTGGAGGTCCTGGCCGACCGGGCGCTGGGCTTCCCGCCGCTGAACGAGGCCCTGGCGCGGGAGATGATCGGGACGACCCGCATCTCGCGTCTCCTGGCGGGCTTCCGCGACCGGCCGCCGGCCGATCTCGCCGCCCTGGCGAAGCTGCTGGTGGCGCTCGGGCGGCTCTCCACCGACGTGCCCGAGATCGTCGAGCTCGACCTCAATCCGGTGCTCTGCGACGAGAGCGGGGCCATCGCCCTGGACGCGCGCATCGCCGTGCGCCGGCCGGATCTTTCGACGCCCCGGCCCGCGATCCTGCCCTACCCCGCCCACCTGACCCACCAGGTGAAGCTGGGCGACCTTTCCCTGTGCGTGCGCCCCATCCGCCCGGCCGACGCCGAGCGCCTGGTGGACATGGTCGACCGCAGCACGGACGAGGACGTGCACATGCGCTTCTTCGGGGGGATGCGGCGCCTGACGCCGGACCTCGCCCTGCGCCTGACCCAGATCGACTACGACCGGCACATGGCCTTCGTCGCCGAGGCCGAGAACGGCGAGATCCTGGGCGTCGGCCGGCTGGTGGAGGATCCCGAGGGCGGCAGCGGCGAATACGCCCTGATGGTCCGCAGCGACCACCAGGACCGGGGCCTGGGGCGGATGCTGCTGAAGGAGGTGCTGGACTACGCCGACGCCCGCGGGCTCGGCGAGGTGTGGGGCGACGTCGCCCGCGAGAACCACCGGATGCGGAGCATGGCCGAGGCCTTCGGCTTCCGCACCCGGACGGACGAGAGCGATCTTGGCCGGGTGCGCGTCGTGTGGAGCCCGGCCGAGACGGTGTGAGCGGCCTCAGTGGGCCCGGCGCAGCGCCACCTCGGGCTCGCGCGGCAGGCCGAAGGCCCGCAGCGCGGCCGGCAGCCGCAGGGCCGCGCGGGTGGCCTCGCGCATGGAAGCGAAGGCGGTGGCGGCCTCGGGGTCGGCCACCCAGTCCGCCTGGCCCAGCGGGCCCATGACCAGGTAGGTGTCGGCGGCGTCCTTGCCGGCGGCGGCCTTGGCGACCAGGGCGGGTTGGGCGTGCAGCGCGAGGGACATTTGTCAGCTCCTTGTTGCCCCGAGCTAACTCCGCCGGCGGGACCCGCGCCATTCGGGACGTCCCCCTAGGTAGTCCTACGGAGCCGCCCGGCGGCGGACGAAGCGGCCCTCCTGCAGCAGGGCGGCGACCCCGACCCCCAGCCCGGCCGCGACGCCGGCCGCGGCCGCCGTGAAGGCGGCGAGCAGGCCGGGCGGCTCGGCCTGGAACAGAGCCGCGAAGGACGGGAACCAGACGCTGGCCGCCAGCATGCCGCCGGCGAACAGGACGATCAGGCCGAAGGCGGGCCGCTGGCGCCGCGCATCGGCGCCGGCCGCCCCGGCGCTGAGCACGCCCGCCATCCCGAGGTTGGCGGCCACGAGGCCGATCAGCGCCGTCGCCCGCGCCTGGGCCTCGGGAACGCCCTGCTCCAGCAGCAGCAGGTGCAGACCGAACACCACGGCCAGCACCACCAGCCCCTGGACCGCCGCGGTCAGCAGCCGCCGGCCCCCGAACAGCGGCTCGCCCGGATCGCGCGGCGGCCGGCGCATCGAGGTGCGCGAGGCCGGCCGGCTTTCGAACACCAGGGCGCAGACGGGGTCGATCACCAGTTCCAGCAGCACCACCTGCATCGGGAACAGCACCGGCCCCAGGCCCAGCAGCGGCGGCAGCAGGGCCAGGCCCGCCATCGGCACGTGCACGGCCACCAGATAGGCCAGGGCGAAGCGCAGGTTCGCGAAGATGCGCCGGCCTTCCCCGATCCCGGACACGATCGAGACGAAGCGGTCGTCCAGCAGCACGAGGTCGGCCGCCTCGCGGGCGACATCGGTCCCTCGCTCGCCCATGGCCACGCCGACGTGGGCCGCCTCGAGGGCCGGGGCGTCGTTCACCCCGTCGCCGAACATGCCGACCAGCTCGCCGCCGGCGCGCAGCGCCTCGACCAGGCGCAGCTTCTGGTCCGGGCTGATGCGCGCGAACACGTCGGTCCCGCGGACCGCCTCGCGCAGGCTCGCATCGTCCATGGCGGCGATGTCGGCGCCGGTCAGCGCCCCGCCCGCACGTCCGATCCCCGCGCGACGGGCGATCGCCAGGGCGGTGGCCGGATAGTCGCCGGTGATCATCACCACCCGCACGCCGGCGGCCTGGGCCGCGGCCAGGGCCGGCGGCACCTCCTCGCGCACCGGATCCTCGAAGGCGACCAATCCCTGGAAGGCGTAGGCCTCGTCGCCCGGGTCGGCGTGATGGTCGTGCGCCCGCCGCGCCGTGGCGACGCCCAGCACCCGCAGGCCCCGCCGCGCGAGGTCGGCGACGACCGCCTCCAGCCCGGCCCGCGCCGCGCCGTGCAGGCGGCACAGGTCGAACACCGCCTCGGGCGCGCCCTTGGCCGCGAAGATCACGGCGTCGCCGTCCGGCCAGGCCTGGATGAACGCCAGCCGGTCCGGCCGCAGCGGGAACGAACGCAGCGGGACCCGCTCGCCCAGCGCTCCCGGTCCGGCGAGCTCGTGCAGCGCCCGGTCCATGGGGTCGAGCGGCCGCACCGCCGAGGCCAGGAGCGCGGCCTCGATCAGCGCCTTCGGCTCGGGATCGCCGGGCGCCCCTTCGGCGCAGTCCCATTCCCGGCTCCGGCGCCAGACGGAGGCGACGGTCATGTGGTTGCGGGTGAGCGTGCCGGTCTTGTCCACCGCCAGCACGCTGATCGCCCCCAGGGTCTCGATGGCGGCCGAGCGGCGCACCAGCACGTTCTTCTGCGCCAGGCGCCATCCGCCGAGGGCCAGGAACACCGCCAGCACCATGGGGAATTCCTCGGGGATCAGCGCGATGCCGATCGTCAGGCTGGCCAGGGCGCCCGCCATCCAGTCGTCGCGGCCGAGCCCGTAGATCAGCAGCACCGACCCCGCGACGGCGAAGGCGAACAGGCCCAGCTGGCGCACCACCCGCCGGGTCGCGCGCTGCAGCGGGGTGGGCCCTTCGGTGAGGGCCGAGAGCGATGCGCCGATGGCGCCGATCCGGGTCGCCTTGCCGGTCGCGGCCACGCGCGCGACCCCCTGGCCGCGCGCCACCAGCGACCCGGCGTAGAGCCAGGGGCTGTCGGACGCGCCCGGCGGGTCCGGCGCGCGATCCGCCGCCAGGTGCGGGTCGGGCCGCTTCAGCACCGTCGCGGCCTCGCCGGTCAGCACCGACTCGTCCACCGACAGCACGTCGCCCGACAGCAGCACGGCGTCGGCGGGGGCCCGGCCGCCTTCCGCCACCAGGAACACGTCGCCGGGAACGAGCTGGGCGGCGGGGATGCGCCGCTCGGCGCCGTCGCGGATCACCCGCGCGGTGGGTTCGGCCAGGCGGGCCAGCGCCGCCAGCGCCCGTTCGCTGCGGGCCTCCTGGGCGACCCCCAGGCCGATGGTCGCCACCGCGCCGAGGAAGAGGAAGGCCGCCTCGGCGAAGTCGCCGACCGCGAAATAGAGGCCCACCGCGCCGAACAGCAGCAGGAACATGGGCTCGCGCAGGGCGTCCAGGACGATCTGCGGCAGCCGCCGCGTGCGGCGCTCCGACACCCGGTTCGGACCGTGCAGGGCGAGCCTGCGCGCCGCCTCGGCCTCGCTGAGGCCCGTCAGGCGGGACGGCGTCAGGTCGTCAGGAGGCATCGCCATACGACCCTAGCCTGGGGGATCGGGGAAGCCGAGCGCCGGGCGGCCGCGACCGGGCCTCCTGCACGGGCGGGAGACCCGGTCCGAGTTGCTCAATCCGCCGCCGCCGTCCTCGTGTCGGGGCTTTGGACGCGGTGGGCCCTGGCCGTTTGGCCGCTGGCCCCGTTCCGGCCGAGCCGCAAAGCCACACCGGAACGATCCGACGTCTACCACGGCCGGCGGCGCGCCCGGTTTGATCCGGCTCAAACACCGCCGATCTTCGACAGCTCCCGGGCCGGCGCCTTGGCGGCCGCGGCTTCCGCCTCGCGCACCGCGGCCAGCGTGCGCGGCAGGCTCTGCGGATTGACGCTGATGGAGTCGATGCCGACGCCGGCGAGAAACGCCGCGACCTCGGGATAGGTCGCCGGCGCCTCGCCGCAGATGCCCACGTGCCGGCCGTTGCGGTGCGCCCCGGTCACCGCCTGGCGCAGCATCTCCAGCACGCCCGGGTCGCGCTCGTCGAAGTCGAAGGCCACCGTCTCGGAATCGCGGTCCACGCCCAGCACGAGCTGGGTCAGGTCGTTCGAGCCGATCGAGAAGCCGTCGAACAACTCGGCGAAGGCGTCGATCTGGATGACGTTGTTGGGGATCTCGCACATCACATAGACCTCCAGCCCGTCCTCGCCGCGCTTCAGGCCGTTGGCGGCCATGGCGTCCAGCACGCGCCGGGCCTCCTCCACCCGCCGGCAGAAGGGGATCATCACCTTCAGGTTCTTCAGGCCCAGGTCCCGCCGCACCCGCGCCAGGGCCTCGCACTCCAGGGCGAAGCCGTCGGCGTAGAGCGGATGGGCGTAGCGGGAGGCGCCCCGGAACCCCAGCATCGGGTTCTCCTCGCGGGGCTCGAAGTCGGCCCCGCCGGTCAGGCGGGCGTACTCGTTGGTCTTGAAGTCCGACAGCCGGACGATCACCGGCCGCGGGTGGAAGGCGGCCGCGATCACGCCCGCGCCCTCCACCAGCCGCTCGACGAAGTAGGCCCGCGGCGAGGGAAAGCCGCGCGACAGCCGGGCGATCTGCGCCCGCTGCCGGGCCGAGGTCACCCGGTCCGGATGCGCCGCCGCCATCGGGTGCAGCCGGATCTGCTCGCCGATCACGAACTCCAGCCTGGCCAGGCCCACGCCCGCCGAGGGCAGCTGGGCGAACCGGAAGGCCAGCTCGGGGTGCGCCAGGTTCAGCATCACCTCCGTGACGGGCGTCGCCAGCGAGGCCAGGTCCAGCCGCGTCACCTCGAACGGGACCCGCCCCTGGTAGACCCGGCCGGTCTCGCCCTCGGCGCAGGAGACGGTGACGAGGCCGCCGTTCCCCAGCCGCGCCGTGGCGTCCCCCGCCCCCACCACCGCCGGCAGGCCCAGCTCCCGGGCGACGATGGCGGCGTGGCAGGTGCGCCCGCCGCGGTCGGTGACCACGGCCGCCGCGCGCTTCATCACCGGCTCCCAGTCTGGGCTGGTCGCCGGCGCCACCAGCACCTCGCCCTCCTGGAACGCCCGCAGGTCCGCGGGGCCGCGGATCACCCGCACCCGTCCCGAGGCGATCCGCTCGCCCACCGCCTTGCCGGTCGCGAGCACGGGTCCCGAGCCGGTCAGGCGGAAGGTCTCCAGGGTCTGGCCGCGCTGCGAGGCCACGGTCTCGGGCCGCGCCTGGACGACGTAGAGCCGCCCGTCCACCGCGTCCTTGGCCCACTCGATGTCCATCGGCGTCGGCCGCCCGGCGCGCTTGGAGTAGTGGTCCTCGATGCGGATCGCCACGTCGGTCAGGTCCATGACCTCGGCGTCGGTCAGGCAGTAGCGGCCGCGCTCGGCCCTGCCGACCGGCAAGGTCTTCAGCGCCGCGCCGCCGGCCCTGCGGTCCCAGACGATGCGGGTCTGCTTGGCCCCCAGGCTGCGCTTCAGCACCGCGCGGTAGCCCTGCCGGAACGTCGGCTTGTGGACGTAGAACTCGTCCGGGTCGACGAGGCCCTGCACCACGTTCTCGCCCAGGCCGTAGGCGCCGGTGACGAACACCACGTCCCGGAACCCGCTCTCGGTGTCCAGGGTGAAGGTCACCCCGCTGGCCGCCCGGTCGGAACGGACCATCCGCATCACCGCGATGGAGAGCGCGACCTTCAGGTGGTCGAAGCCGTTGTGGGTCCGGTAGACCACCGCCCGGTCGGTGAACAGCGAGGCGAAGCAGCGGCGGCACGCCTCGATCAGCGCGGCCTCGTCGCGCACGTGCAGGAAGCTCTCGTGCTGGCCGGCGAAGCTGGCCGTCGGCAGGTCCTCGGCGGTGGCCGAGCTGCGCACCGCCACGCTGATGTCGGCCCCCACCGCCCGCTTCAGCTCGCGGAAGCCCTCGACGATCTGGCGGCGCAGGTCCTCGCCGCCTGTCGCCTCGTAGACGATCCGCCGGGCCTCGGCCCCCCGGCGCGCCAGCTCGGCCACGTCCTCGACGTCCAGTCCCTCGAGCAGCGCCCGCAGCGGCTCCCAGGCGCCGGCCCCGGTCAGCGCGTCCCGGTACGCCTGGGCGGTGATCGCGAACCCCTCGGGCACGGCGACCTTCGCCCCCTTCAGCAGCTGCTGCAGCTCGCCCAGCGAGGCGGTCTTGCCGCCCACCAGGGGCACGTCCCCGAGGGCCAGGGTGTCGAAGGGTCGGATGTAGTGGGCAGGCGCCATGGGTCCGCTCCGCAAGGTGCGAGGGGAGCAACCTAGGCGCGCGGCCGGCGCGCGCCTTGAGTGAGGTCAATCGGGATCAGGTCGGCCGCGTTCCGCTGAACAGCAGCCAGGCGTTCAGCCCGTAGGCCGCGACCAGGGCCAGGCTGGCCCAGCTCAGCGCGCCGCCGGGACGCCCGTTCGGCCGGTAGATCAGGCCGGCGGTGACGACGCCGTTCATCACCAGCGCCGTCAGGACGCTCACCGCATGCCCCCGGTCCACGCTCGAGAGCAGCGGTCCGCCCGGGTAGGCGAGGTCGTCGATGGCCAGCACCAGCATGTTGAACAGGTTGCTGCCGAGCAGGTTGGCGACCGCCATGTCGAGGACGCCGATCCGCACCGCCGACAGCGTGACCATCAGCTCGGGCATGGCCGTCGCCGCGGCCAGCAGCAGGGTGCCGACCAGGCTGTCGCTCCAGCCCATCGCCCCCGCCAGCTCGAGCGCGGCGCGCGGCAGTTGGAAGCCCGCGGCCAGCACCGCCGCGGCCGCCCCCGCGTAGCCGAGGATCGCCCGCCGGAGCGTGACCCCCGGATAGCGGATCACCGACGGCTCGGCCGGCTCCAGCAGCTGGCGGCGCTCGAAGGTGAAGATGGTGCGCAGGGCCAGGGCGTAGAGCGGCACGATCAGCAGGCTCGCGAAGCTGATCGGGACCCAGGGCAGCGGCGCCGGGGCAAGGATGTTGAGGCCCACAAGTCCCAGCAGCACCGCGCCATAGCCGGTGGACAGCGCGTGGCCCTGCGAGGCGCGGCTGAACATGCAGGCGGGCCGGTAGAACAGGTCCACGAGGCTCAGCAGCAGCAGGTTGAACATGCAGGCGCCGATCACATTGCCGACCGCCAGGTCCGGCGCGTGCTCGACCCGCACCGCCGTCACCCCCGTGACCAGCTCGGGCAGGGAGGTGACCGTGGCCATCAGCACGAGGCCGACCCAGCTGCCGGACAGGCCGGTCCGCTCGGCGATCACGTCGCCGAAGCGCGACAGCCAGTAGCCGGCGACGCCGACCACGGCGCCGAGCAGCAGGAACTGCGTCCAGGCGAAGATCAAGCGCGGCCCTCCCGATGGTAAGGTGGGCCGGCCGCCGCGGTCGCGCGTTGAGGTCCGTCAATGCCGTCGAACGGCTGGCGCGCCCTGATATCCGCGAGGAGGACGACCCATGGCCCCATCCGACCCTGCGAACCCCGGCGGCGGACGCATCCTGCTCGCCACCGACCTCAGCGCAAGGTGCGACCGCGCGCTGGACCGGGCCTGCGCCCTGGCCGAGGCCTGGGACGCGACGCTCCACGTGGTCACCGCCGTCGAGGCCGACGCCGCGACCGCCGCTGCGGTCGGGGCGGCGGCCCGCACCGAGGCGGAGGCCGAGCTTGCCGACGCCATCGGCGAGCGTCCGGTGCGCCGACAGGTGGAGGTGGTCGCCGGCCGGCCCGACGCGGTGATCTGCGAGGCCGCCCGCCGCCTGAAGCCCGACCTGATCGTGGTCGGCGTGGCCCGCAACGAGATCCTCGGCCGCATGCGGCCGGGCCGCACGGTCGAGGCCCTGGTGCGCGAGGCCTGCGCGCCGTTCCTCGTCGTCAAGCGCCGGACGCGCGGACCCTACGGCCAGGTGCTGGTCCCCACCGACTTTTCCCCCGCCGCCGAGCAGGCGCTGGTCCGCGCCGCCGCCATGTTCCCGGAGGCGGCCTTCACCCTGCTCCACGCCTACCGGGTGCCGTTCACCGGCTTCCTCAGCGAGAGCGAGCACGACGCGGAGATGCGGGCGATGGCGCTGGAGGACCAGCAGGCCTTCGTCGAGCGGGTGCAGGCGGAAGCCGGTCGCCCGCTGAACATCACTCCGCGCGTCGAATACGGGGGCCCCGACGAGCGGATCGACCGGTTCCTGCGCGACCATGCGCCCGACCTGATGGTGCTGGGCGCCCACGCGCGCGGCGGCCTGCTGGAACGCCTGGCGCCCGACGTGGCGGGCCGGCTGCTGATGGCGGCGGCCTGCGACGTGCTGGTGGTCCCGGAACGGTCGGTGGCCCGGGCCGCCCCTTCGAGGACGCAGACGGCCTGACCGTCAGCCGGCGGACTTGCGGACCTTGATCCGCGCGCCGTCCCGCACCTTGTCCGAGGGGAACACCACCACGCGGTCCCCGGCGGCGAGGCCCTTGCGGATCTCGGCCTCGCGGTCGGTCATGGCGCCGGCCTCCACGCGGGTCAGCCGCGCCCGGCCGCCCTCGACCCGGAACACGGCCCAGCCGCCGTCGGCGCGAACGAGAGCCCCCAGCGGCGCCTTCACCGCCTTGGCCTCGCGGCGCAGGAACACCCGTCCCCAGACGCGGTAGCCGGGCCCCAGGCGCGTCCACTTCCCCGGCTCGCCGGCGAACTGCAGCAGCACCAGCACCCGCTGCTCCTCGACGCCAAGGGCCGAGATCTTGGTGAAGCCCTGCGGCTCGACGCGGCGGACGATGGCGGGAATCGCCCCCTCCCCGCCCCAGTCGTAGATCTCGGCCGGCATGCCCTCGCGGACGCGCACCGCATCCTGGGTCAGGAACTCGATCGCCGCCTCCAGCCCCGTCTGGTCGCCCACCTCGATCAGCGGCGTGCCCATCGCCACCGTCCGCTCGCTCTCCTGCAGAAGGCGGGTGACGTAGCCCGACGCCGGCGCCGTCACCGGCACGATGTTCGCCCCGTCCGCGTCAGGCCCCATCAGCGCCGCCCGCGCGGCGGCCAGCTCGGCCCGGCGCACCGTGAGCTCGGCGGCGGCGGCCCGGACCGCGGCGTTGGCGGAGCGGGCCTCGGCCTCGGCGCTGTCCAGCGCCTGCTTGGCCGCAAAGCCGCTCTGCGCCAGGGTCCGCAGCCGCTGAAGGTCGACGTCCGCGCGCCGCGCCTCGGCCGCCAGCCGGTCGCGCTGCGCCTGGGCCGCGCCCACCGCCGCCTGGGCCGCGGCGACGCTCGCCTGCGCCTGGGCGCGCGAGCGCGGGTCGAGCAGGTCGGCGGCGGCCGGGCGGATGCGGGCGACCACCGTCTGGCCTGCGCTCACCCGGTCGCCCACCTTCAGCGGCAGGCGCTCCAGCCGACCCGAGACGGGCGCGGCCACCACATAGGCCTCGCGCACCCGGGCATAGCCCTGGTCCGAGACGCTTTCGGCGATGGGGCCGGTCCGCACCGGCTCGACGTCCGCCGGGACCGGTCGCGGCGCGAGCAGCAGGCCCGCCGTCGCCGCCACGGCCGCGGCCACCGCCCCGCCCAGGCCCCATCTCGCCCACTTGATGCGCGCCACCGGCTACTCCCTCGTCTTCAGGACGGCCACGAGATCGAACTCCCAGACCCGCCGCGCCACCAGCACGCCCGCCAGCACGACGGCGCCGAAATAGGCCGCGAGCGCCGCGCCGTAGCTGGGCAGGGTGATCACGGGGGGCAGGCGCACCTCCTCGCGCGAATAGGCGACCGCCAGGCCCTCGGCCAGCGCATTGCCGCCCAGGATCCCCACCGGGACGGCGGCGAGCGCCAGGATCGCCAGCTCGCCCATCAGGATGTAGGCGCATTCGGCCTCGCCGAAGCCGAGGACCCGCAGCGTCGCCAGGTCCCGCGCGCGTTCGGACAGCGCGATCCGGCTCGTGTTGTAGGCCACGCCGAAGGCGATCGCCGCCGCGAAGCCCACGTAGAAGACCATGGTGGTGCGGAACGCCTCGATCATCACCTGCCGGAAGGCGGTCACCGTGTCGTCCCGCGAAGAGGAGCCGACGATCTGCGGCGTCCGCTCGATGGCCGCGTAGAAGGCCGGCCGCCGGTCGCCTGCGACCAGCAGGTTCGCGCCGGTGATCACGTCGCCCTCCCCGATCAGCCGGTTGAGCTCGCGCCGGTCCACATAGGCGGTGAAGCCGCTGTAGTCGCGCGCCAGGGCGGTCACCGGGACGCTGCCGGCGCCGCCCCGCCCCTCGACGATCTCGATCCGCACCATGTCGCCGGGCGCCAGCGCCAGCCGCCGGGCCAGGGCCTCGCTGATGACGACGCCGCGCCCCTTCAGGGGGATCGGCCGGCCCTCGGCGTCCAGCGGCCGCTGCAGCGCCGGGCCCGGATCCAGCCCCACCACCTGCGTCAGCTCCTGGCGCCCGTTGGCCTTCAGCCGGGCGGCCGCGCCCCGCACCGGCTCGACGGCGTAGACTCCCGGCAGGCGTCCCAGCTCGGCCGCCGCCGCCACGCTGCGCCCCTCGATGAAGCCCACCGACTCGCTCCAGCGCTGGATGCGGTAATAGGCCTGGTCGATCAGGCGGTCGAAGCTGTCGAACATGAACTGCACGCCGACCAGCAGGGCGAGGCTGGCCGCGAGCCCCGCCACCGCCAGCCCCGCGCGCACCGGGAAGCGTTCCAGGTTGCGGACGATCATCCGGCTGGCCTCGTCGATGGCGCGGCCGGGCGTCAGCCGGTCCAGCAGGCCCCTGCGGTAGACCGCCGGGCGCAGCGGCTGCATCGCCACCGCCGGCGACAGGGCCGCGGCCCGCCGCACGGCCGAGACCGAGCCCGCCAGCGTCGCGCCCACCGCCACCGTGCTGGCGATCAGGAAGGCCGGCCAGTGGAAGCGCCCGGCGAGGTCCGGGAAGCGGAAGTACTCCCGGTAGAGGTCGACGATGGCCGCCCCCAGCAGCGCCCCGATCAGCCCCCCGCCCAGCGCGCCCACCAGGCCGATCGCCGCGGCGGTCTTCAGGTAGGGCTGCGCCGCCTCGCCGTCCCGGTAGCCGAAGGCCTTCAGCAGGCCGATCTGCTCGCGCTCGGCGTCCACCATGCGCGAGACGACGAGGTGCACCAGGGCCGCGGCGATGGCCAGGAACACCGGCGGCAGGATCGAGGCCGAGGTGGACAGCTCCTTCAGCTCGGCCTCGAGGAAGGCGTGCGAGGGCTGGTCCTCCCGGCCGCGGGCCGCCAGCCCGCCGTAGGGCGCCAGGATCCGGTCCACGTCCTGCAGCACGCGCGGCAGGGACGCGCCCGGCGCGAGCTTCAGCGAGACCGCGTTGAACGCCCCGGTCATCCCCGCGGCGCGCTCGACCGTCGCCCGCGGGGCCCAGAACACGCCCTGGTGGGCGTCGTCGGGCATGAACGACTGCGGCGCCGGCACATAGACGTACTCGGGCGACAGCGCGGCCCCCACGATGGTGAAGCTGAACGCGCGGCCCTCCAGCACCGTCGTCAGCCGGTCGCCCAGCTTGACGCCGGCGGCGTCCATGAACGTCTTCAGCGCCACCACCTCGTCGCGGCTGGCCGGGTCCGGCATGCGCCCGCGCACGAGGCGGATCTGGTTGAGCGCCCGGGCCTCGTCCTCGGGCAGCGAGACGACCCGCGCCACCGCCGGCCGCGACAGGCCGGGAACGTCCATCAGCCCGGCCTCGACGATCCGCGCGTCGGCCACCGTCACCCCGTCGATCCGCGTCAGCTCCCGCGCCCGGGAGAGCGGGGCGCGCCTGGCCTGGGCGAAGACGTCCCCGAAGCGCGTCTCGGCGTAGAACCCCGCCTGGGCGTCCGCCAGCGCCTGCTGGGCCGAGAAGGCCATCACCGCCACCGACACCCCGCAGGCGATCAGCAGGGCGATGGCCAGCACCTGCCAGCGCAGCCGCACGAGATCACGCAGCAGCTTGCGGTCGAGCGGCGCCGGCCTCACCAGCTCATCTCCCGCGGCGCGACCTTGCGCGCGTTGACCTCCACCTCGGTGATCCGGCCGTCGCGGAAGCGGATGATGCGGTCGGCCATGGCGGCGATGTCGGTGTTGTGGGAGACGATCAGGGTGGTGGCCCCCACCGCCTGGGTCACCTCGGCGATCGCCTCGAGGACCTGCACGCCGCTCTCGGAATCCAGCGAGCCGGTCGGCTCGTCGCAGAGCAGCAGCTCGGGCCGCTTGGCGATCGCCCGGGCCACGGCGACCCGCTGCTGCTGGCCGCCCGAGAGCTGGGCCGGGAAGTGGTCCATCCGGTCGCCCAGCCCCACCCGCGCCAGGGCCTCCTCCGGCGTCATCGGATCGGCCGCGATCTCGGTGATCAGGGCCACGTTCTCCCGCGCGGTCAGGCTCGGCACGAGGTTGAAGAACTGGAAGATGAAGCCCACCGAGGCGCGCCGGTAGCGGGTCAGCTGGGCCTCGCTGGCGGTGGTCAGCTCCAGGTCATGGAAGCGGGCGCGGCCCGAGCTCGCCCGGTCCAGCCCGCCCAGGATGTTGAGCAGGGTGGACTTGCCCGATCCCGAGGGCCCCAGCAGGACCAGGATCTCGCCGCGGCGGATCGACAGGTCGACGCCGCGCAGGGCGTGCACGTCGCCCGCCCCGGTCCGGTAGACCTTGGCGAGCCCCCGCAGCTCGATGGCCGGACCGGCGTCGGGGGGCGCCTCGGGGGCGGGGGCGGACGGGCGCCTGGCCATGACTCAGCCCCCGCGGGCGGACGGCGCCGCCTCAGCCGGGATCGACCGCCCCCAGCAGCATCGAGATCCGTCCGTCGCCCCACATGGGCAGCAGCAGCCGCGCATAGCCGTCCTCGGCCCGTACGTAGGTGGGCGCCTGGGCCTCCACCGTAGCGCTGGCCTGCGACAGGAGGAACTCGAACGGCGTGGGCGGCTCCACCTCGTCGAGGAACAGGCCCGACAGATCCGCCGGCAGGTCCTCGCCCACCGTCCCGAAGCGGAAGCGCTCGGGCCGCTGGAACGCATCCACCAGGAACAGACGGCCGGCGAGGTCCGGCAGGTCGGTGAGCCGGGCGTCGTCCCAGAAGGGGATCTGGGCCGAGCCGCGCAGCAGGCCTTTCCAATAGGCGTGGACCCGCTCCAGGTCGGCGGGCAGGCGGCCGGGGACGGCGTAGGGGTGCTTCATCGGCTTCATCGGTCTGGATCCACGGTTCGGCCGCAGCATCGGCGCGGGGCGGGCCGGCCGCCTTGACGCCCGTCAACCGCCAGTTTCAACCCTTGACGTGGCTCAAGGCGGGCAGGCGGGGCCCGGGCCAGCCTCCAGGCTCGAGGAGGCCCGCCGATGCCCGTCGTCGTCACCCTGACGCTCAACCCCGCCCTGGATGTCTCGACCTCGACGCCGCGGGTCGAGCCCGACCGCAAGCTCCGCTGCGCCGCCGGCCGGCGCGATCCCGGCGGCGGGGGGATCAACGTCGCCCGCGTCGCCCACCGCCTGGGCGCGCGCACGCTGGCGATCTTCCCCTCGGGCGGCCTCACCGGCCAGATGCTGGAGCGCCTCGTCGAGGCCGAAGGGGTGGGAAGCCTGCCCGTGCCGGTCTCGGGCGAGACCCGCGAGGACGTCACCGTGCTCGACGAGTCCTCGGGCGCCCAGTACCGCTTCATCATGCCGGGGCCCCATCTGCACGGGGTCGAATGGATGGCCTGCCTGAAGGCGCTGGCGGGGCTCGAGGCCAGGCCCGACTTCGTCTGCGCCAGCGGCAGCCTGCCGCCCGGCGCCCCCGACGACCTCTACGCGCGGGTGGCCGAGATCGTGGAGAGCTGGGGCGTCCGCTTCGCCCTGGACACCTCGGGCCCGCCGCTGCAGGCGGCGCTTTCCGAGCGCGTCTTCCTCATCAAGCCCAACCTGCGCGAGCTGCGCGAACTCACCGGCGCGCCGCTGGAGGACGAGGCGAGCCGCATCGCCGCCTGTCGGTCCCTGATCGCGCGGGGCCGCACGGCCGCCGTGGCCCTCACCCTCGGCCACGAGGGCGCGCTGCTCGTCACCGCCCAGGACGCCTGGCGCGCCCCCGCCCTGCCGGTGAGGCCGGTCAGCAGCGTCGGCGCCGGCGACAGCTTCCTGGGCGCCATGGTCTGGGGCCTCGCCTCCAAGCTGACCCTGCGCGAGGCGTTCGCCTTCGCCATGGCGGGCGGGTCGGCCGCCCTGCTGGCCCAGGGCACCCAGCTCGCCGGCGCCCGCGACGTGCGCCGCCTGCTCCCGCAAGTGACCGTCGAGCGCGTCGACGACCGGGCCGCGCTGCGGGCCTAGCGGCGCCCCGGCGCTTGACGACTCGCCGTCAGGTGGAGTCTTCGTGCCCACCCGCCAGCGCGAGGACGGCACGTTTGCGTATCATCGGACTTCCGGATCAGTCGCACCACGTCGTGGGGCCCGGCGTGCTCATCAAGTTCGCGTCCATGGCGTTCACGCGGGACCTCGAGACGGCCTTCACGACGCTCCCGTTCCGGCCGCAGAGCACCCTGGTGCCCGAAGAGCAGACCGGCGTGATCAAGCGCGTGGGCGAGGGTGAGGACATCTCCTTCGAGATGAACGGGAGGCCGCGGGTCATGGCGCACGTGCCGGGTCCGGTGCTGGCGCTGAACCTGCTGTTTCCCTTCAACTACTTCCACTTCATGATCGAGTGCCTGCCCAGCGTCTACGCGCTGATGCGGGAAGGCGTCCTGGAGCCGGAGACGATGCTGGTCTCGGGGCTGCTGCACCCGAACATGGCGCTGGCGCTGTCGTTCTTGATGCGCGAGCGGCGCATGTCGATCATCCAGCTCCGGGCGGGCGGGGACGCGGTGTTGAGCGAGCAGGTGATCCTGCCGCGATCCAGCTTTTACTCGGCCGAGCGGCTGGACGGGGGGATCACCCCGCCCTACTGCAACGCCGAGAACATCGCCGCATTGCGTGAAGGCCTGCGCCCCACCTGGTCCGACCCGCGCCAGCACCCCCCGCGCAAGCTCCTGATCCGCCGCAAGCGCGACGGGCGCAGCATCGTCAACTTCGACGAGGTTGAGCGGCGCGCCGTCGCCGCCGGCTACACCGTGATGGCGCCCGAGGACTACAGCCTGAACCAGCAGGTGCGGATGTTCAGCACCGCCAGCCACATCATCGGCCCGACCGGCGCATGGCTTTCCAACCTGCTGTTCGTGCGGCGCAGGACGAGGGTCGCGGTCTTCTACCCCGAGACCTGCCGGGAAGGGCCCATCTGGAACCTCCTGGGCCGCGCGTGCGGCGTCGAGGTCGAGGAGATCTTCTGTCCGATCGCCAAGTACGACGAGTTGCAGCCGATCCACTCGGACTACTTCGTCCCGCCCGAGATCCTGAACCCGCTCCTGAAGGACTAGCGCGCGCCCCCGGCCTGCGCCGCCTTCGCCCGCTCCACCATCGCCTTCACGTCGGCCAGGAGCGCCGGCGCGTCGTAGGCGACGCCGCGGACCACCGTCCACCTCACCCCGCCCACGGTCTCGACGCGATTGTCGGCCGAGAGCCGCTGGTGGCCGGTGCCGTACAGCGTCTTGAAGTTCTGCAGCGGGTTCTCGGGGACGATCACCAGGTCGGCCGACAGGCCGGGCCGCACCACGCCGAAGCCGATCGGCTCGCCCTTCGCCTCGGCCAGCGTCCGGGCGCCGTTCACGGTCGCGGCCTGGATCACCTCCAGCGGCGAGAAGCCCGCCTCCTGCAGCAGCTCCAGCTCCTCGACGTAGGCGAAGCCGTACAGCTTCCAGATGAACCCGGAGTCCGATCCGGTCGTCACCCGCCCGCCCATGTTCTTGTAGTCGTTCACCAGCCGGAAGTAGCGGTCGTAGAAGCGCTTCCACGCCACCTCGTTGGCCGTCGTCCAGTCGAAGAAGTAGCTGCCGTGGTTGTCGCGGGTGGAGACGAAGTAGGCCTTCAGGCTGGGCAGGGTGTAGTCGGCGTGCCAGTCGGCGTTGCGGGCCCGCATCAGGTCGCGGGACGCCGCGTAGATGTTGAAGGTGGGATCGAAGGTGACGCCGGCGGCCTTCTGCGCCTCCAGGTATTCCACCCACTTCGGCGAGCCCGGCTCGACGATCTCGTCCCAGATCTCGGCGGCGACGCCGAACCGCTTCTGCTCGTCGTAGAAGTTGTAGTCCGCCGGATAGTCCTGCAGCCGCCGGTCCTTCAGCAGCGATTCCGAATGGCCGTAGAAGTGGGTGACGGTCCCCAGGCCCGCCTCTCCCAGCTTCAGGGCGTTCAGCTCGGCCACGCCCGGCTGGGCGATGTGCGCCACCGTGCCCAGCCCCTGCGCCTTCGCCTCGGCCAGGGCGGCCAGCACCACCTCGGGCGTCTCGTCGTCGCGGACGAAGAACTTGATGCCGTCGACGCCGTTCTTCGCCGCCCAGCGCACCCAGGCGCGGGCCTTGTCCGGGCCGTCAATGCGCCCCTGCGACCAGCCCGAGCCCAGCGTCTGGTAGTTGTAGATCCGAGGGGCGACGATCTCGCCGCGGGCCGCCCTGGCCTTCTCCGAGACGGCGATGGCGTGCGGCGCCAGCGAGACGCCGCGCACCGTCGTCACCCCGTGGGCCAGCCACAGCTTGTAGACGTACTCCAGCTCCGGCGCCTTCTGCGGCGTGCCGCCGTGGACGTGCAGGTCGACGAAACCCGGCAGCACGTACATCCCCGCGGCGTCGATCTCGTGGTCGAACTCCCGCGGCGGGCGGTCCTTGGCCAGCGCCAGGCCCGGCCAGCCGGCCTGGCGGACCTCGGCGATCCGCTCGCCCTCGATGACGATGTCCACAGGCCCGCGCGGCGGGGCGCCGGTCCCGTCGATCAGCGTCGCGCCCCGGATCACCATGCGCTTGAAGGGACCCAGCCCCTCTCCCGCCCGCCGGTCGGGCGCCGGCTTCAGCTCTGCGGGCGGGCCCGCCGTCTGCGCCACGGCCATCGCCGGCGCCAGCGCCGAGACCGCCACCAGGGCCGCGGCCGCCGCCGCCAGGAATCCGCCTGCCGCCTTCAACTCGTCCCCTCCCCAAGCCTCGGGCCGGCCTATAGCAGCCCGCCGCCGCGCGCACAGCGCGGCCTGAGACACAGAGACAATTGATGGGGGAAGAAATGGCGCGCCCGGAACGATTCGAACGTCCGACCCTCAGATTCGTAGTCTGATGCTCTATCCAGCTGAGCTACGGGCGCGCACGCCTTGCGGCGAGGGGCGCTATCTAGCGAGGCGCCTTTCGTCTTTCAACCCATTATCGCGCCGCATCGGCGCATGGCGCCCGCTCCGGCTTGTGGCGCGGGGGCGGGCGGGGTAGCCCCGGGCGACAATATCCGGGGAGCCCAGCCGTCATGGTCAGCCTGTCGTTCGCAGAGGTGGTGGAGATGCTGGTGGCGCTGCGCGACCAGACCGCCCAGCCGGCCGACGACGCCCGCGCGTTCCTGGGTCACTGCCTGCGCCACCTGCCGGCTTCGAAGTCGCAGTTCCTGCAGGACCTGTGGGTGTCCTACGAGCTGAAGGGGCGCCGCAACGGCTTCTTCGTCGAGTTCGGCGGCGCCGACGGGGTGAAGTTCTCCAACAGCTGGTATCTGGAGACCGAGCTCGGCTGGTCCGGCATCGTCGCCGAGCCGGCGCGGGTCTGGCATCCGGCGATCCGCAACAACCGCGCCTGCTTCGTGGACGACCGCTGCGTCTGGACGAAGAGCGGCGAGCGCCTGGTGTTCAACCAGCCGGCCATCGCCGCCCACGCCACCATCGACGCCTATTCCGACAGCGATTCCCTGGGCCACACCCGCAAGGACGGCCAGCGCTACGAGGTCGAGACCATCTCGCTGGTCGACCTGCTGCGCCACTGGAACGCGCCGCGCCGCATCGACTACCTGTCGATCGACACCGAAGGCTCCGAGCTCGACATCCTGCAGGCGTTCGACTGGGACGCCTGGGAGATCCGGCTGATCACCGTCGAGCACAACCACTCCGACAAGCGCCAGCCGCTCTTCGACTTCCTCTCGTCGAAGGGCTACCGGCGCAAGTTCGAGGCGCTGTCGAACGTCGACGACTGGTACGTGCGCGCCTACTGAGGCGGCGCGCCCTCAAGAACCTTCAGGGGATCGGCACGCCCAGCGCCCCGCCGAGGCCCTTCATGATCGCCCGGCGGCGCTCGGCCTTCGGATCCTTCTTCGGCGCCGGCGCGCCCGGGCGCGCCTCGCCCGCCTCGCCCGCGTCCTCGGCGTCGGCCATGCCCGGCATCGGGGTCCCCAGCATGCCGCCCGTGGCCGAGCGGTAGCGGACCTTCACGGCCCACTCCTGGTTCCAGGCGACCTTGGGGTCCTGCGGCCGGGGCGGATGGACGAAGTTGGCCTCGCCGCCGTAGGCCGCGAGCTGGAACATGGCCTGGGGCGCGGCGTCCAGCACCTCCTTGGGCACGGCGCAGCTCGTCGTCTGCGGCCCCATCAGCGCCTTGGCCGCGACCAGGCGGGTGATGTCGCCCTGGCTGAGGAAGTCCGGGTTCGAGAACGCCGCCGCCTGGGTTTCGGACGAAGTCCACATCACCAGGGTCTCGCCGTCGCCGCCCATGGCGCTGGCGTAGTAGGCGCGGGCCTGCGGGACGGGATTCCAGGCCAGGTTCGCCCAGCCGCCGGGCGCCTTCTGGTTGGTGGTCAGCACCAGCGGGGCGAGGAAGTCCTGCTCGCGGCCGAGGGTGAAATTGATCTCCGGCGCATAGTTGCCGCGGACGGTGTGCGCCCCGACCAGCGAACCCGCCGAGGGGACGAGGTCGCGGGTCTTCTCGTTCGGCCACTCGCCGTAGGTGCGGTTGCGGCCGGGCGCCGGCGGCCGCATCGGCCGGTAGTCGAGGCCCTTGAAGAGGCCCGCGGGGTTCTGCTTGCCCTCGGCCATCTTGGCGAAGTCGATGACGTAGGGCTGGCCGGGCCTGGCCCGCTCGCCGCAGCCCCAGAACACCAGCATCTTGCCGCGCGGCTTCTGGTACTCGCGCGGGACCTCGGGCGTCTCGTCCTCGTCCCGGGTCGCCGGGACCTGCCGGGGCGTCAGCAGCGGCAGGCGCACGCCGGCCTGCAGCGCGGGCGGCGGCAGGTGGTCGGCCGCCGGCGCGGGGCTCGCCTGGCTGGAGCCGAGCTGGAGGACCAGCGACTTCTGCGCCCCCCCGCCGCCCATCATCTGGCGCATGATCGCCGAGGGGTCCGGCTGGCCGCCGGCGCCGGGCATGCCGAAGCCGGTCTGGGTCGAGGCGCTCATCCAGTAGGTGGCGACCGGGCCGGTCACCTTCTGCTGGGTCTGGGCGGAGGCGGTGGTCCCGAGGACCGCGACGCCCGCGGCGAGGGCCAGTCTGGATGCGCAAGCCATGTCGATCTCACTCCTGTACAGCGAGATTCGTCTAACAGCGGTCGCGTCAGGCCGGAAGGTCCCGCCAGCAGGGAACCTTAGCATCCGACCATGAGGCGGCCGCGAACACGCCGCGGGCGACGGCGCGCGCCAGGGCGTCGGCCGCCAGCGCGCCCAGCCGCGCCACCACGTAGTCCGCCGGTGCCTCGAGCGGCCGCCGGCCGGTGGCCAGGGCGAACACCACGTCGCCGTCGAACGGCGCATGGACGGGGCGGATGGCGCGGGCGAGGCCGTCCTGGGCCATCACCGCCAGCCGCTTGGCCTGGGCCGGGGTCAGGGCCGCGTCGGTCGCCACGCAGGCGATGGTCGTGTTGCGCGCCTGGGGCGGGCGCTTGGCGAGGCCCCAGTCGTCCGGGCCGGCGACGAGGCCGGCCGGCCCCAGGCCGCCGAACTCCCCGTCCAGCTCGTAGGGCGCGGCCCAGAACGTGCGCCCGCCGGGCGCCGTCACCGAGCCCCAGCAGTTGACCGCCGCCAGCGCGCCCACCGTGAATCCGTCCGCCGAGACCACCGAGGCCGAGCCCACGCCGCCCTTCAGCGTCCCGGCCATGGCGCCGTACCCCGCGCCCGCCGTGCCGAGGGCGAAGTCCGGGCCGGCGGCGGCGGCCGCGGCGCGCCCGAGGTCGCGATAGGGGGGCGCCTCGCCCCAGGCCTTGTCGCCGCCGTTGGCCATGTCGAACAGGATCGCCGCCGGCACGACGGGCGAGGGCGGCACGCCGGGCACGAGCCCGTAGCCCCGCCCCTGCGCCCCCAGCCAGGCCACCACCCCGTCGGCCGCGGCCAGGCCGTAGACCGAGCCCCCCGACAGCACGACGGCGTCCACCGCCTCGACCAGGTTCTCGGGCGCGAGGGCGTCCGTCTCGCGAGTGCCGGGCGCGCCGCCGCGCACGTCCACGGCGCAGACCGCGCGGTCGTCGGGCAGGATGACGGTCACGCCCGTGCGGGCGCGCGCGTCCTGCGCCTGCCCGACACTCAGGCCCGGCACGTCGGTGATCAGGTTGCGGGGCCCCGGCCCCGGACGCATCTCGGCCATGAGGCGACCTCGCACGCGCCGGCGGCTGTTGTCCACGGCCCGGCGCCGCTATGGTCGCCGGCCATCCCGCCGCTGGAGTGCTCCCGTCCGTGATCCGCAAGACGCGTCTGCTGCCCCTCGCCCTGTCCGCCCTCCTCGCCGCCTGCGCCACCCCTGCCGCGCCGCCCGCGCCGCAGCCGGCGCCTGCGCCCGCCGCCCAGCCTGGCGCCCAGCCTGGCGGCATGGTCGCCGCGGCCAATCCCCTGGCGGTGGAGGCGGGCCTTCGGGTGCTGCGCGAGGGCGGCTCGGCCGTCGACGCCGCCGTCGCCGTCCAGGCGGTGCTGGGGCTCGTGGAGCCGCAGAGCTCGGGCCTCGGCGGCGGGGCGTTCCTCACCTACTACGACGCCGCCACCCGCTCGGTGACCGCCTACGACGGCCGCGAGACCGCCCCGGCCGCCGCGACCCCCGACATGTTCATGGGTCCCGACGGCAAGCCGCTCGGCCGCACCGCCGCCATCCTGTCGGGCCGCTCGACCGGCGCGCCGGGCGCGGTCGCCATGCTCGCCATGGCCCAGGCCGATCACGGCAGGCTGCCCTGGAACCGCCTGTTCCTCGACGCCGAACGCCTTGCCGACGAGGGCTTCCCCGCCCCCGGCCGCATGGCCGCGGCGGCGAGCGGCCGCTCGGCCCAGGCGGCCACCGCCGACGCCGCCCGCTACTTCACCAAGCCCGACGGGACGAAGATCGCCAAGGGCGACATCGTCCGCAATCCGGCCTACGCCGCCACGGTCCGCAAGATCGCCACCGAGGGCCCGAAGGCCCTGCTGGAGGGCGAGATCGCCGAGGCCATCGTGGCCAAGGTCCGCGAGGGCCCGCTGCCGGGGACCCTGAGCCTCGATGACCTGAAGAGCTACCGGCCGCGAAAGGGCGCCGCCCTCTGCCGTCCCTACCGGGTCTACATCGTCTGCACGCCGAACGCCCCGTCTGGCGGGCCCGCCGTGCTGCAGGGCCTGGGCCTGCTCGAGCGCACCGACATCGCCGCCCACCGCAACGACGTGGAGGGCTGGTACCTGTTCAGTCAGGCGAGCCGCCTGATGTACGCCGACCGCGACCGCTACATCGGCGATCCGGCGTTCGTGGACGTGCCGGTCGAGGGGCTGCTGGAGCCCGCCTATCTGGACGCCCGCGCCCGGCTGATCGGCCCCACGGCCAGCCCCGAGGCTCCGCGGCCCGGGACGCCCCGCGGCGCCAAGGCCCGCGCGCCCGACCGCACCCTCGAGCCCGCCGGCACCACCCACTTCGTCGTCGTCGACGGCGCCGGCAACGTGGTCTCGATGACCACCACGGTGGAGAGCATCTTCGGCTCGGGCCGGATGGTCCACGGCTTCTTCCTGAACAACCAGCTCACCGACTTCTCCTTCTCGCCGGTGGACAGGGACGGCGCGCCGGCCGCCAACGCGGTCGCGCCCGGCAAGCGCCCGCGCTCGTCCATGGCGCCGGCCATCGTGCTGGACCGCGACCGCCGCTTCGTGGCCGCCGTCGGCTCGCCGGGCGGCCCGGCCATCCTCGCCTACAACCTGAAGACCCTCGTGGGCGTGCTGGACTGGAAGCTGCCGGTGCAGGAGGCCATCGACCTGCCCAACCTGATCGCCGCCGGGACCTTCTACGGGGCCGAAGTCGACAAGTTCGCCCCCGAGCTGCGCGAGGGCCTCGCCGCCCGCGGCGTGAAGCTCACGCCCAGCCCGGGCGCCGAGGGGTCGGGCCTCCACGGGGTCGAGGTCACGCCCCAGGGCCTGCGCGGCGGCGCCGATCCCCGCCGCGAGGGCGTGGCCCGGGCGCCCTAGGGGGCGGATCCGCCCAGGTAGCCGTCGAGTTCGGCGCGCAGCCGCGTCGCCTGGCCGGCGACCATCTGGGCGGCGGCGAACATCTCCTGGGCGGCCTGATCGGCGCCGCCGATCGCCTCGGTGATCTCGCCGATCTCGCCGGCCACCTCCCGGGCCCCTTCCGCCGCCTGGTGGATGTGGCCCGAGATCTCCTGGGTGGCCTCGCTCTGCTGCTCCACGGCCACCGAGACCTGCTCGGCCATGCTGGCGAGCTGATCGACGATGGGCTGCACGCCGGAGATGGCGGCGCTGGCCTGCCGCGTCAGTTCCTGGACCGACTGGATCTGATGGGTGATCTCGACCGTCGCCTCGCCGGTCTGGCGCGCCAGCGCCTTCACCTCGCCGGCGACGACCGCGAAGCCGCGTCCGGCGTCGCCCGCGCGGGTCGCCTCGATCATGGCGTTCAGCGACAGCAGGTTCGTCTGGCTGGCCACTTCCCGGATCAGCGCCACCACGGCGTTGATCTGCTCGGACGCGTCCTGCAGCTCGACCATCGCCTGGGCCGTCGTCCGGGCGCGGTCCACCACGTCGCGCGAGACCTGTGAGGTCGAGCCCGCCAGCGAGCCCACGCCGCTGATCGAGGCGCTCAGCTGCTCGGTCGCGGCCACCACGCCCGAGACGTTCTCGTTGGTGTTGCGGGCGCTGCCGTCGATCGCCGCCGCGCTCTGGCGCACCCGGCCGACCAGCTCGGCCAGCCCCTGGGCGGACGTCTCCACCGCGCCCGCGGACGAGGCCACCTCGTCGGCGATCTGCAGGAGGCTGCCCCTCAGGGCCTCGACGCCGGCGACCTTGTCGCCCATCGCCTTCATCGCCTGGTTGATCACGCCGGCGGCCTGGCCGAACGAGCCCAGCAGGCCCTGCTCCATCACCCGTCGGTAGTAGACGCCCTCGGCCACGTGCTGGAGCGCCGCGCGGCTCTCGCGCACATAGGCGTCCGTCAGGTCGAGGAGCGCGTTCAGCGCCTCGGCCACCTCCCTCGCCTCCGCGTCCTCGGGCAGGGGTGAGACCCGGCCCTCCAGGTCGCCCCTCGCCGCCTGCTGCAGCACCCGGCCGATGGCTTCGAAGCAGGCCGCGCAGCTGGGCGCGTCAGCGGCTGAAGATGTACTCGTCATAAGTCACCCCGCGTTCCGCCAGCAGGTTGGTGAGCGCCGCCACCGAGCTCTCCGCCGCCGAAGCCTTGCCGCCCGCCGCGTCTTCCACCCGCCGCATCTCGGCGTAGAGGCCCTGGATCTCCTCGACCGCGCGCCGGTCGGGCGCCCGCCGGTTCGAGTGGTATCCGCAGATCCGGCCGCTCTCGTCGAACGTCGGCGTCACGTGGGCCAGCACCCAGTAGTGGTCGCCGTTGCGGGCCATGTTGACCACGTAGGCGAACACCTCCTGCCCGGCCTGCACGCGGTCCCACAGCATCTTGAAGACGCCGCGCGGCATGTCCGGATGGCGGATCACGGCATGCGGAGCCCCCACCGCCTCGGCCTCGGTCAGGTCGGCCAGGCGGAGGAACACCGGATTGGCGTAGGTGATCACGCCCCGGGTGTCGGTTTTCGAGACGATGATCTCGTCGCGGCCGAACGAACGCTCACGCCCCGTCGGCTGGACGGTCTGCATGAACTTGCGAAGTGGGGCTTCGACGCCTTCGCCCGATCTCTCGGACGCCCCCCGGCGGCCTGCCATGTCCATGGGGACGAAAGCTAGGCCGCGCCAGAACATTCATTCCATATAGTAGTTATACGGACTTGATGTTTCCGAATATTCGGAATTCGAATCGCCGTAATTTGCGATCCGTTACATATACAATGACACCGATTACTTGAACAGCATACGGCGTTGCCCTTCAGGGGTCAGGCTGGACTCTTCGTCCGCCGGCGGGCGGGGGCCTTGGTCGGGGCGCCGGGCAGGCGCAGCTCGAAGACCGAGCCCTCGGGGCCCGTCGCCGCCAGAGACAGGTCGCCGCCGTGGCCCAGCGCCAGCTCGCGGGCGATGGCCAGGCCCAGGCCCGCCCCGTCGGGCCGCCCCGAGCCGGCGAACGGCTGGAACAGCCGCTCGCGCACCCGGCCGGGAATCCCCGGCCCGTTGTCGGCCACCCGCACCAGGCAGCCGCCGTTCGCCGCCGCCAGCGAGACCTCCACCCGGCCGGGCGCCGTGCGGCCCTCCTGGTGCTCGATCGCCTCGCGGGCGTTGCGGAACAGGTTGGCGAGGATCCGGTGCAGCTGGTCGGGATCGGCCGTGACCTGCGCGCTGCGCTCCACCTTCGAGACCAGCCGCACGCCCTCGTCCGACAGCCGCGCCTCCAGCGCCGCCTCGGCCACCGCCTCGGCCAGGGCGACCCTCCGCGGCTCGGGCGCGGCCTCCTGCGTCTTGCCGTAGGCCAGCACGTCCGAGGCGAGTTTCACCGCCCGGTCCAGCGCCCGCTCCAGCCGCGGCAGGGCCTGGGAGACCTTGGGGTCCTGCAGCGCCGCCAGCCGCTCGGAGGCGATCTGGGCCGAGGTGAGCATGTTCTTCAGGTCGTGGTTGATCTTGGCCACCGCCTCGCCCAGGGCCGCCAGCCGCGCCCGCGAGTTCAGCGCCACGCGCAGGTCGGCCTGCATGCGGTCGAGCTCGGCCTCGGCGCGGCCGATCTCGTCGCGCCGCCCCGACAGCTCCACCCGGGCGGCGGGATCGTCGGGGTCGGCCCGGAACCGCTCCATGGCGTGGGTGATCCGCTGCATCGGCCGCACGAGGAACAGGTTCAGCGCCACGAACACCAGCACCCCGGCCAGCGTCGAGACGAAGACCACGATGCCGATCAGCCGCCACAGATAGCCCGCCAGCGCGCGCTTCAGCTCGGTGTCGGTGGCGACGAACTCGATGAACTCGGCCTCGCGGAACCGCGGCTCGGCCACCACCCGCACCCGCCGCCCCTCGGGCCCGAACAGCGTCCGGAACGGCGCGAACACCCCCAGGCCCGCCGCCGCCCGGGGCCGCAGGTCCACGAGATAGGGCGCCTCGGCGGGCCTCGCCCCCGCGAACACCAGCGAGCGGACCCCGTCCACCGATATGGCCACGATCTCCACGCCCGCGCCGCGCAGCAGCTCGGTCTTGAGCTGTTCGCTCACCACGCGGTCCGGGGCCACCTCGGGGGCCAGCGAGGCCAGCTCGGCGGCCCGCACCCGGTCCAGCAGCCACTGGCGCTCGAAGGCGGCCAGGGCCGGCGGGATGGCGATAAGCCCGCCCAGGGCCGCGAACAGCACGGTCAGGACCAGCAGGCGCGCCGAGAGGCCGCCGGGCCAGAACAGGCGGCGCCGTCTGTCCCGCGCGGGCGGCTCGTTGGGCGCTGGGGCGTCCGCCATCATCCTTCCGAGTTAATGCGAGCGGAGGGCCAGGGCAACGCAAGGCCCTGACAGCTCTGCTATTTTGCGCCCACCGCGTCGCCGAGCGAAGCAAAACCGTCCGCGCGCAGACGCTGGGCGAGCTCGCGCTTGATCCGGGTCGCCAGCCCGGGCCCCTCGAACACCAGCGCCGAATAGAGCTGCACGGCCGAGGCGCCGGCGCGGATCCGCGCATAGGCGTCCGCGCCCGAGGCGATCCCCCCGGCCCCGATCAGCGTCAGCCGCCCCTGCGCCGCCTCGGCGAACCTTTCCAGCCGCTCGGCGGCCAGCCCCTTCAGCGGCGCGCCGGACAGTCCGCCCGCCTCGTCCCGCAAGCGCGAGCGCAGAGCCGGGCGGCCGATGGTGGTGTTCGAGACGATGATCCCGGACAGGCCGTGGGCGGCCACGACCTCGGTGATCGCCTCCACCTCGGCGTCCTCCAGGTCGGGCGCGACCTTCAGGAACATCGGGACCCGCCCCGCCGGCGGCAGGGAATCGCGCGCCTCGGCCAGGCGGCCCAGCAGGTCCTCCAGCGCCGCCTTCGTCTGCAGGGCGCGCAGGCCAGGCGTGTTCGGCGAGGAGATGTTCACCGTGAAGTACGAGGCCAGGCCCCACAGCCGCTTCAGGCAGGCCACGTAGTCGGCGGCGCGGTCCTCGGAATCCTTGTTGGCGCCGATGTTGGCGCCCACCACGCCCTGGCCCGCGCCCCGCCGCGCCAGGCGGGCGGCGAAGGCCTCCAGGCCCTCGTTGTTGAACCCCATGCGGTTGATCACCGCCCGGTCCTCGCTCAGGCGGAACAGGCGCGGCCGCGGATTGCCCGCCTGCGGCTTCGGCGTGACCGTGCCGCACTCCACGAAGCCGAAGCCCGCCCGCAGCATGGGCCCGAACACCTGGGCGTTCTTGTCGAAGCCGGGCGCCAGGCCCACCGGGTTCGGCAGCGCCATGCCGGCCAGCGTCGTCGCCAGGATCGGATCGTCCGCCCCCCCGACCGGCCCCAGCCCCGCCTGGAGCGCGCGGATGGCGAGGGTGTGGGCGTCCTCCGGGTCCAGCCCCCGCAGCGCCCGCGTGGCCAGGCCGTGCAGCGCGCTCATGCCGAAAGCCCCGTCTGCGGAACGCCGTCCGCGTCCGGCGGCGCGTCCGTCACCGCCCGCACGTGCGCCACGTCCAGCGGCCCGTAGAGGTGCGGAAAAAGGTCGCCGCCCCGCGAGGGCTCGAACTTCAGGCCGGGGCCCAGGTCGTCCGCCTCGATCTCCAGCACCACGAGGTCCGCCTGGCCGGCGAAGTGGCGCCGGGCGGTCTCCTGCGCCTGGGCGGCGGTCGAGAAGTGGATGAAGCCGTCCTGCCGGTCCACCGCCGAGCCCTCGAAGCGCCCCGCCGCTCGGGCGGCCTCCCACTCGGCCCGCGTCAGGATCTTGTAGACCCGGCTCACGCGCGGTCCGGATAGAAGAGGCCGTCGAAGCTGGGCCGGCCGTTCATGTCGATCAGGAACACCGCCGCGGCCCCCGGCGGGAACTTGCGCTGGGCCTGGTGGACCAGCTCGCGCGGGGCCGAGCCTTCCATGAGGAGCTGGACGGCCAGCTCCTGGAGCCCCGGATTGTGCGCCACCAGCATGACCGTGCCCGCCGCGCGCCCGGCCTGCTCGGCCGCCGCCCGCAAGGCGCCGGAATCGGCGTGGTAGAGGTCGTCCTCGAACCGCGCCTCGCAGGCCGGGAAGCTGCCTTGCGCCGCCGCCCAGGTCTCGCGCGTGCGCGCCGCGGTGGAGACCAGCGCCACGTCCGGCCGGAACCCCAGGTCGGCCAGGCTCGCGCCCATGGCGGCCGATTCCAGCACGCCGCGCGGCGCCAGCCGGCGGTCGAAGTCGTCGCCGCTCTCGGAGTCCGGCTCGGCCTTGCCGTGCCGGAACAGGATCAGCCGCTGCATGGAGCTCCCTTAACCCGCAGGCGCCCTGCATAGCCGAGCGGGCCGGCGCTGCAAGCCATTGACACTTAAAGCGGGGGGCGGTCCAAGGCGGCCATGACCGCGCCGGCCCAGATCACCGGGGGCTTCGAGACGGGCGGCGGGACCTGGCGGTTCCCCGCGAGCAAGCCGCTGCGCCTGGACAGCGGGGCCGTGCTGGCGCCGCTGGAGGTCGCCTACAAGACCTACGGCCGGCTCAACGAGACGAAGTCCAACGCCGTCCTCGTCTGCCACGCCCTGACCGGCGACCAGCACCTGGCCTCCACCCATCCGGTGACCGGCAAGCCCGGCTGGTGGAGCCGCGTCGTCGGCCCGGGCCTGCCGCTCGATCCCGAGCGCTACTTCATCATCTGCTCCAACGTCGTCGGCGGCTGCATGGGCACCACCGGTCCGGCCAGCCTCGATCCCAAGACGAACGAGCCCTACGGCCTGGCCTTCCCGGTCATCACCATCGCCGACATGGTCCGCGCCCAGGCGATGCTGATCGAGGCGCTGGGCATCGACACCCTGTTCGCCGTCGTCGGCGGCTCGATGGGCGGGATGCAGGTGCTCCAGTGGGCGGCCGACTACCCCGAGAAGCTGTTCAGCGCCGTCTGCATCGCCGCCGCGGCCCGCCACTCGGCCCAGAACATCGCCTTCCACGAGGTGGGCCGTCAGGCGGTCATGGCCGATCCCAACTGGTGCGGCGGCGCCTACCTGAAGGCCGGCGTGCGGCCCGAGAAGGGCCTGGCCGTCGCGCGCATGGCCGCGCACATCACCTACCTGTCCGAGGCCGCCCTGCAGCGGAAGTTCGGCCGCGAACTGCAGCGCGATGGCCTGTCCTGGGGCTTCGACGCCGACTTCCAGGTCGAAAGCTACCTGCGCCACCAGGGGGCCAGCTTCGTCGACCGCTTCGACGCCAACAGCTATCTCTACATCACCCGGGCGCTGGACTATTTCGACCTCGCCGCCCAGCACGGCGGGGTGCTGGCGAACGCCTTCGCCAAGGCGCGCGGCGTGCGCTTCTGCGTGCTGTCGTTCTCGTCCGACTGGCTCTATCCGACCGCCGAGAGCCGCGACGTCGTCCGCGCGCTGAACGCCGCCGGCTGCCGCGCCAGCTTCGTCGAGATCGAGAGCGACAAGGGCCACGACGCCTTCTTCCTCGACGAGCCCCAGCTCGACCAGACCCTGCGCGGCTTCCTGGCCGCCCAGGCCCAGGCCCGAGGGCTGAACGGGGGGCTCGCTTGACCGCCACGCGCGAGGACTTCCGCGAGATCCTCCGCCTCGTGCGTCCCGGCGCGCGGGTGCTGGACGTGGGCTGCGGCGAGGGCGAGCTGCTCGAGATGCTCACCCGCGAGAAGCGCGTCGACGGCCAGGGCCTGGAGATCAGTCCCGAGGGCGTCGCCGCCTGCCTCGCCCGGGGCCTGGCGGTGGTGCAGGGCGACGGCGACCGCGACCTCGACCACTTCCCGGCGCGGGCCTTCGACTACGCCATCCTGTCCAAGACCCTGCAGCAGATGCGCGAGCCCCGGCACGTGCTCTCCGAACTGCTGCGCATCGCCGACCAGGCGGTGGTCTCGGTGCCGAACTTCGGCCACTGGAAGGTCCGCTGGGCGCTGCTCTCGCGCGGCCGCATGCCCGAGACCGGCGCCCTGCCCGAGCCGTGGTGGTCCACGCCGAACATCCACCTGTGCACCCTGCGCGACTTCACCGCGCTGTGCGACGAGCTGGAGCTGCGCATCGATTCCTGCGCCGCCCTCGCCGAAGGCAAGCCCGCCCGCCAGATCGACCCGCGCCGCCCGGTGGAGAACTGGCGCGCGGAGACGGCCCTCTTCCTGCTCAGCCGCAGGGCCCAGGGCGCCCCCGAAGCCGTCCCCCGGAACCTGTTCGGCGACGTCGAGCTGGCCAGGCCAGACCCCGCGCCGAAGGCCAAGGCCCGGCGCAAGAAATCGAAGTAGCCTCCTTCGCCCGAAAGGGGAGGAGGCTTCAGGCCAGCCCCAGCGCCCGGACGACGGCGCCCTGGTCGAAGTAGGGGCGTTCGCAGACGATCTTCGCCCCGCCCGGGGCGAACTCGAAGCTCGCAGCCATGCGGACGCGGAACGCCTTGCCGGTGGGCTCGATCGTCCGGCCGGCGTGGCGGAGCGGGCCGAGGTGGGTGCCGGTGAGCCAGAACTCCACCAGCACGGTGTCGCCGTCGTGGGCGATGGCGATGATCTCGTTGCCCTGGTCCGGGAAGGGGACGCGCGAGGCGGCGAAGTAGCCGCGGACCGCCGCCTCGCCGTCGAACACGGCGCCGGATCCGTACAGCTCGTACCTGGGGCGCTCGAACGTGGCGATCACCCCGTCCCAGTCATGGACGACCTCCAGCGCCATGTGCTCGCGCACGGCCTGGATGCGGGCGGCGGCCAGGTCTTCCATGCCGCCCTCCTAGCCCGCGATCGCCGAGGCGCCGGTCTCTCCGGTGCGGATCCGGACCACCTGCTCCAGGTCCAGCACGAACACCTTGCCGTCGCCGATCTTCCCGGTGTTGGCCGAGGCCTTGATCGCCTCCACCACCTTCTCGGCGACGTCGTGGGGCACGGCGATCTCCAGCTTCACCTTGGGCAGCAGCTTCACCTCGTACTCGGCGCCCCGGTAGACCTCGGTCTTGCCCCGCTGGCGGCCATAGCCGCGCACCTCGGTGACCGTCAGCCCCGAGGCGCCCGCCTCGGTGACCGCGTCCAGCACCGCGTCCAGGCGGCTGGGCTTGATGACCGCGATGATCAGCTTCATGCGCCGGGCTCTCCGATCTCCGGTCCCGAGCCTAGGGCCTTCACGGCGGCTTCGCCAAGGCCCCGTCCCGCGACGCCGGCCCCGGCCGGGCTGGGGGCCAGCACGGGACGGACCGCCTTGGCCTTGGCGCGCGCCCCCTTGGGCTTGACGGCGAAGGTCTGTTTCACCGCCTCCATCAGCAGGAGGCCCGCGAAGCCGGGCCACAGGCGCGAGCCGGCCTGCTCGAACCCTTCCGCCCAGCGGGCCATCCAGCCCACCGGCGGCACGTAGAGCGCCCGGGTCCAGCCCGAGGGCTCCAGCTCGGCCTCGCGCAGCAGCTCGGCCAGCTGGGCGCGGCTGTAGGGCCGTCCGTGGCCGAAGGGCGTCTTCTCGGTGTTGGCCCACATCCCGTTGCGCGAGGCGACGGTGACGATCACCCGCCCCGACGGCGCCAGCACCCGCCAGACCTCGCGCAGCAGGGCGACGGGGTCGGCGCTCTCCTCGATGGCGTGGACCACCAGGATCCGGTCGAACAGGGCGTTGGCGAAGGGCAGGGCGTCCTCGGGCGTCAGGGTCGCCAGGTTCCGGCCGCCGGCGGGCCAGACCTCCACGCCCTGCTGGGCGGGCATGGCCGCCGCCACCCGCCGCGCCGCCGGCCGGAAGGTCCCGACGAAGGGCGTGCCGTAGCCCACGGCCAGCACGTCCAGCCCGCGGGCGTCGCCCCAGGCCTCCACCAGCTTGCGCTGGACCATGGTCCTGGCCGCCCCGCCAAGGTCCGAGGCGTAGAACCGCCGAAGCTCGAGGACGTCCCTGCGCATCTGACTCCCGGCTATCCTCGACGAAGGATCACGACCAGCCTAAACCGGTTCGCAGCCTCTCAGGAGAGCCTCGCGATGTCCCTCGCCGTCCACCAGTTTCCCTGCCTGTCCGACAACTACGGCTTCCTCGTGCGCGACGAGGCCAGCGGCCTGGCCGCCTGCGTCGACACGCCCGAGGCCGGCGCGATCCTGCGCGAGCTGGACCGCCTGGGCTGGACCCTGGCGCTGATCCTCAACACCCACTGGCATCCCGACCACGCCGGCGGCAACGAGGAGATCAAGGCCCGCACCGGGGCCAAGGTCGTGGGGCCCAAGGAGGTCACCCGCATCGCCCCGCTCGACCGCGAGGTCCAGGGGGGCGACGAAGTGCTGCTGGGCGAGACCCGCTTCCGGGTGATCGAGAGCGGCGGCCACACCCTGGGCCACGTCGCCTACTACGACGCCGAGGACGGGATCGCCTTCGTCGGCGACACCCTCTTCGCCCTGGGCTGCGGGCGGCTGTTCGAGGGCACGCCGGAACAGATGTGGGCCAGCCTCTCGCGCCTCGCCGCCCTGCCCGACGACACCCGCGTCTACTGCGCCCACGAATACACCGAGGCGAACGCCCGCTTCGCCCTGTCGCTGGGGGACGATCCCGTGCTGAAGGCCCGCGCCACCGAAATCTTCGCCGCCCGCGCCCGCGGCGAGCCCACCGTGCCCACCACCATCGGCCTCGAGAAGGCCACCAACCCCTTCCTGCGCGCCGCGAACGCGGCCGCCTTCGCCGACGTCCGCGCCGCCAAGGACAGCTTCAAGGGGTGAGCCTCATTAGTCCGCCCCCTACCGCTCCGCCGCGACCTTGACGATCCGCTCGGACGACGGCCGCCCGGCGAGGCCCTGGGCCGGGGCGACGGTGATGGTCAGCACCTCGTCCTCGATCTCGGCCGCGGGCCGCCGGCCTTCCACCAGCAGCACCTTGCGGAACTGGGCCAGCACCGCCCGTCCGTCCTTGCGGCGCGACATCCGCACCACCGCCACGCTGGTGACGGTGGCCGCGTCGGCGATCAGCGCCGAGGAGGCGGGGGTCGCCTCGGCCTCGAACAGGATGGTCCGCCGCGCGGCGCGGCTGGCCCGCAGGCTGGCCTGCGCCAGCCGCTCCAGCAGCGCCTGGGGGCCGATGGGGGCCAGCCGCAGGGGCGGGCCGTCGCCGGCCAGGGCCGCGGCCGTGCCCTGTGGCCGGGCGTCGGTGAACACGGTCAGGCCGCCCAGCCGCGTGGCGCGCAGCACGGGCTCGCCGAGGTCGTTCTTGTAGATCACGTCGCCGCGCGGCGCCGGCATCGGCTGCAGCGCCCAGACCTCGGGGCTGTCCTCGAACTTCAGCAGCGGCCGGCCCTGGGTGCGGTCCAGGACGAACATCCGCCCGTCCTCGGCCACGTAGCGGGCCACCGGCGGGGCCGGCGCCTGGCGGCCTGAGCCGGCGTGACGGCCGAAGAGGCCCTCGCGCAGGGACTCCTGCGCCGCCGCGGGGCCTGCGAATCCCGCCGCAAGCGCCGCAAGCAGCGCCGCGAGAACCGCAATCCTGGACGCCGTGGGCTCGCCCGTCATGATCCCGCAGCACATGCTCCGGGATCGGGGCGCTTTTTGGACGCCCCCGAGGCGCTCAGCCGACGAGGTATTGGCCGCCATTCAGCGAAAGCGTCGACCCGTTGACGTAGCCGGCGCGCTCGCCCGCGAGGAACGAGACCGCATCGGCGATCTCCTCGCCCCGGCCGAGCCGGCCCGCCGGGATCTGGGCGATGATTCCCTCCAGCACCTTGGGCGGCACCGCCTGCACCATCTCGGTGTCGACGTAGCCGGGGGCCACGCAGTTGACCGTCACCCCCTTGCGGGCGTTCTCCAGCGCCAGGGCCTTGGTGAAGCCGATCACGCCGGCCTTGGCCGCCGAGTAGTTGGTCTGGCCCAGCTGGCCCTTCTGGCCGTTGATCGAGCTGATGTTGACGATCCGGCCCCACTCGCGCTCGCGCATCCCCTCGATGACCTGGCGGGTCATGTTGTAGAGCGAGTCCATGTTGACGCGGATGACCTCGCTCCACTGCTCGGGGGTCATCTTGTGGAAGAAGCCGTCGCGGGTGATGCCGGCGTTGTTCACCAGCACGTCCACCGGGCCCAGCTCGGCCTCGACCTGCCCGACGGCCCGGCGGCAGTCGTCGAACACCCCGACGTTGCCCTTCACGACCATCACGCCGAGGTCCCGTGCGCAGGCGGCCGCCGCCTCGTCGTTGCCGGAATAGCCGGCCGCCACCTTCATCCCGTCGGCCTTCAGCCGCTCCACGATGGCGCGGCCGATGCCGCGCGTGCCGCCGGTCACGAGAGCCACACGGGCCATTCCACACCTCCCTAGTCGGCGGCGGCCGGCCTCAGGCGCCGGCCTTTCCCGCTCACACCGTCTCGACGCACATGGCCACGCCCATGCCGCCGCCGACGCACAGGGTCGCCAGGCCCTTCGCCTTCCCCGACCGCTTCATCTCGTGCAGCAGGGTGGTAAGGATCCGCGCGCCCGAGGCGCCGATGGGATGACCGATAGCGATCGCCCCGCCGTTCACATTGACCTTTTCCGGGTCGAGGCCCAGTTCGCGCACGACGCACAGCGATTGGGCGGCGAACGCCTCGTTGGATTCCACCAGGTCGAGGTCGGCCACCTCCCAGCCGGCCTTCTCCAGCGCCTTGGTGCTGGCCGGGATCGGGCCAGTGCCCATGATCTCGGGATCGACGCCCGCGTGGGCCCAGGAGGCGATCCGCGCCAGGGGCTTCAGGCCGCGCCGGGCGGCTTCGTCGGCGCTCATCAGCACCAGGGCCGCCGCGCCGTCGTTGATTCCCGAGGCGTTGGCCGCGGTCACCGAGCCGTCCTTGGTGAAGGCCGGCCGCAGGCCCGAGACGCTGTCCAGCGTCACCCCGTGGCGGATGTATTCGTCCTCGCTGACGACCGTATCGCCCTTGCGGCCCTTGATGGTCACCGGGACGATCTCGTCCTTGAATTTGCCGGCCTTCTGGGCCGCCTCGGCGCGGTTCTGCGAGACCACCGCGAACCGGTCCTGGTCCTCACGGGTGATCTGCCAGCGGCCGGCGATGTTCTCGGCCGTCTGGCCCATGTGGTAGCCGTGGAAGGCGTCCCACAGGCCGTCCTTCAGCATGGTGTCGACGAGGGCCAGCTCGCCCATCTTCTGGCCGGCCCGCAGGTTCGCCGCGTGCGGCGACTGGCTCATGCTCTCCTGGCCGCCGGCCACGACGATCTTCGACGAGCCGTCCTGGATCTGCTGGGCCGCCAGCGCCACCGCGCGCAGGCCCGAGCCGCAGAGCTGGTTGAGGCTCCACGCCGGGCTCTCCACCGGCACGCCCGCGCCCACCGCCGCCTGCCGCGCCGGGCCCTGGCCCTGACCCGCCTGCAGCACCTGGCCGAGGATCACCTCGTCCACGTCGGCGGCCTGGATGCCGGCCCGCTCCACCGCCGCCTGGATCGCCAGCTTGCCCAGCTCATGGGCCGGCAGGCTCGAAAGGGCGCCGTTGAACGAGCCCACGGGCGTGCGGGCGGCGGAAACGATGACGATGTCGCTCATGGGGGGCTCCCGGAGGGCTCCTGACTGGTGATGTGCGGCCCGCTCCTTCTATCGGCAAGGCGAAGCCGGCCCGCAACCCCGGGCTTGTGAATCCTTTCGGTCATTTGCTTATGCGCTCGCATCCGCGATACTGCGCTGCAGAACGAGGCCGCGCGCGCCGCGGCCTGCGCATAAGGGCGAGGAATGGCCGAGACCCAGGAAACGGGCGGCGCCGAAGGCGAGCGCGTCGTCATCAAGAAGTACGCCAACCGGCGGCTCTACAACACCGCCTCCTCCAGCTACGTCACGCTCGAGCACCTGGCGGACATGGTGAAGAAGGGCGTCGACTTCGTCGTCTACGACGCCAAGACCAACGAGGACATCACCCGCACGGTCCTCACCCAGATCATCTTCGAGGAGGAGGAGAAGAGCCAGGGCCAGTCCCTGCTGCCGATCCAGTTCCTCCGCCAGCTCATCAGCTTCTACGGCAACTCGATGCAGGCCTTCCTGCCGAGCTACCTCGAGCTGTCGCTGGCCAGCTTCGCCCAGCAGCAGGAGCGGCTGCGCAGCCAGTTCGCCCAGCTCGGGACGCCGTCGGGGATGGTCGCCTACGAGGACCAGATCCGCCAGAACCTGCAGCTCTTCGACCGGGCGATGAAGATGTTCTCGCCCTTCGCCTATGCGGCCACGCCGACCGGAGCGCCCCCCGGAGCACAGCGTCCGGAAGAGCCGGCGCCGGCCGCCCCGCAGCCGTCCCCGGCCGCCCGGACGGAACCTGCGGCCGACGAGGCGCTTACACAGCTTCGCAAGCAGATGGCGGAGATGCAGGCCCAGATCGACAAGCTCGCCTCCAAGGGTTGAACTGGGGGCCGAGTCTGGCGCGGGGTTTGCTGTCGAAGGTGCATGATGTCCCGAATTGAACGCATCCGGCGCACGACCCTCCTGGGGCGGGCCATCAAGGCCGACAACGACCCGCAGGACGAGGTCGCCGAGGCGCGCCCGCCCGCCCTGCCGATGGTCGTCGGGCCCCAGCCGCGGCCCGATTCCGGCGAACGCGATGGGGCGGCCGTCTTCACCGCCCAGCTCATGGGCCAGGACGGCCAGAAGCGCGGCCTGCGCGCCGGCCCGCTGCACATCGACCAGGCCCGCGGCGCCTACAACAAGGTCGAGTGGTCGGGCTCCAGGGACCGCCGCGCCCGCGCCGGCCGCAACGCCAAGACCGAGGTCTAGGCCCCGCGCAGCCGCGCGACCTGCGCCTCCAGCTCGGCCACCCGCCGCTCCAGCTCGGCCAGCCGTTCCTCGCCGCGCCGGGTTTCCGACTGGGGGATCGGCGTCGAGATCCCCGCCCGGTCCGCCACCGTCGCCGGGGTCTCCCCCAGCAGCTCGGCAAAGACCGCCACCTCCCGGGCGGAAAGTTCCCTCTGGTCCTTAAAGACGAGGTCCACCTCCGCCGGGCTCATCCCCGCCGCGGCGGCCAACACCGCCCGCGAGAGCCCGCGCTCCGAGAGCCGCTCGTCGAACCATCGCGCGTCGAAGAAGAGAGCCATCAGCGTGGCGCCGGTCTTGCTTGGGCCTTCGCGGACCCTTCGACCACGGACCCGGCCATGCTGCAATTCGCCTTCAAGTTCCTCGACCTGGCCGTGGTCACGCTGATCTTCAGCGCCCTCACCTAGAGCTCGTCGAAGCCGCCGGGGATCCGCGCCCGCGACTGCAGCCACATCACGCCCGCAAGGTCCGAGAGCGAGGCCCACAGCCGGCCGAGGTTCGTGTACTTCGACCGCCCCGTCTGCCGGTGGCGGTGGTTCACCGGCCGGAACTCCGAGCGGAAGCCCTCGCGGATCATCAGCGCCGGCAGGTAGCGGTGCATGTGGTCGAAGTACGGCAGGCGCAGGAAGGCCTCGCGCCGGAACGCCTTCAGCCCGCAGCCGGTGTCGTTGGCGGTGTCCTTCAGCAGCCGCTTGCGCACCCCGTTGCCGACCTTCGAGGCGATCTTCTTGGCCCGGCTGTCCTGGCGCTTGACCCGCTCGCCGCCGACCATGGCGAGGTCGGGCGGTCCGGCCAGCAGGGCGTCGACCAGCGCGGGCCCGTCGGCGGGATCGTTCTGGCCGTCGCCGTCCAGGGTGACCACCACCTCGCCGCGGGCCGCCAGCACACCGGTGCGGATGGCCCGGCTCTGGCCGGCGTTCTTCCGGTGGCCCACCAGCCTCAGCTGCGGGATCTCGGCCTTCAGCGCCTGCAGGGCCGCGCGGGTGCCGTCGCGGCTGGCGTCGTCCACGAACACGATCTCGAAGGCGCGGCCCCTGAAGGCGGCGGCGATCTCCCGCGCCAGGGCCGGCGCCGCCCCCTCCTCGTCGAAGACCGGGACCACCACGGAGATGTCGGGGCGCGGAGCCATGGCCGTCCTTAGCGCGAGCCCGGGCCGGGCGCCACCATCGCCCCTTGTCCAGCGAAGCGAGGAAGCCTCCCCGCCGGGACGGTTGTGCTATCACCGCCCCATGACGCTCGAGCGCCTGATCGCCGACTGGAGCCGCGGGTGGCGCGGCCCGGCCGCGGCCGCCTTCATCGCCTTCGTGGCCGGCCTGCCCGGCCTCCTGGCCGTGCCGCCCCTGGACCGGGACGAATCGCGCTTCGCCCAGGCCACCGCCCAGATGCTGGAGAGCGGCGACTTCGTCGTCATCCGCTTCCAGGAGGACCCACGCTTCAAGAAGCCCGTGGGGATCCACTGGATGCAGGCGGCCTCGGTCGAGCTGGTCTCCAGCCCCGAGGCGCGCGAGATCTGGGCCTACCGCCTGCCCTCGCTGCTGGGCGCCATGCTGGCGGCCGCGGCCTGCGCCTGGGGCGCGGCGGCGTTCTTCGGCGGGCCCGCGGGGCTCGCCGCCGGCGCCCTGCTGGGCGCCACCTTCCTGCTCTCGACCGAGGCCTTCATCGCCAAGACCGACGCCATGCTGGCCGGCACGGTGACCCTGGCGCTCGCCGCTCTCGGGCGGCTCTACGCCGCCGCCCGCGACGGGCCGCCGGCCGGGAAGAGCGCCGAGCCGCTGTTCTGGGCGGGCCTGGCCCTCTCGGCCCTGGTGAAGGGGCCGGTGGGGCCGCTGGTCGTCGCCTTGACCCTCATCGTCCTGGCCCTCTGGGACCGCCGGCCGGCCTGGATCGCGCGCCTGCGCTGGTACTGGGGCCTGATCGCCTTCGCCGTCATCGTCGGACCCTGGGCCGGCGCCGTCACCGTCGCCACCGACGGCGGCTTCTGGACCGAGGCCATCGGCGCGGACCTCGCCCCCAAGCTGGCGGGCGGCCAGGAGACCCACGGCGCCCCGCCCGGCTACCACGCCCTCCTGACGCCGATCCTCGCCTTCCCGATCACCCTGCTGCTGCCCGCCGCCCTCTTCGTCGCCTGGACGCGGCGGGCCGAGCCGGGCGTGCGGTTCGCGATCGCCTGGCTGGTCCCCGCCTGGCTGCTCTTCGAGCTGACCCCCACCAAGCTGCCGCACTATCCGCTGCCGGCCTACGGCGCCCTGGCCTGGCTGGCCGCCGCCGCCCTGGCCCAGCCGATCGGTCCCCGGCTGCGCTGGGCGGGCGCGGCCCTCGGGGTCGTGGTGGGCCTCGCCCTCGCCGTCGGCGTCATCTACCTGCTCAGCCTCTACGGCGGCGCCGCCGACGCCTGGGCCGCGGCCCTCGCCGCCGTCCTGCTCTCGGGCGCGGGCCTGGTCGGCGGCTATCTGATGATCAAGGGCGCCCCGCGCGGAGGCGTGGCGGCCGCCCTGGTCCTCGGCGTCCTCGGCCACGCCGCCCTCGCCGCGGGGCTCGTGCCCCGCCTGGGGCCGCTGTGGGTCTCGGCGCGGCTCGAGCGGGTGATGTCCGAACAGCGGCTGCTGCCCCGCCAGGGCGTGGCCGAGGCGCCGGTGGCCGTCGCCGGCTACGCCGAGCCCAGCCTCGTGTTCGCGCTCGGCACGCCCACCGAGCTGCACGGCGCCGACGAGGCCGCCCAGGCCATCGCCGAGAACCGCCCGGCGATCGTCGAGGCGCGCGAGGCCGAGGCGTTCCGCCAGGCGCTGGCCGCCCGCGGCGTCACCGCCCGCGAGGTGGCCCGGATCCGCGGCCTCAACTATTCCAAGGGCGACGAGGTGACCCTCGGCGTCTATGTCAGTCCCCAGACCGTGGTGCGGGAGGTCAGGCCATGAGCCGGCGTATCGAGATCGTGGAAGTCGGGCCCCGCGACGGGCTGCAGAACGAGAAGACCCTGCTCGAGGTCGACCAGAAGCTCGAGATGATCCGCCGGCTCGAGGACGCCGGCGCCCGCCGCATGGAGGTGGTCTCCTTCGTCAATCCGCGCCGCGTGCCGCAGATGGCCGGCGCCGAGGAGATCATGGCCGCCCTGAACACGCCGGGCGCCAAGCCGGCCGGCCGCTCGCGCATCGGCCTCGTGCTGAACCAGAAGGGCTGGGAACGCTGCGTCGCCGCCGCCTGCGACGAGGCCAACGTGGTGGTCTGCGCCTCGGACGGCTTCGGCATCCGCAACCAGGGCGCCTCGGTGGCCGAGCAGATCGACGCCCTGGGCGCGATCATGCAGGCCCGCCGCCTGGAGGATCCGCCGGTCACGGTGACCGTCTCGGTGGCCTTCGGCTGCCCCTTCGACGGCGAGGTGCCCGAGGAGCGGGTCGTCGACATCGTCAGGACCGCCGCCGACATGCGGGTGGCCGAGATCGCCCTGGCCGACACCATCGGCGTGGCCGACCCCTGGACCGTCCGCCGCCGGGTCGAAGCGGCGCGCAAGGCCGCCGGCCGCATCCCGCTGCGCCTGCACTTCCACGACACCCGCAACACCGGCCTGGCCAACGCCTACGCCGGCGTCGAGGCGGGGGTGGACATCCTGGACGCCAGCGTCGGCGGCCTGGGCGGCTGTCCGTTCGCCCCCAACGCCACCGGCAACATCGGCACGGAAGACCTCGTCTACATGCTGGAGCGCGGCGGCTTCGAGACCGGCTACGACCTCGACAAGCTCATCGAGATCGGCCGCTGGGTCTCCGGCCTCCTCGGCAAGCCCCCCGCCAGCTCCCTCGCCCGCGCCGGCTCGTTCCCGTTCAAGCGGGAAGACGCCGCCGCCTAGCAAACCTCCCTCCTCTCCCCCGCGAAGCGGAGAGGGAGAGGGCAGGGTGAGGGCCCGAGCGGAGCGAGGGATGGGGCAAGGGTGAGGGCCCGAGCGCAGCGAGGGAACCGCCGCCGAGGGCCTTCGGGGCGCTACCGAGCCTTCATCCGCCACATGATCGGCCGCGCCACGGCCGCGAGCACCACCACCGGCGCCAGCAGCCAGGCGGCCAGGCCCTGGCCCAGCCCCACCGCGCGCTTGCGGAAATAGCGGGCCAGGCCCACGCCCTTGTGGAACTCCACCTTCAGCGGGCTGGCCAGGCTGGTGTGGCCCAGGTGCACGACCTCGGCCTTGGGGTGGAACAGCACCTCGCCGCCCTGCCGGCGCACGCGCCAGCACAGGTCCACGTCCTCGACGTGCAGGAAATAGCCCTCGTCGAAGCCGCCGACGGCGTCGAAATCCTCGCGGCGCATGCAGAAGCAGGCCCCCGAGATGGTCGGGATCGCCGCCACGCCCTCGGGCGCGGCCTCGTCCTCCCAGTGCACCTCGAAGCGCCGCAGCGCCGGGATCGCCCGCGACAGGCCCGACAGGGACAGCAAGGCGCTGACCGGCGTGATGTCGCCCCGCCGCGCGCCCCGCTGCTCGGTGCGGTCGGCGTTCAGCACCCGCCCGCCGACGATGCAGGGGCTGGGCCGGCCCTCGACCTCGCGCACCAGCTCGGCGATGCAGCCGGCCTGCAGGAAGGCGTCGGGGTTGAGGAACACCAGCACGTCGCCGCTGGCCCGGCGCGCGCCCAGGTTCGCCCCGCGGGCGAAGCCGACGTTGCCCTGGCCCGAGATCAGCACCACCCGGTCGTCGCGCTCGGCCAGCGCGCGCAGCCGCTCGGCCTCCACCGGGGTGGAGCCGTTGTCCACGATGACGAACTCGTCCACGAGCGGATCGGCCAGGACGCGGCCCAGGCTCTGCTCCAGGGCCTCGCCGGTCATGTAGACCACCATCACCACCGAGACGCTGCGGCGCGGCCGCAGGGCCTCGGTCGTCAGGACGGATTCGGCGGCGACGACCGACGCGGCGATGCCGTTCATCCAGCCTCCCTCTCGCCGCCCAACCCCGCCTGGACACCCCCGTCCTGGCGCTTGCGCGCAAGATCAGGCGGTAACGCCTCCATGGCAAGTGCTTCCGCCGCCTCGCCCAGGGCGAGGATCTGCTGGCCGTCGGATCCGAGGCGCCGCAGGGCGACCTTGCCCTCTTCGGCCTCACGCCGGCCGACGACGGCGATCACCGGGACCTTCGCGAGGCTGTGCTCGCGGACCTTGTAGTTGATCTTCTCGTTGCGCAGGTCGAGTTCCACGCGCAGGCCTTTCGCCTTCAGCTCGGCCGCGGCCGCGCGGGCGTAGTCGTCGGCGTCGGACGTGATCGTCGCCACCACCACCTGCACCGGCGCGAGCCAGAGCGGGAAGGCGCCGGCGTAGTTCTCGATCAGCACGCCGATGAAGCGCTCGAGCGAGCCGCAGATCGCCCGGTGCAACATCACAGGCCGCTGCTTTGATCCATCCTCGGCGACATATTCCGCGCCCAGGCGCTCGGGCAGGACGTAGTCCAGCTGGATCGTGCCGCACGTCCACGTCCGGCCGATGGAATCCTTCAGCACCCAGTCCAGCTTCGGCGCGTAGAACGCCCCGTCGCCCTCGGCGATCACCGGCTCGACGCCGGCCTTGCGGGCCGCCGCCAGCATCTGCGCCTCGGCCTTGTCCCAGAACTCGTCCGAGCCGGCCCGCACCTCCGGACGCGTGGCGAGCGCGATGTGGTCGCGCTCCAGGCCGAAGTCGGCGTGGATCGAGTTGGCCAGCTCGATGAACCGCGCCGTCTCCTCCTCGATCTGGTCCTCGCGGCAGAAGATGTGCGCGTCGTCCTGCGTGAACGCGCGCACCCGCATCAGCCCGTGCAGGGCTCCCGACGGCTCGTAGCGGTGGCAGGCGCCGAACTCGGCCATCCGCAGCGGCAGGTCGCGGTAGCTCTTCTGGCCGAACTTGAAGATCTGCACGTGGCCGGGGCAGTTCATCGGCTTCAGGGAGAGCTCCTCGCCCTCCTCCGTCTCGCAGACGAACATGTTGGGCCGGTACTTGTCCCAGTGGCCGGACTTCTCCCAGAAGACCCGGTCCAGGACCTGCGGCGTGCGCACCTCCTGGTAGCCGGCCTCGTCCAGGCGGCGGCGGACGTAGCTTTCCACCGTGCGCCACAGCGTCAGGCCCTTCTCGTGCCAGAACACCATGCCCTTGCCCTCTTCCTGCATGTGGAAGAGGTCCATCTGGCGGCCGAGCTTGCGGTGGTCGCGCTTCTCGGCCTCCTCAAGGCGCTGGATGTAGGCCTCGAGGTCGGCTTCCGAGGCCCAGGCCGTGCCGTAGATGCGCTGCAGCTGGGCGTTGCGGTGGTCGCCGCGCCAGTAGGCGCCGGCCAGCTTCGTCAGCTTGAACGCCTTGCCGGCGTGCTTCGTGGACGGCAGGTGCGGGCCGCGGCACAGGTCCTTCCACTGGCCCTGGCGATAGACCGTGATCTTCTCGCCGGCCGGAATGGCCTCGATGATCTGGGCCTTGTACTCCTCGCCGATCTCGCGGAAGTGCCGGATCGCCTCGTCGCGGTCCCACTCCTCGCGGCGGATGGGCTCGTCGCGGTCGACGATCTCCTTCATCCGCTGCTCGATCTTCGCAAGGTCGTCCAGGCTGAACGGCTCCTCGCGGGCGAAGTCGTAGTAGAAGCCGTCCTCGATCGCCGGCCCGATCGTCACCTGCGTGCCGGGGAACAGCTCCTGCACCGCCTCGGCCAGGATGTGGCTGACGTCGTGGCGGATCGTCTCGAGGGCCTCGGGCGCCTCGCGCGTCAGGATCTTGAACGCCCCGCCCTTCTCGAGCGGGCGCTCCAGGTCCAGCAGTTCGCCGTCGACCTCCACCAGGATGGCCTTCTTCTCCAGGCTCTTCGAGATGCCGGCGGCGATCTCGCGGCCCGTGACCCCGTCCGGGAACTCACGCTTGGAGCCGTCGGGGAAAACCAGTTCGATCATGTCTCACACGTCCATTTCGCGCCTTTGCGGCGCGGGGGCGGCGGCGGGTCCCAGCCCGACGGCCCCCAGGGATGGCATCGGCACAGGCGGCGCACGGTCAGCCAGGATCCGCGCACCGGTCCGTGCCCGATCAGGGCCTCGGCCGCATATTCCGAACAGGTCGGAAAGAACCGGCATTGGCGCCCGATCAAAGGCGAAAGCGTCAGCTTGTAGGCCCGCAAGGCCCCTCTGACGCAGCTCTCGTAGAGGTTCATGCCGGCTGCGGAAGCTTCTTGGGTTCGGGCCTGCGTTACGCCGGGGTCCCGAAAGGATCAAGCCGAGAGGATCACGCCGCGCCGGCGGGGCTAGTTCGCGCCCCGGCCTGGCGGACAGCCTCGGCGGCGGCCTCGAACGCGAGCAGCGTCGAGGCGTGGCGGGCCGGGTAGTCCTTCACGGGCGCGAGCATGGCCAGGTCCGAAAAACGTCCTTCGGGCGGGGGTCCGCCGTCCTTCAGCATAGCACGGAACTGGTCGCGGGCCGACTCCAGCTCGGAAAGGCTGGCGCCGATCACCTGCGCGCCCAGCACCGAGGCGGCCGCCTGGCCCAGGGCGCAGGCCTTCACGTCCTGGGCGAAGTCGGCCACCCGGCCGTCCTCGACCTTCACGTCCACCACGACCCGGCTGCCGCACAGCTTGGCCACCTTCTCGACCGAGGCGTCGGGCGCAGGCAGGCGCCCGGCGTGCGGAATCTCCGCCGCCAGCCGCAGGAGCCTGGCGGAGTAGAGCTCGTCGATCATGCGGCCATAGGTCGTGCCTGCCGGCCCCCAAGTCAAATCCTCCCCCGCCGGGGGAGGGGGACCGCGAAGCGGTGGAGGGGGCTTCCGCCGCAAGATTGGCCACGAACCAGCACGAACAAACACGAACGACGGCGAAGCCGTCCCTCGACACAACGGCCACGAAGACCACGAAGCTCACGAAGAAGGCCTACCTTCGCGCCCTTCGTGCGCTTCGTGTCCCCAATCCAGAGCCGCCGCCCGCACGCCGTCTCGGACGTCCCCGCCCGTTCGTGCTGGTTCGTGTTCGTTCGTGGCTAAAAA
>Ga0268287_100143_pt1 | contig 47472 bp, 47 predicted proteins | sample MetcocultureR3M_FD_191348 | JGI IMG/M metagenome (GOLD analysis project Ga0268287, IMG submission 191348) | Soil microbial communities from Anza Borrego Desert, Southern California, United States - Methanotrophic co-culture R3-M | ecosystem: Environmental > Terrestrial > Soil > Desert | place... | reverse complement strand
GAAGGATTCGCCCTCGCCGGCGTCTGTCAGGTCGCCTTCGCCGCCCGCAGGCAGCGAGAACGCCTGTTCGAGGATCGCCGGCGTGAGGCCGGGGACGGGCCGGCCCTGTTCGTCCACGCCCTGGCGGGTCACCGGACCCACCGTCATCGCCGGTACGCCGACCTGCTGGGCCGCGGCGGCCAGGTCGGCCCCGCCCCGGTGCGCCTCGTCGTAGGCTTCGGCCTGCTCGTAGACCTTCTGGGCGGCGGCGTTCTTGCGCAGCTCGGCCTCCAGCACCGGCCGGGCCTCCTCGAGGGTGACCGTCTGGCCGGGGGTCACGGAGATCACCTTCACGACCGCCAGGCCCAGTTCGCCCTGGGCGCGGGCGACCTGGCCGGGCTGCAGGCCGAAGGCGACGTCGGCCACGCGACGGTCGGCGAGGGCGGTCTTCGGCTTGTCCTCGTAGGTGATGACGTCCACGCCGGCGGCCTTGGCGACCGCGGCCGGATCGTCGCCCCGCGCCAGGCCGGCCTGGATCTGCTGGGCCGCCGCGGCGTCCTTGGCGGGAATCTGAACCAGCGTGCGGGTCTCGGGGCGCGAGAACGTGTCCTTGCGGAACTCGTAGAGCTTCTTCAGCTCGGCCTCGTCGACGGGCGTGTTCTGGGGAACCGCCTGCGGGGTGAAGCGCACCACCGTCAGCACGCGCATCTCGGGACGGGTGAGCTGCTCGGCGTTCTCCTTCATGAAGGCCGTCAGCTGCTCGTCGGTCGGCGCCGCCACGGCCGGAACGTTCGCGGCGGTCACGTTGAACCAGGCCACGTCCCGGCTCTCCAGGCCGAAGATGGCGCCGAGCGCGCCGTAGGCCCGCGGCGCGCGCAGGCCTTCGCCCACGCCCGCGCCCCAGTGCTGGGCGGCCATCTGGTCCCGCAGGGCGCGGTCGAAGCCCTCCGGGGTCATGTCGTTCTCGGCCAGGCGTTGCTGGAAGGTGTTGCGGTCGAAGCGGCCGCTGATCGGATCGAAGAAGGCCGGGATCTTCGAGATCTCGGCCACCAGCAGCTTGTCCGACGGGCGGATGCCGATCTTGTGCAGCATCTCGGCGAAGGCCTCGCGGGTGGCCAGGCCGTTCAGCACCTGGCGGTCGATGCCGTTGGCCTCGGCCATCTCGGGCGTGATGGGCTGGCCGGCCTGCTGCTCCAGGCGTTTGCGGTAATCCTCGTACTCGCGCCGGAATTCGGCCGAGGTGACCACCCGCGAGCCGGCCTTGATGACCTGGTCGCCGGTGGCGCCGCTGAATACGTCGTTGATGCCGAAGACCGCGAAGCTGACGATCAGCAGGCCGATCAGGACGGCGGCGACCCAGGACTTCGCGAACTGGCGGATGGCGGCGAGCATCAGGAATAACCCTTTCCGGGGCGCAGGCGTGCGGGCCGGTATAGTGGAGGCCGCTTCCGTACGGCAAGGAGGTGACAGGCCGCCCAGCTTGCCTTAACCGCGCCGGCCATTGCGACGTATGTGAGGCAAGATGACCGCTCCCAAGCCGCTGATCGCCGGAAACTGGAAGATGAACGGGCTGGCCGCCGCGCTGTCCGAGGCCAAGGCCGTGGCCGCCGGGGCGGCCGCGAGCGCCGCGCGCGTGGCGATCTGTCCGCCCAGTCTGCTGGTCCACCGGATGAGCGAGGCGCTGGCGGGGACGCCGGTGCTGGTCGGCGGTCAGGACTGCCACACGGACGAATCGGGCGCCTTCACCGGCGACGTCTCGGCCGAGATGCTGGCCGACGCCGGCGCGAAGCTGGTAATCCTCGGCCACTCCGAGCGGCGGTCGGGCTACCGCGAGACCGACGCCCTGGTGGCGGGCAAGGTCAAGGCGGCGCTGCGCGCGGGGCTGGAGCCGATCGTCTGCGTCGGCGAGACGCTGGAGGAGCGCAAGGCCGGCCAGGCGCTGGCGATCGTCACGGGCCAGGTCCGCGGCTCGCTGCCGACCGAGCTGGCGGGCAAGGCCTTCGCGGTGGCCTATGAGCCCGTGTGGGCGATCGGCACCGGCCTGACGCCCACCACGCCCGAGATCGAGGAAATGCACCGCGCGATCCGGGCCGCCCTGGTCGAGATGTTCGGCGAGGCGGGCAGGGCGGTCCCCATCCTGTACGGCGGCTCGGTGAAGCCGTCGAACGCGGCCGAGATCCTGCACGCCGACGAGGTGGGCGGCGCGCTGGTGGGCGGCGCGTCCCTGAAGGCGCAGGACTTCCTCGGGATCGTGAACGCCCTCTAGGGCCCCTCAGGCTCCGGGGCCCTTCAGCTCGACCGTGTTGCCCTCGGGGTCCTGCAGGTAGATCGACCAGCCGTCGCCGTCGGCCCCGTAGCGGGGGCCTTCGTCCGTCACGGCGACTCCGTGAGCGGCCAGGTGATCCTTGATCGCCTGGGCGTCGTAGGGACGCACCTGCAGGGCGAAATGGTCGAGGTTGCGGCCCTCGGCGCCGGGCCCGGCGCCGCCCATCCGTCCCAGCGGGCCGTCGAGCGTGACGAGGTCGATCATCTGCGGCCCGCAGCGGATGTGGGTGAGTCCGATCTCCGGACGGTCGCGGTCCACCGAGAGCCCCAGCACGCCGCAGTAGAAGGCGAGCATCCGCTCCTTGTCGCGGACGCGCAGCACGATGTGGTCGAAGCCGGCGACGACGATGGGCTGGGTCATGGCGGGTCTCCCTGCCGTGGAGATGGGGCCGCCCAGCCTAGAGCAGAAGGCCGAACAGCCGCACGTCCCGCCGCTCGCCGTCCTCCAGGATATGGCCGCGCAGCAGGCCCTCCTCCTCGAAGCCGAGCTTCTCGAGCACGCTCTCCGAGCGCCGGGCGCCCAGGTGCGTGCGGGCGGTCAGCTTCCGCAGCCCGTTCGCCGCGGCGAAGGCGATCACCGCTCGCATCGCCTCCAGGCCATAGTCCTCGCCCGAGGTCTGCCGGCCCAACATCAGGCCCACCTGGGCCCTGCGATGACGCCGGTCGATCTCGGTAATGTCGAAGCAGCCGACGAACGCCCCGTCCGAGAGCCGGCGCATGGCCCAGTGCATGGCGCGCCCGGCCGCCATGTCCTCGACGTGGTTGCGGACCACGCCGGCGACGACGTCGGGGTCGTCGGGCTCGGGCGCCTCCCAATAGGCGAGCACCTCCGGGTCCGCGAGGAGAGGGAAGATCGCCTCGGCGTCCTCGAGGGTCAGGGGATTGAGCCGGAGCCGTTCGGTTTCGAGGATCGGCAGGCGCTGCAGGTCGAGAATCATCACTTGTCCGACGGAAGCGACCCGCTACCTATGGCCTTGGGCCCGCCTCGGTGGTAGAGCGCGCGCTTCATTTCGGCGGGGTGTGTCCGCCGCGCACTGGAAAGACTGTCCATGCTGCTCACGCTGCTCCTCGTGATCGAGGTCATCGTCGCGTTCTTCCTGATCGTCGTGGTCCTGCTGCAGCGGTCCGAAGGCGGGGCGCTGGGCATGGGCGGCGGGCCTTCGGGCTTCATGACCGCGCGCGGGGCCGGCGACCTGATGACCCGGATCACCTGGATCCTGGGGTCGGTGTTCTTCGTGCTGGGCCTGCTGCTGACGATCATGGCCGGCCGGGAAGGGGGCTCCTCGTCCGTGGTCGACCGCCTGAAGGTGGACGCCATCGATCCGAACAGCCTGAACCAGTCGGCGCCCCAGCCGACCCCGGCCGCGCCGGCGCAGGGTGGCCCCGCGCCGCTCCAGGCCCCCGCGCCCGTGGTCGGCAATCCGTTCGGCGCCCAGCCGGCCCCGACCGCTCCGCAACCGGCTCCCCAAACGGCCCCCGCGCCCGCCGCGCCGCAGTAATCCGTGGATAGTTTGCACCACGGGGCGGGCCGCCCCGGCGAATCACGGCTACTCTGAGCGCCCATGGCCCGGTACATCTTCATCACCGGCGGCGTGGTCTCCTCTCTTGGTAAAGGTCTCGCGTCCGCCGCGCTTGGCGCCCTGTTGCAGGCGCGCGGCTACAAGGTCCGTCTGAGGAAACTCGACCCCTATCTCAACGTCGATCCGGGGACGATGAGCCCCTACCAGCACGGCGAGGTCTTCGTGACCGACGACGGGGCCGAGACCGACCTCGACCTCGGCCACTACGAGCGCTTCACGGGCGTCTCGGCCACCCGCGCCGACAACATCACGACGGGCCAGATCTACAAGACGATCATCGAGAAGGAGCGCCGCGGCGACTACCTCGGCGCGACGGTCCAGGTCATTCCGCACGTCACCGGCGAGATCAAGGACTTCGTCCTCTCCGATCCCGGCCCGGATGTGGACTTCGTGCTGATCGAGGTCGGCGGCACGGTGGGCGACATCGAGGGCCTGCCGTTCTTCGAGGCGATCCGCCAGCTGGGCCAGGAGCTGCCCCGCGGGCACGCCTGCTACATCCACCTGACTCTGCTGCCGTTCATCAAGACGGCCGGCGAGATGAAGACCAAGCCGACCCAGCACTCGGTGAAGGAGCTGCGCTCGATCGGCATCCAGCCCGACATCCTGCTGTGCCGGACCGAGTTCCCGATCCCCGAGGGCGAGCGGCGCAAGATCGCCCAGTTCTGCAACGTGCGCCCCAGCGCCGTCATCCAGGCGATGGACAGCGCCAACATCTACGCTGTGCCGTTGGACTATCACCACGAGGGGCTCGACACCGAGGTGCTCGACGTCTTCGGCCTGCTGGACCAGGCGCCGAAGCCCGACCTGACCCGCTGGGAAGAGATCTCCCACCGCCTGAGCCACCCCGACGGCGAGGTGAACATCGCCATCGTCGGCAAGTACACGGGCCTGACCGACGCCTACAAGTCGCTGGTCGAGGCGCTGGTCCACGGCGGCGTGGCCAACAACGTCCGGGTAAAGTTCGACTGGATCGAGGGCGAGGCCTTCGAGAAGGACGAGGACCTGATCGCCGTGCGCCTGGCCAACGTCCACGGAGTGCTGGTCCCGGGGGCCTTTGGCGAGCGCGGCTCGGAGGGAATGATCCGGGCCGTCCAGTTCGCCCGCGAGCACCAGATCCCGTACTTCGGCATCTGCTTCGGCATGCAGATGGCGATGATCGAGGCGGCCCGGAACCTGGCCGGCATCCGGCAGGCTTCGTCCACCGAGTTCGGCCCGACCTCCGAGCCCATCGTCGGCCTGATGACCGAGTGGACCCGGGGGAACGAGAAGCAGGTCCGCGCCGAGGGGGGCGAGCTGGGCGGCACCATGCGCTGCGGCGCCTATGACGCCGTGCTGGCCCCCGGATCGCGGGTAGCCGAGATCTACGGCTCGACCGCCATCCAGGAGCGCCATCGCCACCGCTACGAGGTGAACATCGGCTACCGCGAGCGGATCGAGGCCACGGGCCTGAAGTTCACCGGCCTGTCGCCCGACGGCCAGCTGCCCGAGATCTGCGAGCGGGCGGACCATCCCTGGTTCGTCGGCGTGCAGTACCACCCGGAGCTGAAGAGCCGGCCGTTCGACCCGCACCCGCTGTTCGCCAGCTTCATCGGCGCGGCCAAGGAGCGGAGCCGGCTGGTCTAGGCCAGGCCCCTTTCGCGCAGCAGGGCCTCCTCGTCGCCCGACACCCAGCCGAAGATCCTGGGTCCCTCGTCGGTCAAGCGTACGAAATAGGTCACCTCGAAGTCGATATCGGTCTGCGAGCCGTCCTTGCGGCGGTAGCGGGCGCGCCAGCTGACCTTCGCTGTCGCGTGCCGGTCGTCGATAGGCGTGACCGCGACGTCGCGGAGCGTCATGGCCTGGGCGCCTGTGGCCCGGTAGTGATCGTAGCCGGCCCTCATCGCCTCGACGAGCGAGGCGTCGTTCCGCCCCGTCGCGACCCCTTGGGGCCCGGCGGCGATGAACTCGGGCGTGAAGAGGGCGCCCGCGTCCTCGGGCGCCGCCTCGCCGTGCAGGCCGCGGTTGAAGTTGTCCTCGTGGCGGCGGAAGAGGGCGTGGATCTCGGCTTCCATGGTTTCACTCCAACGAGCGTGGGCCGGCAGGGGCTGCATTGGGAGGAACCCGAGGCGGGCGCTTGATCCGAAGCGGCGTTTCATGCATACACCGCCGCTCACGTCGGCGGCCTCACTCGGCCGCCGCAGTCATTTCGAGATTTCCGATGGCCGTTCCCAAGAGAAAAACCTCGCCCTCGCGGCGGAACATGCGTCGCTCGCACCACGCGCTGGGCCCGAACGCCTATCACGAAGACAAGGAAACGGGCGAGCTGAAGCGCCCGCACCACGTCGACCTGAAGACCGGCATGTACAAAGGCCGCCAGGTCCTGACGCCGAAGGAAGACTAAGCCTCATCCGAGGCAGCGATTCCGCGCGGCCCCGTCTGGCGACAGGCGGGGCCGTTCGCATGCGCGCTACTGGCTCCGCCCGCGGGCCTGCACCTTCTCGCGGCGGGCGGCGACCATCTCGGGCGTGACCTCGACGTTGTGCGCGAGCGAGCGCTCGTGCTCCAGCTTGAGCCCCTCGGCCAGGGTCGTCTCGTAGCCGTCGTCGATCATCGCCTTGTATCCGACCAGCATGTCGGCCTCGATGTCGGCCATCTGCCGGGCCAGGGTCAGCGCGGCCTCCATCAGCTCGCCGGGTTCGACGACGCGGTTCGCAAGGCCCCATTCGTAGGCGGTTCTGGCGTCGAGGAAGTTGCCGGTCAGCGACAGTTCCTTGGCCCGATAGGGGCCGATCACGCGCGACAGCTTCTGCGACAGCCCCCAGCCGGGGGTGATCCCGACCCGCGCGTGGGTGTCGGCGAAACGGGCGTTGGTCGAGCAGATCAGCACGTCACAGGCCAGCGCCACCTCGAAGCCGCCGGTAATCGCCACGCCGTTGATCGCGCCGATGATCGGCTTGCGGGTGGCCAGCAGCGCGCGGGCGGGGTTCTCGGCCGGATCGGTCGCGTTGGCCGCGCCCATGCCCAATGGATCGGACGACAGCTCCTTCAGGTCGAGCCCGGCCGTGAACGCCCGCTCGCCCGCGCCGGTCAGGACGATCACCTTCACCTCAGGGTCGGCGTCCAGCTCGACCATGGCCTGCCGCAGCGCCTGGCGCAGGGCCTTCGATAGGGCGTTCATCGCCTCGGGCCGGTTGAGGGTGACGACGGCGACCCCGTCGAACGGCTTTTCCACCAGCAGCATGATCTTCCTCCCTTGGCGTCCCGGCATGACCGACCGACGCCGCGGCAAGTCAACCGGGGAAGTCAAGTTGCCCCTGTCGCGGAAGGTGGCTAAGGCTCGCGCGCCGCAACACCCGAGGGAGCTCCATGACCGAGATCGTCGACATCACCGCCCGTGAGATCCTGGACAGCCGGGGCAACCCGACCGTCGAGGTCGACGTGATCCTCGAGGACGGCGCCATGGGCCGTGCGGCGGTGCCCTCGGGCGCCTCGACCGGCGCCCACGAGGCGGTGGAGAAGCGCGACGGCGACAAGGCCCGCTACCTCGGCAAGGGCGTGCGCCAGGCCGTCGATGCGGTGAACGGCGAGATCTACGACGCGCTGTCGGGCTCGGACGCCGAGGACCAGCGCCGCATCGACCGGATGCTGATCGAGCTGGACGGCACGCCGAACAAGAGCCGCCTGGGCGCCAACGCCATCCTGGGCGTCAGCCTGGCCACGGCCAAGGCGGCCGCCAGCAGCTCGGCGCTGCCGCTCTACAAGTACGTGGGCGGCGTCTCGGCCCGCATCCTGCCGGTGCCGATGATGAACATCATCAACGGCGGCGCCCACGCCGACAATCCGATCGACATCCAGGAGTTCATGATCCTGCCGACCGGCGCCGAGACGTTCTCGGAAGCCCTGCGCATGGGCGCCGAGATCTTCCACGCGCTGAAGAAGCAGCTGAAGGACGCGGGCCACAACACCAACGTCGGGGACGAGGGCGGCTTCGCTCCCAACATCGGCTCGGCCGAGGAGGCGCTGGCCTTCATCGTCAAGGCGGGCGAGGGCGCGGGCTACCGCTGCGGCGAGGACTTCCACCTGGGCCTCGACGTGGCCTCCACCGAGTTCTTCAAGAACGGCAAGTACGTGATGGAGGGCGAGGGCAAGACGGTCGATCCGGCCGGCATGGTCGAGTACCTGGCGGGCCTCGTCTCCAAGTTCCCGATCGTCACCATCGAGGACGGCTGCGCCGAGGACGACTTCGACGGCTGGAAGATCCTGACCGAGCGCCTGGGCGGCAAGGTCCAGCTCGTCGGCGACGACCTGTTCGTCACCAACCCGGAGCGCCTGGCCGTGGGCATCGAGAAGGGCCTGGCCAACTCGATCCTCGTGAAGGTCAACCAGATCGGCACGCTGTCCGAGACCCTCGACGCCGTCGATATGGCCCACCGCAACAGCTACACGGCGGTGATGAGCCACCGCTCGGGCGAGACCGAGGATTCGACGATCGCCGACCTGGCGGTCGCCACCAACTGCGGTCAGATCAAGACCGGCTCGCTGGCCCGCTCGGACCGTACGGCCAAGTACAACCAGCTGCTCCGCATTGAGGAGGAGCTGGGCGACCAGGCGATCTACGCCGGCCGCCGGGCGCTGCGGGCGCTCTAGCGGCGCTCGTCGCCGGGCGGACCCAGATAATCCGGGCCGTAGACCGCGGCCCGGATGTCCCGGTGCAGGGTCCCGTCGAACGGGGCCGTCTGGACGAAGAACACCGCCGCCAGGCGGTCGGCGGGATCGACCCAGAACAGCGTCGACTGCGCGCCGTCCCAGAAGAACTCCCCCACCGCGCCGCGATTCTCCTGCGGACTTTTCGGCCGCGCGGTGCGGACGGCGAAATCGAAGCCGAAGCCCACCTGGCCCTTGCTGGGCAGGAAGTGGCGGCGGGCGATGCGCGGGTCGAGGTGATCGGTCGCCATCAGCCGGACCGTCGAGGACCGCAGGATCCGCACCCCCTCCAGCTCACCGTCGTTCAGCAGCATGCGGGCGAAGCGCATGTAGTCGTCGATGGGCCCGGCGAGGCCGGCGCCGCCCATGGTCATCCGCTTGGGCGCGAAGTTGAGCGCGCGCGTCCGCGCGTCGTCCTGCCGCTCGAGGGTCTCGTTCCGGCGGACGTAGGTGGCGGCGAGCCGGCCGAGGCGTTCGGGCGGGTGGGTCCAGGCGGTCTCGCGCATGCCCAGCGGGTCCAGCACATGGGTGCGCACGTAGGTTTCGAACGGCACGCCCGACAGCCGTTCGACCAGCAGCGCCTGGACGTCGACGGCGGCGCTGTAGCGCCACTCCGCCCCCGGTTCGAACAGGAGCGGCAGGCCCGCGATGCGGCGGCCGGCCTCCGCCAGGTCGTTCTGCAGATTCAGCGGGTCGGCGGTCCGGAACCGCGGGTCGTCGCCGTAGCCGAAGCCGGCGGTGTGGCGCAGGATGTCCCGCACAAGGACCGGTCTGGCGGGAGGGGTGAGCGACCCGTCAGGCTGCAGCACCTGCAGCGCGGCGAACTCGGGCAGGTGCTGCGCCAGCGGATCGTCGAGGCCGAAGCGGCCCTGTTCCCAGAGCTGCATCAGGGCGACGCCGGTCACCGGCTTGGTCATGGAGTAGATCTGCACGAGCGTGTCGCGCGCCATCGACCGGTCCGCCTCGCGGTCGGCGAATCCGGCGGCGCCGAAGTAACGCTCGGCGCCGTCCTGCCAGACGAGGGCCGAGACGCCCGCCGCCCGGCCGCTCGCCACAATCTGCGCCAGAGCCTCGTCGATGCGGGCGGTGTCGAGGCGGACCGGCTCGGCCGCGACGAAGGATCCAGGCAGCAGCATCAGCGCCGCGCCGAGCAGCGCGATCAGGGTCCTGAGCATGATGGCCTCCCCACTTCCCGGCGAGCGTTCCGCAGCTTCGCCGTGCGGTCAATCGGATTGGGACCGGTACCAGTCCCGCGTGGTTAGCCGCCCATTAAGCAAGATGGGCGAGAAGAGCCGGTTCCTCCGAGGGAATCGCGTCCTGTGCTCGCCCGCCTCCGCCCGTACCTGTCGACCGCGGCCCTCGCCCTGCTGATCTTCTATTTCGCGTTCCATGCCTTCACGGGCGAGGGCGGTCTGCTGCGCTCGAACCAGCGCGGCGAGACGCTGCTGGCGAAGCAGCGCGAGCTCTCACAGGTGCGCGCCAAGCGGGAGGACCTGGAGGCCCGCGCCCAGCTTCTGCGCGACCAGAGCCTTTCGGCCGACCTGTTGGAGGAAAGGGCGCGCTCTCTGCTAGGCTTTGCTGACCCAAGGGACTATGTGATCCGCATGAAGCCCTAGCACCCCGTCGCGGGTTCTATCGGCTACCTGCAAAGGATCACGGAGAGACGCATGGCGCGCGGGCAGACCGGTGAGGCCGGTCGGCGAAAAGCCAATGGGGCGGACGGGCGATCGGCCGCCGACAAGGACGAGCTTCTCAAGTTCTACAGGGACATGCTGCTGATCCGCCGCTTCGAGGAGCGTGCAGGCCAGCTTTACGGCATGGGCCTGATCGGCGGCTTCTGCCATCTCTACATCGGCCAGGAGGCGATCGCGGTCGGCGTCCAGGCGATCAAGCAGCCGGGCGACCAGGTGATCACCGGCTACCGCGACCACGGCCACATGCTGGCCTGCGGCATGGACCCGCGCGAGGTCATGGCCGAGCTGACCGGCCGGGCCGGCGGCTCGTCCAAGGGCAAGGGCGGCTCGATGCACATGTTCTCGACCGAGGCCGACTTCTACGGCGGCCACGGCATCGTGGGGGCGCAGGTCAGCCTCGGCACCGGCCTGGCGCTGGCCAACAAGTACCGCGACAACGGCAAGGTCAGCTTCACCTACTTCGGGGACGGCGCGGCCAACCAGGGGCAGGTCTACGAGAGCTTCAACATGGCCGAGCTCTGGAGCCTGCCGGTCGTCTACGTGATCGAGAACAACCAGTACGCCATGGGCACGGCGGTGGAGCGGTCGTCGTCCGAGACCGAGCTGTTCCGGCGCGGCGCCTCGTTCAAGATCCCTGGCGAGCAGGTCGACGGCATGGACGTGCTGGCGGTGAAGGCCGCCGCGGCCAAGGCGGCCGAGCACGCCCGCTCGGGGAACGGCCCCTACATCCTCGAGATGAAGACCTACCGCTACCGCGGCCACTCCATGAGCGACCCGGCCAAGTACCGGACCCGCGAGGAGGTGGACGAGGTCCGCAAGACCCGCGATCCGATCGACCACGTCGAGGAGCTGCTGGAGAAGCACGGCTGGGCCGACGAGGCGTCGCTGAAGGCGATCGACGCCGAGGTGAAGAAGATCGTCGCCGACGCGGCGGAGTTCGCCCGCACCAGCCCCGAACCCGACCCGTCCGAACTCTACACCGACGTCTACACCGACGCTTCCCAGGGGGCGGCCCAATGACCGACATCCTGATGCCGGCCCTGTCGCCCACCATGGAAGAGGGCACCCTCGCCAAGTGGCACGTGAAGCCGGGCGACAAGGTGCGCTCCGGCGACGTGATCGCCGAGATCGAAACCGACAAGGCGACCATGGAGGTCGAGGCCGTGGACGACGGCGTCGTGGCCGAGATCCTGGTGCCGGAAGGCTCGCAGGAGGTGAAGGTCAACACTCCGATCGCCCGCCTGCAGGGCGAGGACGGAACCGCGCAGCCCTCCAAGGCCCCCTCCAAGACCGAGGCGGCGCAGACCGAAGCCGTCCAGACCGACACCGTCTCGGAAAAGCCGTTCCGGAAGGAGCCCTCGGGCGACGAGGAGAAGAAGGGGCCCTCCGAGGCCAAGGGCGAGCGCCCCGAGGGCGAGGGCCCCGCGGCGGTGACGCCCGACCGGCCGCTGGCCGATCCCGAGATCCCCGAGGGCGTCCAGCTCGTGAAGCAGACGGTCCGCGACGCCCTGCGCGACGCCATGGCCGAGGAGATGCGCCGCGATCCCGACGTCTTCCTGATGGGCGAGGAAGTCGCCCAGTACCAGGGCGCCTACAAGGTCAGCCGCGGGCTGCTGGACGAGTTCGGCGATCGCCGGGTGATCGACACGCCGATCACCGAGCACGGCTTCGCCGGCCTGGGCGTCGGCGCCGGCATGGCCGGGCTGAAGCCGATCGTCGAGTTCATGACCTTCAACTTCGCGATGCAGGCGATTGATCAGATTATCAATTCCGCCGCGAAGACCCTTTACATGTCGGGCGGCCAGCTGAAGACCTCGGTCGTCTTCCGCGGGCCCAACGGCGCGGCCGCCCGGGTGGCGGCGCAGCACAGCCAGGACTACGCGGCCTGGTACGCCCACGTGCCGGGCCTGAAGGTGATCGCGCCCTACGACGCCGCCGACGCCAAGGGCCTCCTCAAGGCCGCGATCCGGGATCCGAACCCCGTGGTCTTCCTCGAGCACGAGATGCTCTACGGCCAGGAATTCGACGTGCCCGAGGGGATCGACTGGGTCGTGCCGATCGGCAAGGCCAAGGTCCGCCGGCCGGGCAAGGACGTGACGATCGTCGGCTACTCGCGCATGGTCGGCCTGGCCCTCAAGGCCGCCGAGGAGCTCGCCGCCGAGGGCATCGAGGCCGAGGTCATCGACCTGCGCACCCTGCGCCCGCTGGACCACGAGACGGTCGTCGAGAGCGTGAAGAAGACCAACCGCCTGGTCACCGTCGAGGAAGGCTGGGGCCCGATGGGCGTCGGCGCCGAGGTGGCGGCCCGCGTGGTGGAGCACGCCTTCGACTGGCTGGACGCCCCGCCTGCGCGGGTGTGCCAGGAGGACGTGCCGCTGCCCTACGCGGCGAACCTCGAGGCCCTGTCGCTGCCGTCCGTCGAGCGGATCGTGAAGGCCGCCAAGGCGGTCTCGTACCGATGAGCGGCTCGCCCTTCGAGTGGCGCGCCGGCGGATGCCACTGCGGCGGCGTCCGCTTCGAGGTCGCCCTGCCGGACCGGGTCGAGGCCCAGGCCTGCAACTGCTCGATCTGCGCCAAGACCGGCTTCGTGCACATCATCGTGCCCGAGAGCCGCTTCCGCATCGTCAAGGGCGCCGATAGGCTGGCCGAATACACCTTCAACAGCCGGGTGGCGAAGCACCTCTTCTGCGCCGAATGCGGCGTGAAGAGCTTCTACCGCCCCAGGTCCAACCCCGACGGCTGGAGCGTCAACGCCCGGTGCCTCGATACGGTCGAGGGACTGGAGATCGCGATCGAAGCCTTCGACGGCCAGAACTGGGAGGCGAACGCCGCCGGCCTGGCCCATCTGTCCAAGGAACCCGCATGACGGACATCCTCATGCCCGCCCTGTCTCCGACCATGGAGGAGGGCACTCTCGCCAAATGGCACGTGAAGCAGGGCGACGCCGTCCGCTCGGGCGACGTCATCGCCGAGATCGAGACCGACAAGGCCACCATGGAGGTCGAGGCGGTCGACGAAGGCGTCGTCTCCGAGATCCTGGTGCCGGAAGGAACCGAGGGCGTGAAGGTGAACACGCCCATCGCCCGCCTGGGCGGCGAAGGCGAGGCGGCCGCTCCGGCGCCGCAGCCGAAGGCCGAGGCGCCGAAGCCCGCGCCGACCCCCGAGAGCGACGGCGCCCGCGCCGCCCGCGAGGAGAAGACCGAGGCCGCGGTCAAGACTCCGGCTCCGGCCCAGGCTCCCGCGCCGGCCCCCTCGCCGGCCAGGGCGCAGGACGGCTCGCGGATCTTCGCCTCGCCTCTTGCCCGCCGGCTGGCCGAGCAGAAGGGCGTCGACCTCTCGGCGGTGAAGGGCACCGGGCCGCACGGCCGGATCGTCAAGGCCGACATCGAGCAAGCCCGGCCCGGCGAGACCAAGCCCGGTGAAGCGAAGGCGCCGGCGGCCCAGCCGACCGCTGCGCCCTCGGCGGCGCGCGCCGAACCGCGCCAGGCGGCGAGCCTGGAGCAGATGGGCATCGCGCCCGGCAGCTACGACCTCATCCCGCTGGACGGCATGCGCAAGACCGTCGCCCGGCGGATGACCGACAGCTTCCGGGACGTGCCGCACTTCCCGCTGACCATCGACCTCGAGATCGACGGCCTGCTGGCCGCCCGCGCCCGGATCAACGCCTTGCTCGAGAAGGAAGGCGTGAAAGTCAGCGTCAACGACATGGTGATGAAGGCCGCGGCCGTGGCCCTGAAGCGCGTGCCCGAGGCGAACGCCTCCTACACGCCCGAGGGGATCGCCATGCACCACCACGCCGACATCGCCATGGCCGTGGCGGTCCCGGGGGGCCTGATCACGCCGATCATCCGCAAGGCCGAGACCAAGGGCCTGGCGCAGATCGCCACCGAGGCCAAGGACCTGGCCGAGCGGGCGCGGAACAAGAAGCTGAAGCCCGAGGAATTCCAGGGCGGCACCTTCAGCGTCTCCAATCTCGGCATGTTCGGCATCAAGACGTTCTCCTCGATCCTCAACGAGCCGCAGGGCTGCATCCTGTCGGTCGGCGCGGGCGAGAAGCGGCCCGTGGTGCGCGGCGACAAGCTGGAGATCGCCACGCTGATGTCCGTGACCCTGACCTGCGACCACCGGGTCGTGGACGGGGCGACCGGCGCGCGCTGGCTGCAGGCGTTCAAGGCGCTGATCGAAGAGCCGCTGACGATGATCGTCTAGGCGGGAGGGTCCGGGATGGCTTCCATCTACGACTTCACCGCCGAGACCATCGACGGCGCGCCGGCGCCGCTCGCGGACCACCGCGGCAAGGTGCTGCTGATCGTGAACACCGCCAGCAAGTGCGGCTTCACGCGCCAGTACGAGGGGCTGGAGGCGCTCTACCGCCGCTATCGCGACCGCGGCCTGGTGATCCTGGGCTTCCCCTGCAACCAGTTCGGCGCGCAGGAGCCGGGCGATGCTGAGGAGATCAGGTCCTTCTGCTCGCTCACCTACGACGTCGACTTCCCGCTGATGCGGAAGATCGATGTGAACGGCCCGACGGCCCATCCCCTCTACGCCTTCCTCAAGAAGGAGAAGAAGGGCGTGCTGGGCACCGAGGCCATCAAGTGGAACTTCACCAAGTTCCTCGTGGACCGGTCGGGGAAGGTCGTGGACCGCTTCGCCCCCACCGTTGAACCCAAGGCGCTGGAAAGCGCGATCGAGGCTTTGCTCTGATGGCTGATGCGTTCGACGTCGTTGTGATCGGCTCTGGCCCCGGCGGCTACGTCACCGCCATCCGCGCCTCGCAGCTGGGCTTCAAGACCGCCATCGTGGAGCGGGCTGAGCTGGGCGGCATCTGCCTCAACTGGGGCTGCATCCCCACCAAGGCGCTGCTGAAATCCGGCGAGGTCTACGAACAGCTCGACCACCTGAAGGACTACGGCCTGTCGGTGGAGAAGCGCGGCTTCGATTTCGAGGCCGTGGTCCAGCGGTCCCGCAAGGTCGCCGCCCAGATGAATTCGGGCGTCACCTTCCTGATGAAGAAGCACAAGATCGAGGTGGTGCAGGGGACGGCGCGGCTGGAGAAGGGCTCGCCTGCGCCGACGGTCGTGGTCGGCCAGCGCAAGCTGACCGCCAAGCATGTGATCCTGGCCACCGGCGCGCGGGCGCGCACCGTCCCCGCCGTCGGCCTGGAGCCGGACGGCGAGCGGGTCTGGACCTACCGCGAGGCCCTGGTCCCCAAGGCTGCCCCCAAGTCGCTGGTGGTCGTCGGCTCCGGCGCCATCGGCATGGAGTTCGCCAGCTTCTACAGGGCCTTGGGCTCGGAAGTTACGGTGATCGAGATGATGCCGCGCATCCTCCCGGTGGAGGACGAGGAGATCTCCAAGACCGCCCGCAAGGCCTTCGAGAAGCGGGGCATCAGGTTCCGCGTGCCGGCCAACGTGAAGAAGCTGACCAAGGGCAAGGGCGGCGTCAGCCTGGAGATCGAGGCCGACGGCAAGGCCGAGACCCTGCAGGCCGACGTCTGCATCGTGGCCATCGGGATCGTCGGCAACGTCGAGGACCTCGGCCTTGAGGCCCTCGGTGTGAAGATCGAGAAGACCCACGTGGTCACCGACAAGCACGGGGCCACCGGCGTGCCCGGCCTCTACGCCATCGGCGACGTGGCCGGCCCGCCTTGGCTGGCCCACAAGGCGAGCCACGAGGGCGTCCACTGCATCGAGCACATCGCCGGCCTGAAGCCCACGAACCTGACCGCGCCGATTCCGGGCTGCACCTACACCACGCCGCAGATCGCCTCGGTGGGCCTGACCGAGGCCCAGGCGAAGGAACAGGGGCTGGAGCCCAAGGTCGGCCGCTTCCCGTTCCGGGTGAACGGCAAGGCGGTGGCGGCCGGCGAGCCTGACGGCCTGGTGAAGACCATCTTCGACGGCAAGACCGGCGCGCTGATCGGCGCCCACATGGTCGGCCATGAGGTCACCGAGATGATCCAGGGCTTCGCCATGGCGATGACGCTGGAGGCCACCGAGGCCGAGATCCAGGCGACGGTCTTCCCGCACCCGACCATGAGCGAGGCCATGCACGAGGCCGCGCTCGACGCCTACGGGCGGGTTCTGCACATCTGACGCTGCTTCCCTCCCTTGAACGGGAGGGAGGACTTACGCCGCCCGCCGCAGCTCGGCTTCCACGATCCTCTGGAGCGCCACGTAGTCGGTCTTGCCGGTCCCGAGGACGGGGATCTCCGGGACCTTGATGATCCGACGCGGCACGGCCAGTTCGGGCGCGCCTGCCTTCTGGGCGTGGGCCAGCAGGGGCGCCGCCTCGGCGTCCCGCCGGTCGGTGACCAGGATCAGGCGTTCGCCCTTCTTGGCGTCGGGCACGGCCACCACGGCGTGGCGGCAGTCAGGCCACACGGCCGCGGCTAGGTCCTCGGCGGCGGTCAGCGAGACCATCTCGCCGCCGACCTTGGCGAAGCGCTTCACCCGGCCGAGGATCTTCACCCAGCCGTCGTCGGTGATGGAGACCACGTCGCCGGTGTCGTGCCAGCCGCCCGCGGGCGGGTCGATGCCGCCGTCGGGCCGCAGGTAGCCGGCCATGACGTTGGGCCCGCGCACCAGCAGCTTGCCGCCGCCGGGGATGCCCTCCACCGGCTCCAGCTTCGTCTCCATGCCGGGCAGGAGGCCGCCCACGGTGCCGCGGCGGTTGTCGGTGGGCTTGTTCACCGCGATCACCGGCGAGGCCTCGGTGGCCCCGTAGCCCTCCAGCAACGGGATCGGCCCGAACTTCTCGGCGATCAGGTTGTGGGTCTCGTCGCGCACCTTCTCGGCCCCGCAGACGACGAAGTTCAGGCCCGCCAGCTCGTCGGAGTCGGCGGCGCGGGCGTACTGGTTCACGAAGGTGTCGGTGGCCAGCAGCACCGCCGCCTTGGAGTCCTTGATCAGCGGCGGGATCTGCTTGGTGTGCAGGGGCGAGGGGTACTGGAACGCCTTCATGCCCGTCAGGATCGGCAGCAGGACCCCGCCGGTCAGGCCGAAGACGTGGAAGATCGGCAGCGGGTTGAAGAACACCCAGTTCGGATCGAGCGCGATGTGCGTCGCGATCTGCCGGCAGTTGGCCACGAGGTTCGCATGGGTCAGGACCACCCCGCGCGGCGCGCCGAAGCTGCCCGAGGTGAAGAGGATCACGCCGGGGTCCGACGGCGCCACGGAGGCCCGGAACTGCTTCGGCAGGGCGCCGGCGGCCGCCGCATACAGCTTGTCGGGCAGGCCGATGGTGGCGCGGACGTCCTCCAGGTAGGTGATCTGCGCCCGGTCCTCGAGCGCGTCGATCAGGTCGTGCAGCTTGCCCTGCTCGACGAAGCGGTGGGAGGTCAGCACCCGCTTCACGCCGGCCAGATCGCAGGCCGCCTTCAGGTTCCGGATCCCGGCCGTGAAGTTCAGCATGGTGGGGACGCGCCCGAAGGCGTGCAGGGCGAAGAACGTGACAACGCCGCCCGCGCTGGACGGCAGCATCACGCCCACGCGCTCGCCCTTTCTCGTCAGGCCCGACAGCTTGCGCCCGAGGGCGAAGGAGGCCCGGATCAGGTCGGTGTAGGTGAGGGGGTTGCGCTCCTGGTCCTCCAGGATCGGCTTCTTGGCCCCGTGGGTCTTCGCCGCGTCGATGAGGGCGTCGAAGACGGAAGACTGCGCCTGGGCGCTGTCGAACGAACGCAAGGGCGTACGCTCCCGGACTGTTCTCGTTGGCTCGGGAACCTATCGGTCGGACTTTAAAATGAAAAGATCGGTTACAGAGCGTGAACGCCGCAGCCTGCGGCCATCCTCCGCTTGATCCCGGCGCTCTGACGGACGATCTAGGGGCCATGGCCGTGGTCATCGACACCGTAGGCGCGCGTCCGCGCCACCCCGAGAAGCAGGCGAACCCCGACACGCCGGTCCTCCGAAAGCCGGAATGGCTGCGGGTGAGGGCGCCGGGCTCGGCGAACTACATGGCCACGCGCGAGGTGGTGAAGTCCAACCGCCTGGTCACGGTGTGCGAGGAGGCCGGCTGCCCCAACATCGGCGAATGCTGGGACAAGAGCCACGCCACCTTCATGATCATGGGCGAGGTGTGCACGCGGGCCTGCGCCTTCTGCAACGTGGCGACGGGCAAGCCTCTGGCGCTCGACCCGGACGAGCCGGCGCGCGTCGGCGAGGCCACGGCCAAGATGGGGCTCAAGCACGTCGTGGTCACCTCGGTCGACCGCGACGACCTGGCCGACGGGGGCGCCTGGCACTTCGTCGAGACGATCCGGGCGATCCGCGCCGCGTCGCCGGCGACCACCATCGAGATCCTGACGCCGGACTTCGCCCGCAAGCCGGTCGCCGCCCTTGAGTCGGTGATCGACGCCCGGCCCGACGTCTTCAACCACAACCTCGAGACCGTGCCGCGGCTCTACCTGTCGATCCGCCCCGGCGCCCGCTACTACCACTCGCTGCGCCTGCTGGAGCGGGTGAAGGAGCGCGACCCTACCCAGTTCACCAAGTCCGGCATCATGGTCGGCCTCGGCGAGAGCAAGGAGGAGGTCATGCAGGTGATGGACGACATGCGCTCGGCCGGCGTCGACTTCATCACCATCGGCCAGTACCTGCAGCCGACCCGCAAGCACGCCCCGATCGACCGGTTCGTGCACCCGGACGAGTTCCGCGCGTTGGAGGAGATCGCCCGCGCGAAAGGCTTCCTGATGGTCTCGGCCAGCCCGCTCACCCGCTCGTCGCATCACGCCGGCGAGGACTTCGCCCGCCTGCAGGCCGCGCGCCTCGCCAAGGAATCGGCGGCCTAGGGCTTGCGGCACCACGTCTCCAAGGCGCTGCCCTACACGCCCGACCAGCTCTTCCGGCTGGTGGGGGACGTCGACCGCTACCCGGAGTTCGTCCCTTGGGTCACGGCGCTGCGGACCTGGAACGCCCGCACGCTCAGCGAGGGCGTGGACAGCCTCGACGCCGAGGCCGCCGTCGGTTTCTCGTTCCTGAAGGAGCGTTTCGCCACCCGCGTCCGCCGCGACGCGCTGAACCGGCAGATCGACGTCAGCCTGCTGTCGGGCCCGTTCCGGAAGCTGGTGAACCGCTGGCGATTCATCGATGCGGGCCACGGCTGCACCCGCGTGGAGTTCGACATCGAGTTCCAGTTCAAGTCGCGCTTGCTGGAGGGCCTGCTGCGGGCGAACTTCCACCATGCGGTCGAGCGGCTGATGGGCTGCTTCGAGGCCCGTGCGGAGGCCCTCTATGGCAAGGCGCAGCCTGAGATCTCGCCCGGCTGAACCGCTGGCGAGCTCGCCGGGCCTTTAGGCCAGACGATCCCTCAGCGCCTGAAGCGCGGCCTGCACCGCGGCCAGCTGGATCTCCTCGCGGGTCTCGAAGGCGAACAGCTCCTGGCGGTGCATGATCCGCTCGTTGGAGCGCGCGGTGGCGATGTGGACCGTCCCCACCGGCTTCATCGGCGTGCCGCCGCCGGGGCCCGCCACGCCGGTGATCGCCACGGCGAGGTGGGCGTTGGAGGCCTCGAGCGCGCCTTCCGCCATCATCCGCGCCACCGGCTCGGACACCGCGCCCAGGTCGGCGATCAGGTCGCCCGGCACGCCCAGCAACTCCTGCTTGGCCCGGTTGGAGTAGGTGACGAACCCGCGCTCGAAGACGTCGGAGGCCCCGGCGATCGAGCAGATCGCCCCGGCGACCAGGCCGCCGGTGCAGCTTTCCGCCGTGACGATTCTCAGGGATCGTTGCCGCGCCTCGTCGATCAGGAGCCGGGCGAGGGTGACGATCTCCAAGGAAAACATCGGCGCACGTCCCCTTAACCGCTAATGCTCGACCACAAGCATTCCAGCCCCGCTTCGATCAAGGCCTAACGACGACATGACCACGCTCGCCGCCGGGACCCGCCGGGCCTATGCGCCGCCGGCCCTGTTCGCCGTGACGACCTTTTCCAGCGCCGCGCTGGTCTTCCTGGTCCAGCCGATGGTGGCCAAGCTGGTCCTGCCGCTGCTGGGCGGGAGCCCCTCGGTGTGGAACACCAGCATGGCGTTCTTCCAGCTGGCCCTGCTGGTCGGCTACTTCTACGCCCACGCCCTGCAGAGGATAGCCTCGGTCGGCCGGCAGGTGGTCGTGCACTGCGCCGCGCTGCTGGTCGCCGCCGCCGCCCTGCCGCTGCGGGTGAACGAATGGGTCGGCGCGCCCTCGTCGGAGCATCCGAATCTGTGGCTGCTGGCGGTGCTGGCGCTGTCCATCGGCGCCCCCTTCGCCATCCTCTCGGCCACCGCCCCGCTGGTCCAGGCCTGGTACGCCCGCACGGTGGGCCAGGCCGAGGGCAAGGAGCCCTATGTCCTTTACGCCGCCAGCAACCTGGGAAGCCTGCTGGCGCTGCTGGCCTATCCGCTGGTCGTGGAGCCCGCCTTCTCGCTGTGGGGCCAGCGCTACGGCTGGAGCGCCGGCTACCTGGGCTTCCTGCTGCTGATGGCGACCCTCGGGCTGCTGGTGACGCGGGTCCGCGCCGCCGCGCCCGCGGCGCCGCCCCGAGCTGTCGCCCCCGCGAGCTGGAGCGACCGGCTGGCGTGGATCGGCCTGGCCGCCATCCCGGCCAGCCTGATGCTGGGGGTGACCACCCACATCACCACGGACGTGGCCTCGGCGCCGTTCCTGTGGGTGCTGCCCCTGGCGCTCTACCTGCTCACCTTCATCATCGCCTTCCAGGCCAGGCCCGCCATCTCGCCCGCGCTCACGCTGGTGCTGCAGGCCGCGGCGGTGGCCGCCTGCGCGGCCCTGCTGCCGTTCCGCTCGACGTTCTTCGCGCTGCAGTTCGGGGTGCACCTGATCGCGTTCTTCCTGACCGCGCTGATGTGCCACCAGCGGCTGGTGGCGCGCCGGCCCGACCCCGCGCACCTGACCGAATTCTACCTGTGCCTCTCGATCGGCGGGGTCGTCGGCGGCGCGTTCAACGCCTTCGTGGCGCCGGTCGTCTTCACCAACGTCTGGGAGTACCCGCTGGTGCTGGCGCTCTCGTGCCTGGCGCGCCCCTGGGGACGGCTCGACAAGGTCCCGCCGGGCCAATGGGTGCTGCTGGTGGTGGGCGTGCTGGCGGCGGCCGCCACGCCGGTGGCCGTCACCTTCGCCCAGGGCAACCTCTCCACCGCCAGCGTGGTGGGGGCGTTCGACCAGTCCGAACTGTTCGACCTGGGCATGAAGACCCTGCTGATCCTGGCGGTGATCTGCGCCTTCCTCGTGCGGCGCCGGGCCCTGTTCTTCTTCCTGGTGATCGGCGTGCTGTCGTTCGCCGCCGAGGCCGCCGCCGACCGCACCGACGTGCGCCAGAGCTGGCGCAGCTTCTTCGGCGTGATGCGCCAGTCCCAGACCTACGTCTCCTCGCTGGGCGGGGAGGTGAAGATGCTGGCGCACGGGACCACGCTGCACGGCGCCCAGGCGCTGAATCCGGCGTACCGCTGCAACCCGCTCGTCTACTACACGCCGCGCACGCCGATCGGTCAGGTCTTCACGGGTCTGCAGGGCGCGCATGCGGCGATGCGCATCGGCGCCGTGGGCCTCGGCACCGGCTCGGTCGCAGCCTATGCGCGCGCGGGCGACCACCTGACGTTCTTCGAGATCGATCCGCTGGTGGTGCGGGTCTCGAGCGATCCGGCGCACTTCAGCTACACGACCGAGTGCGCGAAGGGGCGGGTGGACTATGTCATCGGCGACGCCCGGCTCACCCTGTCCCGGCAGCCGCCGGCGACCTTCGACCTGCTGCTGATCGACGCCTTCTCGTCCGACGCCGTGCCGGCCCACCTGCTGACCGTCGAGGCGGTGCAGACCTACCTCGAGCGGCTGGCGCCCGACGGGGTGCTGATCCTGCACCTGTCGAACCGCAACCTCGACCTGATGGGACCGGCCCAGGCCGTGGCCAGGGCCGCGGGCGGCTACGCCCTGGCGCAGAACTACCGCCCTGACGAGGACCCGCAGGGCAGCTGGGAGTCGGCCGAGGACGTGGTGATCGTGGCGAAGAACCGCGCGGCGCTCGCCGCGTTCGAGGCCGATCCGCGCTGGACCCGCGCCAACCCCTTCCTGGCCCGGCCCTGGCGCGACGACTACACGAACCTGGCCGGGGCGCTCTACGCCAACCTCAAGACCCGCTGGACCTGGCTGCCGTAGCCGTCAGGGCGGGCATTCGACCGCGACGACGGCCTGGGCCATCAGGCCTTCCTCGCGGCCGGTGAAGCCCATGCCCTCGGTCGTGGTGGCCTTCACGCTGACCCGCTCGACCGGCAGGCCCAGCAGTTCGGCGATCCGGGCCCGCATGGCGTCGCGGTGCGGTCGGATCTTCGGGCGTTCGCAGACGAGCGTCACGTCGGCGTTGAGGATCCGCCCGCCGGCCGCGCCCACCAGGTCCACCGCATGCTTCAGGAACCGGTCGGAGGAGGCGCCCTTCCACCGCGGGTCCGAGGGCGGGAAGTGCTCGCCGATGTCCCCCTGGGCGATCGCGCCCAGCACCGCATCGGTGAGCGCGTGGAGGCCGCAATCCGCGTCGGAATGGCCCACGAGCCCCAGGTCGTGCTGGATGCGGACGCCGCACAGCCAGACGACTTCGCCGGGGCCGAAGCGGTGGGCGTCGATCCCTTGGCCCATGCGGACGATGCGGCGGCCGCCGGCCAGTTGTTCGGCCATCAGGAAGTCCCGCGGATAGGTCAGCTTCATCAGCAGCGGATCGCCGGGGACCATGGCCACCGAGCCGCCGGCCCGCTCCATGACCGAGGCGTCGTCGGTCGGCTCTTCGCCCGTGGGCCAGAGGCGGTAGGCCGCCTTCAGCTTGCCGGTCCGGAACGCCTGGGGCGTCTGGGCACGCCAGAGCCCGTCGCGGGAGACCGTCTCGTCCACCAGACCGTCGCCGCGCTTCAGCGTGTCGGGGACGGGCAGGGCGGGGATCGCGCCGTCGGAGACCTCCAGCGCCTTCAGCAGGCGGTCGACATGCTCCTTCGTCACGAAGGGTCGCGCGGCGTCGTGGATCAGCACCGGTTGGGTCCGGCCGGCGGTGATCGCCGCCAACCCGGCCTGCACCGACTCGGCCCGGGTCTTGCCGCCGGTGACGGCGCGCCAGCCGACCAGCCCCGCCAGGGCCTCGTCCACCTGCGTCAGGCGATCGTGGGCGACCACGACCACGACCTCGCGCGCGCCGGCCGACAGCAGGCCCTCCACCGACCAGCGCACGAGCGCCCGCCCGCCCAGGGTGCGCCAGGCCTTGGGTTCGCCCGGACCGGCCCTCAGACCGGCCCCCGCCGCCACGACAACAGCCGAGAAACTCATGGCGTCGGTCTAAGGGACTGCGGCGCTTTCTTCCAGCTTTACGGCGCCGCACAAATTGCCTAAAAACACAGCGTCGGGGATGATTAGAAAATGAGCACCATGCTCAAGATCGGCGGAGTCGAGGTCGGCGGGCGGGCGTGGATCGCGCCCATGACCGGCGTGTCCGACCTGCCGTTCCGAAAGGCCGCCAGCGCCCAGGGCGCGGCCTATGTGGCGACCGAGATGGTCGCGTGCGCCGAGTTCTCGAAGGGCCGGCCCGACGTGGTCCGACGCGCGGCGGTGGGCGAGGGCCTGCCGTTGATGGTCGTCCAGCTTGTCGGCCGCGATCCCGAACACATCCGGCAAGGCGCGCGCCTGGCCGCCCAGGCCGGCGCGCAGATCGTCGACCTCAACTTCGGCTGTCCGGCCAAGGAGGTCACCGGCGTCCTCTCGGGCTCGGCCCTGATGCGGGAGCCCGAGCTGGCCGCCCGCCTGATGGCCGCCGCGGTCGAGGCGGTGGACGTGCCGGTGACCGTCAAGATGCGCCTGGGCTGGGACGACGCCTCGCGGAACGCCCCCGAGATCGCCGCGGCCGCCGAGGCGATCGGCGTCCAGGCGGTGACGGTCCACGGCCGCACGCGCTGCCAGTTCTACAAGGGCGCCGCCGACTGGAGCGCCGTCCGGGCGGTGAAGGCGGCGGTGTCCATCCCGGTGATCGTCAACGGCGACATCGTGGATGGGACCACGGCCAAGGCGGCTCTGGCGGCCTCGGGCGCGGACGCCGTGATGGTCGGCCGCGGAGTCTACGGCAAGCCTTGGGTCGCGGCGCAGATCGAGGCCGAGTTGGCGGGGCGCCGCTTCGAGGAGCCGGATGCTCCGGCGCGGCTGGAGATCGCCCTCAGCCACTTCCGCGAGAGCCTGAAGTTCTACGGCGACCGCCTGGGCCTGCGGATCTTCCGCAAGCATCTGGCGAGCTACATCGAAAACGCCCCCTGGCCCGCCGATCCGCAGGCCAGGCGAGAAGCGCGCGCGGCCCTGTGCCGCCTGGAGGACGCCTCTGAAGTGGAGCGGGGCCTGAAGGCCCTGTGGGGCGCTTCGGAGAGATTGGCGGCATGAACGGAAACACGAGGACGCACCCCAAGGGGATAGATCCCGACGCCCTGAAGGCGGCGGCGTTCGACCTCAGTCCCGACCCTTCGCTGGTGGTCAGCGCCGACGGCGCGCTGGTGGCGGTCAACGAGGCGGCCGAGGCGCTGTTCGGCCAGGGCCTGGGTCTGCTGGCCCGAGGGCGCTTCCGCGCCGCCCTGCCGCCGGGCTCGGCGCTGGTCTCGCTGCTGAACCGGGCCATCGACGAGGGCGCCCGGGTTCGGGAGCGCGGCGTGCATATCAGCCTGTTCGGCCTGCCGGCGTTCGAGGCCGACGGCGCGGCGGCCCCGCTCGGCGACGGCTCGGTCCTGCTGACCCTGACCGTCAAGACGGGCCTGGGCGTCGAGCGCGGCCCGCAGGAGGCGGCGGGGCTGCGCTCGCTGGTAGGCCTTGGCCGCATGCTGGCGCACGAGATCAAGAACCCGCTGGCGGGCATCCGCGGCGCGGCCCAGCTGCTGAAGGCCGGCGCCAAGGCCGAGGACGCGCCCCTGGCGCAGTTGATCGTCGACGAGACCGACCGCGTCCGGCGGCTCGTGGACCGCATGGAGGCGTTCTCGGACGACGCGCTGCCGTCGCTGAGCCCGCTCAACATCCACCAGATCCTCGACCGGGTGCGGGCGCTGGCCGCCAACGGCGTGGCCGACGGCCTGACGCTGAAGGAGAAGTACGACCCCTCGCTGCCGCCGGTGCTCGGCGACGAGGACCAGCTGATCCAGGTCTTCCTGAACCTCGTGAAGAACGCCGCCGAGGCGGCCCACGCCCGCGGCGACGGCCGCGGCGAGATCTCGATCCACACCGCCTACCGCCATGGCGTGCGGGTACGCTCGGCGAGCGGCCAGTCCCTGCGAGGTGCGCCGCTCGAGGTCCGCATCCAGGACAACGGCCCCGGCGTGCCCGAGCACATCCGCGAGAGCTTGTTCCAGCCCTTCGTCAGCTCCAAGGCGAACGGGGCTGGGCTGGGCCTCGCTCTGGTCGCCAAGCTGGTCGCCGGCCACGGCGGCCTGATCGATTTCGAATCCGAGCCGGGCCGCACCGTCTTCCGGGTGCTGCTCCCCATCGCCGCGCCCGAGGACCTGCCCGCATGAACGCCGCGTCGAAGAAGATCCTGATCGCCGACGACGATTCCTCGATCCGGCTCGTGCTCAGCCAGGCGTTCACGCGGCTGGGCTACCAGGTCCGGGCCACCGGCAACGCCACCACGCTCCTGAAGTGGGTTTCCGACGGGGAGGGCGACCTCGTCGTCACCGACGTCGTGATGCCCGACGAGAACGTGTTCGATGTCCTGCCGCGCATCCGCAAGCAGCGGCCGAAGCTGCCCGTGATCGTGATGAGCGCCCAGAACAACCTGATCACGGCCGTGAACGCGGCCGAGGTCGGCGCCTTCGAATATGTGCCCAAGCCCTTCGATCTCGACGACATGACCTCGGCCGCCCGCCGGGCCCTGTCGCGCCCGGCCGATTCCGAGGCCTCCAAGGCCCAGGCGCGGGCCGTGCGCGACGACCGCCTGCCGCTGATCGGCCGCTCGGCGCCGATGCAGGAGGTCTACCGGACCATCGCCCGGCTCGTCGGCGCGGATCTGACGGTGCTGATCACCGGCGAGAGCGGCACCGGCAAGGAACTGGTCGCCCGCGCCCTGCACGACATGGGCCGCCGCCGCGACGGCAAATTCGTGGTCATCAACCTGGCCGCCACGCCCCGCGAGCGCGTCGAGGCCGAGCTGTTCGGCAAGGAGGACGGCGACCACGGCAAGCTGGTCGAGGCCGACGGCGGGACGCTGTTCCTGGACGAGATCGGCGACATGCCGCTCGACGCCCAGACCCGCCTCCTGCGGGTGATCGACGGCTCGGAGCCGACGGTGAATCCCAAGACCGGCCGCCGGCCGAACATGCGGATCATCGCCGCCACCAACCGCGACCTGCGGGCGCTGATCCAGCAGGGTCTGTTCCGCGAGGACCTGTTCTTCCGCCTGAACGTCGCCCCGCTGCGCCTGCCGCCCCTTCGCGACCGGGTCGAGGACATCCCGGACCTGGCGCGGGCCTTCCTGCTGCGCGCCAACCGCGAGGGCCTGCCCGCCAAGACCATCGATTCGGGCGCCCTGGAGCGCCTCAAGCGCCATCCCTGGCCGGGGAACGTGCGCGAGCTCGAGAACCTGGTGCGCCGGATCTGCGCCCTTTACGGCGAGGACCTGATCTCGGCGCGGATCATCGAGCGGGAGCTGGCCGACCAGCAGCCGGTCGTCCAGGGGCAGGAGGGGCCGGCCACCCTGGCCCAGCTCGTCGAGCAGAAGCTCTCGACCTATTTCGCCGACCAGCCGGACGGCATTCCCCCGCCGGGCCTCTACGATCGCGTGCTGGAGGAGGTGGAGCGGCCGCTGATCCAGCTCACGCTCGCCGCCACGCGGGGCAACCAGGTCCGGGCGGCGGAGATCCTGGGCCTCAACCGCAACACCCTGCGCAAGAAGATCCAGGACCTGGGCGTGGAGATGAGCCGCGGCCGTCGCTGACGGCTGTGTGAAGCATCGGCGCAACATAGCTGTTGAGTTCGGAGCACAGTCCCTTAGGCTCCCGACGCAATGGCGTTGCCTATCAACCCCGCGTTCGCGCCCCAGGCGCTGGCCTGGATGCGCCGCACGCTGCAGTCCAAGGTGGTGCTCGGCGTCGGCTACGGGGTGGCCGTCGGCCTGACGGTGCTGGCCATCATCCTGGCCGCCTCGCCGCCGCAGACGGGGCCGCTGGGGCCCGCCAGCCGGCTGATCCTGACCCTGCTGGGCCTGAACCTGATCCTCATCCTGCTGCTGATCGCGGCGGTGGGCCTGAGGATCATGGAGCTGGTCCGGGCCCGCGCCGAGGACGCCGGGGCGCGCCTGCACGTCCGGTTCGTCCGCCTGTTCGCCCTGGCGGCGGTCGTGCCGGCGGCCGTGGTGTTCATCTTCTACGGCGTGCTGGTCAGCCGGGGCGTCGAGAACTGGTTCAGCGCGCGGGTCCAGACGGTCGTCGAGACCTCGGCCACCGTGCTTCGGACCTATGTGGACGAGCAGATCCAGTACATCCGCGACCACGTCACGCCGATGGCCGCCGACCTCAACCGCGAGGCCGACGCCCTGCAGGAGAACCCCGGGCAGGTCAGCAGCTACCTGGGCGCGCTGGCGTCGTATCACGCGTTCTCGGCGGCCTATCTGGTGGACGGCCGCGGCCGGGTGCTGGCCAGGGCCGAAAGCGACGAGGCGCCGCCCTTCACGCCGCCCTCGGCCGCCAGCTTCGAAGCCGCCGACACCGGCGAGATCTACATCCCCGACTTCACCGGCGGCGATGTCATGCGGGCGGTCTACCGCCTGAACGCCTACGAGGACCTCTACCTCTACATCGCCCGGCCGCTGCGGGAGGGGATCGTCGTCAACCTCCGCAACGCCGAGGGCTCGCTCGTCTCGTACCGCGACGTGGCCCAGAACCGCGAGCGCATCCAGGCGATCTTCGTCCTGAGCTACGCCGAGACGGCGCTGCTGGTGCTGGTTGGGGCGGTGTGGCTGGGGCTGGGCGCCGCCAACGCGCTGTCAGCGCCCATCGCCCGGCTGGTGCAGGCCGCGGGACGGGTGGCCGGCGGCGATCTCAGCGCCCGGGTGGACGCCGAGTCCGACCCGGACGAGATCGCGGTGTTGTCCCGCGCTTTCAACAGCATGACGCATGATCTTCAGGCCCAGCAGGAGGCGCTGAAGCGCGCCGGCGACGAGGCCGAGAGCCGGCGCCAGTTCATCGAGACCGTGCTGGCGGAGGTGAGCGCCGGGGTGATCGGCCTGGACCGCAAGGGCCGCATCTCGGTGGCCAACCGCCAGGCGGCGCTGCTGCTCGACCTGCCGGGCGACCACGGCCGGGGCCGCCGCCTCGCCGACGTGGCGCCCGAGTTCGCCGAGCTCGCCGCCGGGGCGGGCCGGGGCGGCGAGGCCGAGGAGGAGATCGACGTCGTCCGCGGGCGCGAGAACCGCCGGCTGCGCGTGCGCGCCAGCCAGAGCGAGGGCGGGCTCGTGCTGACTTTCGACGACATCACCCGCCTGGTCGCCGCCCAGCGCAACGCCGCCTGGCGCGATGTGGCGCGGCGCATCGCCCACGAGATCAAGAACCCGCTGACCCCGATCCAGCTCTCGGCCGAACGCCTGCGCAAGAAGTACCGCAAGGACATCGCCGACGCCGAGCTCGAGACCTTCGACCGCTGCACCGACACCATCGTGCGGCAGGTGGGCGACATCGGCCGCATGGTGGACGAGTTCTCGGCCTTCGCCCGGATGCCGGCGCCGAAGTTCGCCAAGGCCGACGCCGGCGAGCTGCTGCGGGCCGCCGTGTTCGCCCAGCGGGTGGCGAGCCCCGACATCTCGGTCGAGCTGGAGGAGCCGGCGCCGGACGCCATGCTCCTCGCCGACAGCCGCATGATCGCCCAGGCGCTGACCAACGTACTCAAGAACGCGGCCGAGGCGGTGGAGGCCCGGCGGGCCCGGACGCCGAAGCTCAAGGGCCGGATCGTCGCGCGCCTGGCGGCCGACGACGGGCAGGTGGCGTTCGAGGTCGAGGACAACGGCGTCGGCCTGCCGGCCAAGGACCGCGACCGCCTGACCGAACCCTATGTGACGACGCGGGAGAAGGGCACGGGCCTTGGCCTCGCGATCGTGAAGCGAATCCTGGAAGACCACGGCGGCGAGCTGGAGCTCGCCGACGCGCGGAGCGGGCAGGGGGCCCTGGCCACCCTTCGCCTGCCGGCGGCGAGCGCCGCGCGCGTCGAGGCTACGGCCGCCGCCGCGACGACGTGAGAAGGCGGAAGGCATGGCTGCAGACGTTCTGGTGGTCGACGACGAGGTGGACATCCGTGAGCTGGTCGCGGGGATCCTCTCGGACGAGGGTTATGCGGTCCGGACGGCGAACGACTCCGAATCGGCGCTGGCCGCGGTCCGCGCGCGCAAGCCCGCGCTCCTGATCCTCGACATCTGGATGTCGGGCGGCGGGATGGACGGCCTGGAGCTGCTCGATCTCGTCAAGGAGCTCGATCCGGACCTTCCGGTGATCATGATCTCGGGCCACGGCAACATCGAGACGGCGGTCAGCGCCATCAAGCGCGGGGCCTACGAGTTCCTGGAGAAGCCGTTCAAATCCGACCGGCTGCTGCTGGTCGTGGAGCGAGCGCTGGAGGCGGCCAACCTGCGGCGCGAGAACCGCCGGCTGCGCGCCCAGGCCATCACGCCTGAGGGCCTGCTCGGCAAGTCGGTCGCCGCCCAGCAGCTCCGCCAGATGATCGCCAAGCTCGCGGGCGCCAACAGCCGCGTCCTGATCTCGGGCCCGCCGGGCGCGGGCAAGGAGACGGTCGCGCGCCTGATCCATGACGCCAGCCATCGGGCCCGCAACGAGTTCGTGCCGATCAGCGCCGCCGGCATGACGCCCGAGCGCATGGACATCGAGCTGTTCGGCCAGGAGGGCGAGGGCGGACGTCCCGCCAAGATCGGGGTGTTCGAACGGGCCCACGCGGGCACCCTCTACCTCGACGAGGTCGCCGACATGCCGCGGGAGACCCAGGGCCGCATCCTGCGGGTGCTGGTGGAGCAGCGGTTCCGGCGCGTGGACGGCGACTCGGACGTCCAGGTGGACGTGCGGGTAATTTCGTCAACTTCCAAGGACCTGCGCGAGGAGATCGCCGCCGGCCGCTTCCGCGAGGACCTGTTCCACCGCCTGAACGTGGTGCCGGTGAACGTGCCGGGCCTGGCCGAGCGGCGCGAGGACATCCCCGAGCTGATCGACGACTTCATCACCCGCATCTGCGACGCCACCGGCCTGCCGCGGCGGCGGCTGTCCGACGACGCGCTCGCCATGCTCCAGGTGCGCGCCTGGCCCGGCAACCTGCGCCAGCTGCGCAACAACGTGGAGCGGATGCTGATCCTGGCGTCGGGCGCGCCGTCCGAGCCGATCACCGCCGAGATGCTGCCGCCCGAGGCTTCCGTCAGCGACCAGGCCGGCTCGTTCGGCGCTGAGCGGATCATCGCCCTGCCGCTGCGCGAGGCCCGCGAGGTGTTCGAGCGCGAGTACCTGAACGCCCAGATGCTCCGCTTCTCGGGCAACATCAGCCGCACCGCCGCCTTCATCGGCATGGAGCGTTCGGCCCTGCACCGGAAACTGAAGTCGCTGGGGCTCTCCGGCGCCCGCCCGCTCGAGACCGAGGAGGCCTGAGCTTGGGCCGCATCGCCTACGTCAACGGCCGCTTCGTTCCCCACGGGGAGGCGTTCGTCCACATCGAGGACCGCGGCTACCAGTTCGCCGACGCGGTCTACGAGGTCTGGGCGGTGTTCGACGGCCGGCTGGCCGACGCCGAGGGGCACTTCGCGCGCCTGGAGCGCAGCCTGGCCGAACTCGGCATCGTCATGCCCATGAGCCGCGCGGCCCTGACGCTGGTCCTGAAAGAAACCCTGCGGCGCAACCGCATCCGCGAGGGGCTGCTCTACCTGCAGGTCAGCCGCGGCGTCGCGCCCCGGGACCACGCCTTCCCCGCCGACGGCGTCCGGCCGGCTGTGATCGTCACGGCCAGCCGCGTCGACCGCGCCGCGGCCGAGGCCCGGGCGGCCCGGGGCGTGGGCGTCGTCACCACCCCCGAGAACCGCTGGGGCCGCTGCGACATCAAGACGGTCGGCCTGCTGCCGAACGTGCTGGCCAAGCAGAAGGCGCGCGAGGCCGGGGCCGTGGAGGCATGGTTCGTCGACGAGCTGGGCCTCGTCACCGAGGGCGCGTCCTCCAACGCCTGGATCGTGGACGGAGACGGCGTGCTGCGGACCAGCGACACCAACGCCAACATCCTGCGCGGGGTGACCCGCCTCAGCCTCATGGAGGTGATCCGCGAAGCCGGCCTGACGGTCGAGGAGCGCCCGTTCACGCCGGAGGAGGCGCGAAGCGCGCGGGAGGCCTTCATCACCGGCGCGGGCACGATCGTGCTGCCGGTCGTCAGCGTGGACGGCAAGCCCGTGGGCGACGGGACGCCCGGCCCGGTGGCGAGCCGGCTGCGGCGTCTCTATATCGAGCGGGCGAAGGCGCGGTCCGTCTGATCGTCCGCCCGCGATTGCGCCCGTCGCCAAAGCCTGTTTAGCGTGACCCTTGTGTGTGGGCGGACCTGGCCGCCCGTCATAACCAAAAGGCGAAAAGCCATGAGCGACAAGAAACAGAACCTGCAGGACACCTTCCTGAACAGCGTGCGCAAGTCCAAGACGCCGCTGACGATCTTCCTGGTGAACGGGGTCAAGCTGCAGGGCGTGGTGAGCTGGTTCGACAACTTCTGCGTTCTGCTCCGCAGGGACGGGCAATCCCAGCTCGTCTACAAGCACGCCATCTCCACCATCATGCCGGCTCAGCCCGTGCAGCTCTATGAGCCGTCTGACGACGAGGCCGATTGAGTTCTTCGAAATCCGTTGACCGTGAGGCGCCCGTCCAGGGCGCCGTGGTGATCCACCCGGACCGCGAGGGCCGGACGAGCGCCGTACGGGACCCGCAGGCCCGCCTCGAAGAGGCGGTCGGCCTTGCGCAGGCGCTCGACCTGGAAGTCCGCGAGACCCTGGTCGCGCCCCTGCGGCGGCTGACGCCCGCCACCCTGTTCGGCAAGGGCAAGGTGGAGGAGGTCGCGGCGGTCGTGGACTCCGTCGAGGCCGACGTGGTGGTCGTCGACGACGCGCTCACGCCGGTCCAGCAGCGCAACCTCGAGAAGGCCTGGAAGGCCAAGGTCATCGACCGCACGGGACTGATCCTGGAGATCTTCGCCCGCCGCGCCCGCACGCGGGAGGGCCGCCTGCAGGTCGAGCTGGCCCGTCTGACCTATGAGCGTTCGCGCCTCGTCCGCACCTGGACCCACCTGGAGCGCCAGCGCGGCGGCTTCGGCGTCATGGGCGGCCCGGGCGAAACCCAGATCGAGACCGACCGGCGGCTGCTGGCCGAGAAGATCGGCAAGCTGAAGCGCGAGCTGGTGGAGGTGCGCCGCACCCGCACCCTGCAGCGCTCGGCCCGCCGTCGCGTGCCGTACCCGACGGTGGCGCTGGTGGGCTACACCAACGCCGGCAAGTCCACGCTGTTCAACCGCCTGACCCAGGCCGAGGTGCTGGCGCAGGACATGCTGTTCGCCACCCTCGATCCGACGCTGCGGATGCTGAAGCTGCCCGACGGGCGCCCGGCGATCCTGTCGGATACCGTGGGCTTCATCTCGGACCTGCCGCACGAGCTGGTCGAGGCGTTCCGCGCCACGCTGGAGGAGGTGCGCGAGGCCGACGTCGTGCTGCACGTGCGGGACATCGCCAGCGAGGAAACCGAGGCGCAGGCGCAGGACGTGCGGACGGTGCTCCAGCGCCTGGGCGTCGACATGGACGAGCGGCGCATCCTGGAGGTTTGGAACAAGGTCGACCTGCTGCCGGCCGACGAGCGCCAGGACGCGGCCGGCGACGCCCGCCGGGCCCATCCGCCGGCCATCCTGGTCTCGGCGGTCACCGGCGAGGGCTGCGACGACCTCCTGAGGGCCGTCGGCGCGCTGGTGGACGAAGCGCCGCCGGTGGACGTCTATGCGCCGGCCGGGGAGGGCGCGGCGATCGCCTGGCTCTACCGGCACGGCCGGGTGGTCGAACGGGTGGAGGGCAAGGACGGCAGCGTGCGCCTGGCGGTCAGCCTCTCGCCCCAGGCGCTGGGCCAGTTCGAGCAGCTGTTCCCGCACGCCGAGGTGCGCGGGGCGGGCTGACGCCCGCCTGCACCGAATCTCCACAGTCCGCGCCGGTCGGCCTGCACCGGCGCCGCTCAAAGCTGCGGGCCATGGACGAGCTCTTCTCCCCCGCGCCCGGCGGATGCCGTTTCTCCCTCAGCGCCGCCGGCGAAGCTTGGTCCTGGCGGCTGACCACGCCGGATGGCGACAGCCTTGGCGGACTCGCCCCCGACCCCAAGACCGCCCGGCGGTCAGCCGCCTTCGCCGCCTATGCGGTGGCCGCGCTGGAGCGGACGCGCCGCCGGCGCTTCTAGGTCAGGGTGACGTAGAGTTCGCTCTCGATCACCCATTGGCCGGTGACCTTGCGCCAGACGGCCAGATAGGTCCCCGACATCTCGGGCTGGCCCTTCCAGTCGGCGCGCCAGCGGCCCTGTTCGGCGGCGCGCTGTCCCGCGGCGTCCAGCTCCACGGACGCCGTCTCGCGCACATAGGTGACGAAGGCGGGATCGGCGAACTGGCCGGCGAAGGCGTCCACGACCGCGTCGGCGCCCACGATCAGCCCGCCGTCGCCGACGATCAGCTTCACGTCGGGCGCGAAGAACGGACGAAGCCGCGCCGCCTCGTGGGCGGCGATCAGCTTGTTGGTCAGCCGCCGCCGGGCGCGGATCGCGTCCTCCGGCGCCGTCATCAGGCGGGCTGGGCCGCCAGGCGCTTGTCGAGATAGGCGCCCACGCGCTGCTCGACGTCGGGCAGGTTCTCCATCCAGAAGTGGCTGGCGCCCTCGACCACCTCGTAGTCGATCACGATGCCCTTCTGGGTCCGGAGCTTGGAGACCACGCGCTCGACCTCGACCGGCGGCACCACGCTGTCCGCGCCGCCGTGCAGGATCAGACCCGAGGCGGGGCAGGGGGCCAGGAACGAGAAATCGTAGGCGTTGGTCGGCGGCGAGACCGAGATGAAGCCGTCGGTCTCGGGCCGGCGCATCAGGAGCTGCATGCCGATCCAGGCGCCGAAGGAATAGCCCGCCACCCAGCACTGGGACGCGGCCGGATTGGTCGCCTGCAGCCAGTCGAGCGCGGTCGCCGCGTCGGCCAGCTCGCCGATGCCGCCGTCGAACTCGCCCTGGCTGCGCCCCACCCCCCGGAAGTTGAACCGCAGCACCGAGAAGCCGCGCTTCATGAAGATGTGGAAGAGCTGCACCGCCACGGGGTTGTTCATCTGGCCGCCCGCCTTCGGGTGGGGGTGCAGGATGAGGGCGACAGGCGCGCTCTCGCTCTTGCCCTGCGTGTAACGGCCTTCGATCCGCCCGGCTGCGCCGGTCAGAACCACCTCTGGCATCTAGACCCCTCTTATCGGCCTGGAATACTTGACTGCTGCGCTAGGTCTTCCTAAGTCCGGGCCATCCGATGCGGCCGGTTCCCCAAGAGCCCTGCGCGAGGCGCCGGCTTGTAGCACAGGCCGCTTCGGATGCGCGGGAAAACTGCATCGGGCGAAGGAGCCATGCGACTCTCCACCAAAGGCCGCTACGCCGTGATGGCCATGGCAGACCTCGCGCGGCGCGAGGGCGAGGCCGCCCGCGCCGTGGCGCTCGCCGACATCGCCGCGCGGCAGGAGATTTCCCTCTCTTACCTCGAACAGCTCTTCGCGCGGCTGCGCCGCAAGGGCCTGGTGAAGAGCGCCCGCGGCCCCGGCGGCGGCTATCGCCTGGCCCGCACCGCCGAGCAGACCAGCATCGCCGAGATCGTCCATGCGGTGGACGAGCCGCTGCGCGCCACCCGCTGCGCCAACGCCGGCAAGGGCTGCATGACCCGCGGCGAGCGCTGCCTCACCCACGACCTCTGGGCCGATCTCGGCCAGCAGATCGAGCACTACCTGGCCTCGGTCACCCTCGCCGACGTGATCGGCGGTCGCCTTGGAGCCCGCGCCGCCGCATGAGTTCGCCCATCTACCTCGACCACAACGCCACCGCCCCGGTGCGCCCGCAGGCGGCGGCCGCTGTGGCCCGCGCCCTGGAGGTCGGCGGCAATCCGTCGTCGGTCCACGCCGCCGGCCGGGCGGCGCGCGCCATCATGGAATCGGCCCGCGAGAGCATCGCCAGGCTGATCGGCGCGCCGGCGCCCGACGTGGTCTTCACCAGCGGCGGCGCCGAAGCCAACAACCTGTGCCTCGACAGCGCCGTGGCCGCGGGCTCGCGGCGCCTCATCGTCTCGGCCATCGAGCACGCCACCGTCACCGAGACGGCCAAGGCCTCGCCGGCCGAGGTGGAATACCTGCCGGTGGGCCGGGACGGCGTCGCCGACCTCGGCTGGCTGCGCGAGCGGCTGGCGGGCTGGGACGCTGCCGACGGGCGGCCGTTCGTGGCGCTGATGCTGGCCAACAACGAGACCGGCGTGATCCAGCCCATCGCCGAGGCGGCCGAGATCGTCCACGCCGCCGGGGGCTGGCTGCACGTCGACGCCATCCAGGCGATCGGCAAGATCCCAGTGGATTTCCAGGCGCTGGGCGCCGACACTCTGACCTTCTCCGGCCACAAGCTGGGCGCGCCGCAGGGCGTGGGCGGCCTGGCCTACGGAGCCCGGGCGACCCTGGTCCGGCGCCAGCACGGCGGCGGGCACGAACGGGGTCGGCGGGCCGGGACCGAGAACGTGCCGGGGATCGCGGGCCTGGGCGCCGCCGCCGAAGCGATCCTCACCGCCAACGCCGACTGGTCGCGTCACGCCGCCTGGCGCGACGCCGCCGCCGAGCGGCTGAAGTCGGTCGGGGCCGTGGTCATGGGCGAGGGCGCCCCGCGCACGCCCAACACCCTGTGCGTGGCCACGCCCGGCTGGACGTCGGACCTGCAGCTGATCGCCCTCGATCTGGCCGGGGTGATGGTGAGCGCGGGCTCGGCCTGCTCGTCGGGCAAGGTGAAGGCGAGCCATGTGCTCGTCGCCATGGACCAGGGCGACCTCGCGTCCTGCGCCATTCGCGTCAGCGGCGGCTGGAACACCACGGAGGCCGACTGGAACAGGTTCGCCGACGTGTGGTTCGAGGCCTATCAGCGGTTCGCCGCGCGCCGGAAGGAGGTCGCCTGATGGCCGCCGTCAAGCAGACCGTCGAGCAGGTCCAGAGTCTCGAGAAGTACAAGCACGGCTTCATCACCGAGATCGACCAGGAGTTCGCGCCCAAGGGCCTGAACGAAGACATCGTCCGCTTCATCTCGGCCAAGAAGGACGAGCCGGAGTGGATGCTGGAATGGCGGCTGGAGGCCTTCCGCCGCTGGCAGGCGCTGGAGGAGCCGGCGTGGGCGAAGGTCAGCTTCCCGCGTATCGACTACCAGGACGCCCACTACTACGCCGCGCCGAAGCAGAAGGCCGGGCCGAAGAGCCTCGATGAGGTCGATCCCGAGCTGCTCGAGACCTACAAGAAGCTGGGCATCCCGCTGAGGGAGCAGGAGGTCCTGGCGGGGGTCGAGGGCGCGCCGCGCTACGCTGTGGACGCGGTGTTCGACAGCGTCTCGGTCGTGACCACGTTCAAGAAGGAGCTGGCCGCCGCGGGCGTCATCTTCTGCTCGATGAGCGAGGCTATCCGCGACCATGGCGACCTGGTGCGCCGCTACCTGGGCTCCGTGGTGCCGGTCAGCGACAACTACTTCGCCTGCCTGAACTCGGCGGTCTTCTCGGACGGCAGCTTCGTCTACGTGCCGCCGGGCGTGCGCTGCCCGATGGAGCTGTCCACCTATTTCCGGATCAACGCCGAGAACTCGGGCCAGTTCGAGCGGACGCTGATCATCGCCGACGCCGGATCCTACGTCTCGTACCTGGAGGGCTGCACGGCCCCCATGCGCGACGAGAACCAGCTGCACGCCGCCGTGGTCGAGCTGGTCGCCATGGACGACGCCGAGATCAAGTACTCCACCGTCCAGAACTGGTATCCGGGCGATCCCGAGACCGGAAAGGGCGGCATCTACAACTTCGTGACCAAGCGGGCCGACTGCCGCGGCGACCGTTCGAAGGTGTCGTGGACCCAGGTCGAGACCGGCTCGTCCATCACCTGGAAGTACCCCTCCTGCGTGCTGCGCGGGAACGGGAGCGTCGGCGAGTTCTACTCGATCGCCATCACCAACGGCCGCCAACAGGCCGACACCGGCACCAAGATGATCCACCTGGGCGCGAACACGCGCTCGCGGATCATCTCGAAGGGCATCAGCGCCGGGAAGAGCAGCAACACCTACCGCGGGCTCGTCTCGGCGCACCCGAAGGCCAAGGGCGCGCGCAACTTCACCCAGTGCGACAGCCTGCTCATCGGCAAGCGCTGCGCGGCCCATACGGTGCCCTATATCGAGGCGCGCAACGGCCAGGCGGTGTTCGAGCACGAGGCGACCACCACGCGCCTGTCCGAGGACCAGCTCTTCTACGCCATGCAGCGCGGCCTTTCCCAGGAGGAGGCGGTGCAGCTGCTCGTGAACGGCTTCGTCAGGGACGTGCTGCAGGAGCTCCCGATGGAGTTCGCCGTCGAGGCCCAGAAGCTGGTGGCCATTTCGCTGGAAGGAAGTGTCGGCTGATGTTGTCCGTGAAGAACCTGCACGCCGCGGTCGAGGACAAGGAGATCCTCAAGGGCCTCTCGCTCGAGGTGCCCGCCGGCGAGGTGCACGCCATCATGGGGCCGAACGGGGCCGGCAAGTCGACGCTGTCCTACGTGCTGACGGGCCGCGAGGGCTACGAGGTCACCGCCGGGTCGGCGACGCTGGACGGCGAGGACCTGCTGGCGCTGGAGCCCAACGAGCGCGCCGCCAAGGGCGTGTTCCTGTCGTTCCAGTACCCGCTGGAGATCCCCGGCGTGCCGGCGCTGACCTTCATCCGCACGGCGCTGAACGCCCAGCGCAAGGCCCGCGGCGAGGACGAGATCAGCGCGCCCGAGTTCCTGAAGCTGGCCAGGACCAAGGCCGCCGAGCTGAAGATCGACTTCGACATGATGAAGCGAGCGCTCAACGTCGGCTTCTCCGGTGGTGAGAAGAAGCGGATGGAAATCCTTCAAATGGCGATGCTTTCGCCGCGTTTCCTCATCCTGGACGAGACCGACTCCGGCCTCGACATCGACGCGCTGCGCATCGTCGCCGACGGGGTGAACGCGATGCGCGGCCCGGACCGTGCGATGCTGGTGATCACCCACTACCAGCGCCTCCTGGACTACATCAAACCCGACCGCGTGCACGTGCTCTCGGCCGGCCGGATCGTCGCCTCGGGCGGCCCCGAGCTGGCGCTGGAGCTGGAGCGCGAGGGCTACGACAAGTACGCGAGGGCCGCTTGAGCGTCGCCCTCGCCATACGCGCCCGCGACGCCTCGGCGCTTCCCGGGAAGCGCGACGAGGACTGGCGCTGGACCGACCTGCGCGGCCTGATCCGCCAGGTGCCCGACCCGTCGGCGCCCTATGTCGGCGACCCGCCGCCCGGGCCCTTCGACGCGATCGAGGCGGATGCGGTCCACATCCTGGCCAACGGCGGCCGGGCCGAGATCGACGTGCCGGCCGGCCAGCTCCGGACCGTGCGGCTGCGGATCGCCGCCCAGGGCGCCGGCGCCCACGCCTCCCAGGTGGAGGTGCGGGTGCGCGAGGGCGCGACCCTGCGCCTGCTGGAGAGCCACGACAGCGACGACGCCTCGCTGGCCCACACCGCGTTCGACTTCCACCTCGCCGCCGGAGCCTCGGTCGAGCGGATCGTCGTCGCGGACGACCACCCCGAGGCGGTCAACGTGACCCAGGCCGAGGTGCGGATCACGTCCGGCGGACAGTTCGCCCAGAACGTCTTCACGACCGGCGCCCGCCGCCAGCGCCTGGAGACCGGCGTGCATCACCCAGGGCAGGGCGCGATCGTCCGCCTCGACGGCGTCTACCTTCTGGAGGGCAAGGCGCACGCCGACCTGACGACGATCGTCACCCATGCCGGCCGCGACGGCCGCACCGAGCAGCTGACCAAGGGCGTCGTGCGCGACCAGGCGCGCGGCGTCTTCCAGGGCCGCATCGTGGTCGCCGAGGGCGCCGACGGCACCGACGCGCGCATGGGCCACCACGCGCTCATCGTCTCGGACCGGGCCGAGGTGGACGCCAAGCCCGAGCTCGAGATCTACGCCGACGACGTCTCCTGCGCCCACGGCAATACGGTAGGGGCCCTGGACGAGGACGCGCTGTTCTACGCCCGCCAGCGGGGCATCCCCGAGGCGGAGGCCCGGGCCATGCTGACGGAGGCCTTTGTGGGCGAGGTGGTCGACCGGGTGGCGTTTGCGCCCGCCCGCGATGTCGCCGCCGCGTGGGTCGCCGCGCGTCTGAGGGGCGCCTGATGGCCTTCGACGCCGAACAGGTCCGCGCCGAGTTCCCGATCCTGCAGCGGCAGGTGCACGGCAAGCCGCTGGTCTATCTCGACAGCGCCGCCTCGGCCCAGAAGCCTCGGGCGGTGATCGAGGCCATGACGCGGGCGATGGAGCACTCCTACGCCAACGTCCACCGCGGCCTGCACACCCTGGCCAACGAGACGACCGACGCCTATGAGGCCGCCCGGCGCAAGGCGGCCGCGTTCATCGGCGCCGCCGAGGGCGAGATCGTCTTCACCAAGGGCGGCACCGAGGCGGTGAACCTGGTGGCCTCGTGCCTGGCCGCGCGGCTGCAGCCGGGCGACGAGATCGTGCTCTCCGAGATGGAGCACCACGCCAACATCGTCCCCTGGCACTTCCTGCGCGACCGCTGCGGCGCGGTGCTGAAGTGGGTCCCGGTGCTGGACGACGGCTCGCTCGACCTCGCGGCCTACCAGGGCCTGCTGGGCCCCCGGACCCGGGTGGTTGCGCTCTCCCACATGTCCAATGTGCTGGGGACCATCAACCCGGCCAAGGACCTGGCGCGCATGGCGCACGAGGCCGGCGCCCTGGTGCTGTTCGACGGCTGCCAGGCCATCGTCCACAAGCCGGTGGACGTGAAGGACATCGACGCCGACTTCTACGTCTTCTCGGGCCACAAGCTGTACGGCCCCACGGGCATCGGCGTGCTCTACGGCAAGGCCGAGCTCCTGGCGCAGCTTCCGCCCTACCAGGGCGGCGGCGAGATGATCGGTACGGTCACGCTGGACGAGATCACCTACGCCGACCCGCCGCACCGCTTCGAAGCCGGCACGCCGCCGATCCTGGAGGCCATCGGCCTGGGCGCGGCGATCGACTGGCTCTCGGCGCAGGACCGGATCGCCATCGCCGAGCACGAGCACCGCCTGTACCAGCGGGTCCGCGAACGCCTGGCCGGCGCCAACTGGCTGAAGGTGATCGGCGAGGCGCCGGGGAAGGGCGCCGTCCTCTCGTTCACCATGGAGGGCGCGCACGCTCACGACGTGGCCCAGATCCTCGATCGCTACGGGGTGGCGGTGCGGGCCGGGACCCACTGCGCCGAGCCGCTCATGCGGCGTTTCGGGGTGACGTCGAGCGCCCGGGCCTCCTTCGCCCTATATAACACCGAGGCGGAGGCGGACGCGTTCGTCGACGCCCTCACCAAGACGCAAGCCTTCTTCGCCTAGAGTACGGACATGGATGACGGCGCTTCCATCGAAACCACGGCCACGACGCCGCTCTCCCAGGCGGAGCTCGACCGGCTGACGGACCAGCTGATCGAGAAGCTGAAGACGGTCTATGACCCTGAGATCCCGGTCGACATCTACGAGCTGGGGCTCATCTACAAGGTCGACGTCTCGGACGATAAGGACGTGGCCATCGACATGACCCTGACGGCGCCGGGCTGCCCCGTGGCGGGCGAGATGCCGGGGTGGGTCGAGGACGCGGTCATGGAGATCGACGACATCAAGTCGTGCAAGGTCGAGCTGGTGTTCGATCCGCCGTGGGACCCCTCGCGCATGTCGGACGAGGCCAAGCTGCAGCTGAACATGTTCTGATGGCGAACCTCGAAGTCACCCCCCAGCCGCGCCAGCGGCGTCCGCGTCCCAAGGTGGTCACGCTCACCGAGCGGGCGGCCGAGCGCGTGCGCGAAATCATGGGTAAGGCGGATAAGCCCTACGCCGGCCTGCGCGTGGGCGTGAAGAACGGCGGCTGCGCCGGGCAGGAGTACGTCCTGGAGTACGCCGAGACAGCCGATCCTATGGACGAGGTGGTCGAGGACAAGGGCGTGACCATCCTGGTCGAGCCCAAGGCCGTCCTGTTCCTGATCGGTTCCGAGATCGACTACGAAGTCAGCAAGCTCTCGGCCAAGTTCGTGTTCCACAATCCCAACGAGACCGACGCCTGCGGCTGCGGCGAGAGCGTGACCATCCAGCCGGCCAAGCTGGATTAGCGTTCCGTATCGGCGTTATGCTCCCGTCACGACGACGGGGAGCGATCATGACCGACGACGCCGAACTCCGCCGCCTGGCCGTGCGCCGGGCGGACATGAAGCTGGGCTTCCGCACGCACCTGATGGCCTACGCCATCGTCAACGCGGGCCTGGCGCTCATCAACATCCTCACATCGCCCGGCGACTGGTGGGTCCAGTGGCCGATGTTCGGCTGGGGCCTGGGCCTCGTCGCGCACGGGGCCGTCGTCTATTTCGACGGCGAGGGCGTGCGCGACCGGATGATCGAGGCCGAGCTGGAGAAGCTGCGCCAGAAGCGCTAGCTCAGCGCCCCTTGAACGCCGTGGGCCGCTTCTGGATGAACGCCATGACGCCCTCGCGCGCGTCCTCGGTGCGGCCGGCGTCGCCCTGCGCATAGGCCTCGGCCTCGAGCTGCAGGTGCCAGGGGGCGTCCAGCGCATCCCAGACGAGGTTGCGGGTCATGCCCAGCGAGGCCGGCCCGGTCGCCAGCGCCTTGGCGTACTCCATCGCCGCCGCCATCACCTCGGCGTCCGGAACGCACTTGTTGATCAGGCCCCATTCGGCGGCGGTCTTGGCCGGCAGCTTCTCGCCCAGCAGCATCAGCTCCATGGCGCGGGCCTTGCCGACGAGGCGCGGCAGCAGCCAGGTGGCGCCGCCGTCGGGCACCAGGCCGATCCGCCGGAACGCCAGCAGGAAGTAGGCGCTCTCGCCCGCCACCGCGAGATCGCAGGCCAGCGCCAGAGAGACGCCGACGCCGGCGGCCACGCCGTTCACCGCCGCCACGACCGGCTTGGGCGACCGGCGGAGCTGGGTGACGAAGGGATTGTAGACTTTCAGCAGCGCCTGGTTCGGGCCCTTGCCGGAATCCGACACGCGGTTCGGGCCGCCCGACAGGTTCGCACCCGAGCAGAAGCCGCGGCCTTCGCCCGTGATCACGATGGCGCGGACGGCGTCGTCGTCGACCATCGCCTGGAAGGCGCCGACCAGGTCGCCCATCAGCTCCATGCCGGCGGCGTTCAGCGTCGAAGGGTCGGAGAGGGTGATCACCCCCACGCCGTCCTGGACCTCGGTCTTCACCTTGCTGGCCGCTTGAGCGCCGTCCATCGCTTCCTCCCTCGCGTTCGGGCCGATTGAACGGAGGATACCCCGGCGTCAGCCAAGGGAAAACGCGCGGCGTCAGGCCGCCGCGGCGATCGGATCGGCGCAGGAGGTGCGGTTACGGCCGCCGCGCTTGGAGGCGTAGAGGGCGCTGTCGGCGCGCTCGACGAGGCTGGCGGGGCTTTCCCCCGGCTTGCGCTCGGCGATGCCGGCCGAGATCGTGATCGCCCCGAGGTCCTCGTTGGTCGAGCGGCGCTTGAGGATGCGGGACGAGACCTCCTCGCGCACAGCCTCCAGGACCGCCAGCGATTCCCGGGCGCTCTCGCCGGGGAAGATGATGGCGAACTCCTCGCCGCCGTAGCGCGCCGAAACCCGCGGGGCGGGGCTGCAGCGCTGGATCACGCTGGCTACGTAGCGGATCACCTGGTCGCCCGTCTGGTGGCCCCAGGTGTCGTTGAAGCTCTTGAAATGGTCGATGTCGATGACCGCCAGGGTCACCGGGCCGCCCTGTTCGCCCTGGTCGCAGGCCCGCTCCAGCGCCTCGTCGAAGGCCTTGCGGTTGGCCAGCCCCGAAAGGGCGTCGGTCATCGCGTCGCGGCGCACCTGCTCCAGGTGCTCGCGCAGGCGGCCGAGTTCGGCGGTCGTGTCCTGTAGCTGGCTTTCCAGCGCATGGTTCTCCTCCCGCACCTTGCGGGTGGCGACCGTCAGGGTCTCGACCATCGACTTGATCGCCTGGGCGTCCTCGCCGTCGAGCGACTCGCTGGCGCTGGCCAGCTGCTGGCCGTAGGCCTCGGAGGTCTCGCGGGCGGATTCGATGGCGCGCGAGACGCTGTCCAGTTCCTTCGACAGGGTCTGACCCGCCTCGAGGATCTCGCCGTTGAGCTTGGCCTTGGGCAGGAACTGGGCGGCCAGCTGCTCGCCCACCGCATCGGTGAACGGTTCGCCGGCCTCGATCAGGTGGTCGATCTCGGTGGCCAGGGCGGAATCCTTGGCCGCGACGTAATGCACCCAGAGCTCGAAGTTGAGCGCGGTCGGCCAGACCTGGTGCGCTTCCATGGCCTCGATCGCCTTGCGGGCCAGCGCGTAGGCCTTCGGGCCCCGGAGCGATGTTTCGACGTCGGAAGACATGGTCCGCCTTCAGTTCCCCGCCGATGAGCCTGGAGACGCATCATCGGCCGGCGGGAAGCCTAGGCCAGGACGGGCAAACGCCCGGTTAAGACGGGCGCGGCCGGATCGGAAGATCTCAATCCTTGGTCGAGCGCGGCGGCGGACGCTGCAGGAACGCCGGCACGTCGGAGCCGAAGCCCACGACCCGGTCGCCGTCGTCGCGGCCGCGGCGGCGGTCCTGGGCCTCCGCACGCTCGCGCTCGGGGCGCTCGCGTTGGGGCCGTTCACGTTCCCACCGTTCACGTTCAGGCCGTTCGCGCGCGGGACGTTCGGCCCGGGCGGGGCGGGACTCCTCGGCCGGGCGCTCGCGCGCGGGCCGGGGTGCGGGCTGCGGCTGGGCCGCCGGCTCTGCAGCCGGCGCGGGCGCCGCCTCGGCCTTCTCGCGCCTCGGCCGCGGTTCGCGGGCCTCGCGCGGCTTGCGCTCCCGCTCGCGGCCGCCGCGTTCGCGTCCCCGCCCAGGGCGCGGCTCGTCCTTGATGTTCGCCCAGTCGAGGTCGAGGCTGACCTCTTCGGGGGTCTTGCCGATCAGCTTCAGGACCTTGTCCAGGTTCTTGGAGTCGGCCGGCGTGACGATCATGAACGCCTCGCCCGTCCGGCCCGCGCGGCCGGTGCGGCCGATCCGGTGGACGTAGTCGTCGGCGTGGTGCGGCACGTCGAAGTTGAAGACGTGGCTGACGGCGGGAATGTCGAGCCCCCGGGCGGCCACGTCCGAGGCGCAGAGCAGCTTCAGCTCGCCGTTGCGGAAGCTCTCAAGCGTCCGCATGCGGGTGGCCTGGTCGAGGTCGCCGTGGATCGCCGCGGCGTCGAAGCCGTGTTTCTTCAGCGACTTGGCGACGATGTCGACTTCCGTCTTGCGGTTGCAGAAGACGATGCCGTTGTTGATCTCGGCGCGACCGATCAGCTCGCGCAGCGCAGTCCGCTTGGCCTTCGGATCGGCGCTGGGGATGCGGACGAGGTACTGGGTGATGGTCTCGGCCGTGGTGGCCGGGCGCGAGGCCTCGATCCGCACCGGATCGTTCAGGAACTGCTTGGTGAGGCGCGTGATCTCGGGGGGCATGGTGGCCGAGAAGAACAGCGTCTGCTTCTTGGCTGGGGTCAGCTTGAAGATGCGCTCGAGGTCCGGGATGAAGCCCATGTCGAGCATGCGGTCGGCTTCGTCGACCACCATGATCTGCACGCCGGTCATCAGCAGCTTGCCCCGCTCGAAGTGGTCGAGGAGGCGGCCGGGCGTGGCGATCAGCACGTCGACGCCGCGGTCCAGCTTCTGTTCCTGGTCCTTGAACGAGACGCCGCCGATCAGCAGCGCCCAGGTCAGCTTCTGACCCATGGCGTACTTCTCGAACGAGGCCGAGACCTGGTCCGCGAGCTCGCGGGTGGGGGCGATGACGAGGGCCCGCGGCATGCGCGCCTTGGCGCGGCCGGCGGCCAGCCGGTCGATCATCGGCAGGGTGAAAGCCGCCGTCTTGCCGGTGCCGGTCTGGGCGATGCCCAGGACGTCGCGGCCCTGCAGCGCCATGGGAATGGCTTCGGCTTGGATCGGCGTAGCGGTGGTGTAGCCCGTCTCGGCGACGGCCTTCAGGGTCGCGGGCGATAGCCCAAGATCGGAAAATTCGGTCATCAGTTACCGGTGGTGCGGCGCCGGCCGAGGAAGCAGCCAGGCGCAACGCTGCGGCGCAGGCGGACATCGCCGCGCGCGCGGAACATACGGTGCGACGGCTGCAAGTCAACGCGCGGACCGTCACAGTGGTTCATCGAACAGCCTTCAGCGTCCACGAGGAGCGGCCGTCGCCGGGGCTTCGCGCCGCGCCAGCCAGGCGTCGGCGAGCGCCAGGAAACCCGCCACCGGCACGACCTCGGCGCGGGCGGCCGGGTCCAGGCCCGCGGCCGCGATGAGCGGCTCGCCCCCCAGGGCCTTGAGGCTGGAGCGGAGCATCTTGCGGCGCTGACCGAAGGCGGCGGCGGTGACCTTCTGCAGGGCGTCCAGGCGCTCGGGCGAGGGGCGGGCGGCCCGCGGCTCGAGGCGGACCACGGCCGATTCCACCTTCGGCGGCGGGGTGAAGGCGCGGGCCGGGACGTCCATCACCGGCCGGGCGTCCGCGGTGGCCTGGGCGATCACCGCCAGCCGGCCGTAGGCGTCTTCGCCCGGCGCCGCCGTGATCCGGTCGGCGACCTCCTTCTGGAACATCAGCGTCAGCGACGCCGGCGTCCAGGGGCCGGTCAGCCACTTGATGAGCAGCGGCGTGCCGACGTTGTAGGGCAGGTTCGAAACGAGGTGCGCGGGCCGGCCGGCCGACAGCGCCGCCTCGTCGGCCGTCAACGCATCCCCGAAGACCAGGGTGAGATGCGGGGCGGCGTCGGCCACCTCCTGCAGCAGCGGCCGGAAGCGCTCGTCCTTCTCGACGGCGATGACCCGGGCGCCGGTCTCCAGCAGAGCGCGGGTCAGGCCGCCGGGGCCCGGGCCCACCTCGATCACCACATCGCCGTCGCCCACCTGCGCCAGGCGCGCGATCTTGCGGGTGATGTTGAGGTCGAGGAGGAAGTGCTGGCCGAACGCCTTCTTGGCCCACAGGCCGTGCGCCTCCAGCGCCTCGCGCAGGGTGGGCAGGGTCTCCAGGCTCATGCCGGGCGGCGACGAGCGATGTCGGCGGCGAGCCGGACCGCGGCGATCAGGCTGTCCGGCCGCGCGATTCCCCGGCCGGCGATGTCGAACGCCGTGCCGTGGTCGGGCGAGGTGCGAACGATCGGCAGGCCGAGCGTGACGTTCACCCCGCCCCAGAAGTCGAGCATCTTCACCGGGATCAGGGCCTGGTCGTGGTACATGCAGAGCGCCGCGTCGTACCGCTGGCGCATCTCGGCGGGGAACAGGCTGTCTGAGGGGTAGGGTCCGCGGACGTCGACGCCGGCGTCGTGGAGGGCCCGGACGGCCGGACCGATGATCTCGATCTCCTCGCGGCCGATGCCGCCGTCTTCCCCGGCGTGCGGATTGAGGCCGGCGACGGCCAGGCGGGGGGCGGCGATCCCGAAGTCGCGCGACAGCGACTGGGCGGTGACGAGGCCGGTATGGACGATCCGCTCCACCGAAAGCGCGGCCGGGACCCTGGCCAGCGGCTCGTGGACCGTGACGAGAGCGACGCGCAGGTCGGCGGCGGTCAGCATCATCACCGGGCCGCGGGCGCCGTCGAGCGGCGCGGAGGCGGTGAGCTCGCCGAGGAACTCGGTGTGGCCGGGGAAGCGGAAGCCGGCCTCATAGAGCGGGGCCTTGGCGATCGGCGCGGTGACCACGCCCGAAACGGTCTTCGAGAGCGCGAGCCCGACGGCGGTCTCGATCCAGCGGATGACGGCCGGCGCGGCGGCGGGCGAGGGCTGTCCGGCGACCACGGGCGCCTTCAGCGGCAGGTCCAGCACCGGCAGCGCCTCGGGGAAGACGCGTGCGGCCTCGTCTGGCGACTGGATCGTCCGAACGAGGCCTGCGCCCCCGGCGGGCGCCGAGGCGAGCGCCTGGGCGTCGCCGACGACGACGAA
>Ga0268287_100142_pt1 | contig 48008 bp, 56 predicted proteins | sample MetcocultureR3M_FD_191348 | JGI IMG/M metagenome (GOLD analysis project Ga0268287, IMG submission 191348) | Soil microbial communities from Anza Borrego Desert, Southern California, United States - Methanotrophic co-culture R3-M | ecosystem: Environmental > Terrestrial > Soil > Desert | place... | reverse complement strand
CGACGTGTTGGTGCGTTCGACGCCGCGCACCGCGCCGATCTCGTCGATGATCGCGTCCATCTCGGCGACGCCGGCGGCCTCGACCGTGGCGATCATGTCGAAGGGGCCGCTGACCGACTGGAGCCGGCGCACGCCAGGCATCCGCTTCAGGGCGGCGGTGACGGCGGCGGCCTGCTTGGGCTCGACGGTCAGCATGACGAAGGCGTGGACGCGGGCCTCGGCATAGGTCGGCGACAGCTTCACCGAATATCCGGCGATCGTCCCGCTGCGCTCGAGGCGCGCGAGCCGGCTCTGCACCGTGGTCCGCGACAGCCCCAGCGCCCGGGCCAGCTCGGCGACGGGCGCCCGGGCGTTCTCGCGCAGCCTGGCCAGCAGGTGCTCGTCAAGGTCATCCATCGGCGCTTTGTCCAGCAGTCTCGGCGATCCGCCCAGAATATCCGAACGAAACGCCGATGCGCCAGTTGAATGCGGCGCCGCTTCCACCGAATCTCGTTCTTTAAGCAGGGAGTGAAGCGCATGCGGAAAGTCGCCGTCATCGGGGCAGGCAAGATCGGATCGACCGTCGTCGACCTGCTGGTCGGCTCGGGCAGCTACGAGGTGCTGGTCGTCGACCAGGCCGCCGCCGCGCTGAAGCCGATGGAGGGCCGCCACCGGGTGGAGACCGCCGCCATGGCGATCGACGATCCCGAGGCCGTGGCCGCGCGCCTGAAGGGCTGCTTCGCGGTCGTGAACTGCGCGCCCTACCAGCTGACCACCGCCGTCGCCCGGGCCGCCAAGGCCGCCGGCGCCCACTACCTGGACCTGACCGAGGACGTGGCTTCCAGCCGCGTGGTCCGCGAACTCGCCGCGGACAGCGACACCGCCTTCATCCCGCAGTGCGGTCTGGCGCCTGGCTTCATCACCATCGCCGCCTGGGACCTCGCCAAGCACTTCGACGAGCTGCACGACGTGCGCCTGCGCGTCGGCGCCCTGCCCCGCTACCCCTCCAACGCCCTGAACTACAACCTCACCTGGTCCACGGACGGGGTGATCAACGAGTACTGCGAGCCGTGCGAGGCGATCGTGAACGGCAAGCTGCGCGAGACCCCAGCGCTGGAGGAGCGCGAGGAGTTCGCCCTCGACGGGGTGACCTACGAGGCGTTCAACACCTCGGGCGGGCTCGGCACCCTGTGCCACACGCTCGACGGCAAGGTGCGCAACCTCAACTACAAGACCATCCGCTATCCCGGGCACGCCCAGATCATGAAGGCGCTGCTCAACGACCTGAACCTGCGCAACCGGCGCGAGGTGCTGAAGGACATCCTGGAGAACGCCGTCCCCGCGACCATGCAGGACGTGGTCATCGTCTTCGTCACCGTCTCGGGGATGAAGGGCGGCCGGCTGATGCAGGAGACCTACGTCAACAAGGTCTACGCCCAGGAGATCGGCGGGGAGGTGAAGAGCGCCATCCAGATCACCACCGCCGGCTCGGTCTGCGCGGTGCTGGACATGCTGGCCGACGGCAAGCTGCCGCAGACCGGCTTCATCCGGCAGGAGGACATCGGGCTATCCGACTTCCTCGCCAACCGCTTCGGCCGCTATTACGCGCCTGAAGACGAGACCGCCCTCAAGGCCGCTGCGGAGTAGGACATGAACGCTCCCGCCAACATCGCTTCCGCCAAGACCGAAGCCGCCGAGGTGCTGGGACGCCTGGGCGTCGACCGCGCCCTGTGGACCGGCGGCCCCCGCGCCGTCCGCTCGCCCGTGACCGGGGAGATCATCGCCGACGTCCACGACACCCCGCTCGCCGCGGTGGCGCAGACCATCGAGACGGCGCACGAGGCCTTCCGCGCCTGGCGCAACGTGCCCGCGCCGCGGCGCGGCGAGCTGATCCGCCTGTTCGGCGAGGAACTGCGCGCGGCCAAGGCCGACCTCGCCGCCGTCGTCACCCTGGAAGCCGGCAAGATCACCTCCGAAGCCCTCGGCGAGGTCCAGGAGATGATCGACATCTGCGACTTCGCCGTCGGCCTGTCGCGCCAGCTCTATGGCCTGACCATCGCCACCGAGCGTCCGGACCACCGGATGATGGAGACCTGGCACCCGCTGGGCGTCGTCGGGATCATCTCGGCCTTCAACTTCCCGGTCGCCGTGTGGTGCTGGAACTCGGCCCTGGCGCTGGTGTGCGGCGACCCCTGCGTCTGGAAGCCGTCGGAGAAGACCCCGCTGACCGCGCTCGCCACCCAGGCGGTGTTCGAACGCGCCCTGGCCCGGTTCGGCGACGCCCCCAAGGGCCTCTCGGCCGTGATCCTCGGCGGCCGCGAAGTGGGCGAGGCGCTGGTGGACCACCCCAAGGTGCCGCTGGTGTCGGCCACCGGTTCGACGGCCATGGGCCGCGCCGTCGGCCCGCGCCTCGCGCAGCGGTTCGCCCGCGCGCTGCTGGAGCTGGGCGGCAACAACGCGGCGATCATCGCGCCGACCGCTGACCTCGACCTCGCCCTGCGCGGCGTCGCCTTCGCGGCCATGGGGACGGCGGGCCAGCGGTGCACGACGCTGCGGCGCCTGTTCGTCCACGAGAGCATCTACGACGGCTTCGTCGGCGCGCTGAAGGCGGGCTACGCCTCGGTGCCGGTGGGCGATCCGCGGCAGGCCGGCGTCCTGGTGGGCCCCCTTATCGACGCCGCCAGCTTCGACGGGATGCAGAAGTCCCTCGCCGACGCGCGCGCCGCGGGCGGCCAGGTGCAGGGGGGCGAGCGCGTGGAGATGGGCGAGGAGGCCTTCTACGTGCGTCCCGCGATCGTCGAGATGCCCGGCCAGACCGACGTCGTGAAGCGCGAGACCTTCGCGCCGATCCTCTACGTCATGAAGTACAGGGACATCGAGGAGGCGATCGCCCTGCAGAACGACGTGCCCCAGGGTCTGTCGTCCTCGATCTTCACCAACGACATGCGCGAGGCCGAGCTCTTCATCTCGGCGCGCGGCTCGGACTGCGGCATCGCCAACGTCAACATCGGCCCCTCGGGCGCCGAGATCGGCGGGGCGTTCGGCGGCGAGAAGGAGACCGGCGGCGGGCGCGAGTCCGGTTCGGACGCCTGGAAGGCCTACATGCGCCGGGCGACCAACACCCTGAACTACGGCAAGACCCTGCCGCTGGCCCAGGGCGTCAGCTTCGAGATCAAGACGGCCCCTTAAACGGTCGTTTGCTTCGCGGGAGAGCGCTTGGCACAATCGCCGGCGTTCTTTCCCCGCGATTTCGAAAGCCGTTTCCTTTGACGATTGCTCCTGAGGCCGCCAACGCCGGCGGCGATCCCTTCGCCTCGGTCGACGCCCTGATCGAGGGCCTGGCAGGCGTGGGCTACATCGCCTCGCGGCGCATCGCGACGGCGCTCTACATGGCCGTGAAGCTGCAGAAGCCGATCCTGGTCGAGGGTTCGGCCGGCGTCGGCAAGACCGAACTCGCCCTCTCGACGGCGACCATGCTGGGCCAGCCGCTGATCCGGATGCAGTGCTACGAGGGCCTCGATGAGTCCAAGGCCCTGTACGAGTGGAAGTACGGCAAGCAGCTCCTCTACACCCAGATCCTGAAGGACCGGATGGGCGAGGCGCTGGCCGACGCGAGCTCGATGGACGCGGCGATGGACCGCCTCCACGGCATGGGTGACCTGTTCTTCTCCGAGCCGTTCCTGGAGCCGCGGCCGCTGATGAAGGCGCTGCAGCAGGACGACGGCTGCGTGCTGCTGATCGACGAGGTCGACAAGTCCGACGAGGCCTTCGAGGCCTTCCTGCTGGAGGTGCTCTCGGCCTACCAGGTCTCGGTGCCGGAACTGGGCGTCCTGAAGGCCAAGGTCCCGCCGCTGGTGTTCCTGACTTCCAACAACGTCCGCGACCTGGGCGATGCGCTGAAGCGCCGCTGCATCCACCTGCACATCCCCCTCCCCGAGGCCTCGCTCGAGGAGAAGATCGTCGCCAGCCGGGTGCCCGGCATCGAGGCGAAGCTGACCCGCGAGCTGGTGGCCTTCGTCCAGTCGCTGCGGACGATGGACCTGCGCAAGGCGCCGTCGATCTCGGAGACGGTGGACTGGGCCCGGGCGCTGGTGCTCCTGCACGCGGACAGCCTGAGCCCCGAGGTGGTGCGGGACACGCTCAACGTCATCCTGAAGTTCGAGCAGGACATCGCCGCGGTCGAGCCGCAGGTGGTGGAGCTGCTCCACCGGCGGTGATGCAGCACACCCTGGAGCAGTTCTTCCGGGCGCTCCGGGCCGCCGACGTACGCGTCTCGCCGGCCGAGGCGATCGACGCCTCGCGGGCGGCGGCCGTCGTGGGCTACGCCGACCGCACGCTGTTCAAGGACGCCCTGTGCGCGACCCTGGCCAAGTCGGCCGAGGAGGTCGAACGGTTCGACGCCACGTTCGAGGCGTTCTTCGCCCGCGACGCGGGACAGGCGCCCGAGCCGGGCGGCGAGCTCTCGCCGGCCGAGGCCGAGCAGACGGCCGACAGTCCCCTGGCCCAGGCGCTGCTGGAGGGCGACGCCGCCGCGATCCAGCAGTCGATGGAGGAGGCCGCCGCCCGCGCCGGCGTCGCCGAGATCCGCATGACGACCCAGCGCAGCCGGATGACGCGCCGGCTGCTGGAGGAGATGGGCCTGGAGGAGATCGAGCAGATCATCGCCCGCGCCCGCCGCTTGCCCGAGGGGGACGGCGAGGGCCTCGCCGAGCGCCTGGAGGCCGGCCGCCGGGCCCTGTTCGACCAGGCCCGGGCCTACGTCCAGCGCCAGCACGACCTCTATGCCGCCAGCTCCGCGCGGGAGCTGCGCGAGGAGCGGCTGGCCCGCAAGCAGATCAACGCCGACGGCGGCCTCGATCCGGTGGACTACCGGCTGATGCAGCAGCTCGTCCGGCGCATGGCCAAGCGGCTGGCGGCCAAGTACGCCCGCCGCCGCCGCGTCGCCCAGCGCGGACACCTGGACGTGCGCAAGACGCTGCGGCGCTCCACGGCCTACGGCGGCGTGCCCTTCGAGGTGGCCTGGAAGGTCAAGAAGGTCGAAAAGCCGTCGATCGTGGTGATCGTCGATGTCTCGAAGTCGGTCGCCGCCGCCGCCCAGTTCCTGCTGACCTTCCTCTACTCCCTGAACGAGGTGGTGGAGCGGCTGGACGCCTTCGCGTTCTCCGGGCGGCTGATCCCGGTGGGCGACATCCTGGACGAGAACAGCGTCGAAGGCGCGATCCTCGAGGTGCTGCAGGAGATAGGCTTCCAGTCCACCGACTACGGCCAGGCGCTGGCCGACTTCTGCGACGCGCACCTCTCCAGCCTCGACCGCAAGACCACGGTGATCGTCCTGGGCGACGGCCGGTCGAACTACGCCGACCCGCGGCTGGACCTGATGAAGCAGATCCATGACCGCAGCCGGGCGGTGATCTGGCTGAACCCCGAGCCCGAGAGCTACTGGGGCCAGGGCGACAGCGTGATGGACCGCTACGCCCGCTTCTGCCACGTGGCCAAGCAGTGCGGGACCCTGCAGCAGCTGGAGCGCGTGATCGACGACGTGCTCAGGAGCTACGTGCCCCATTGAGGGCGGCCGCGATCTCGGCGTGGCGGCGCCGGGAGATGTCGTAGCCCAGCAGGATGGCCATCCCGACCAGCACCAGGATCGCCGGCACGAGCGTCCAGGAGAACACCACCCGCTGGAGCAGCGGCTCGGGCAGGACCGCGCCCACCTGCCGGCCCACATCCTTGGGGAAGCGGATCAGGTCCAGGGCGAACCCAGAGATCAGCACCCCGACGCCGGTCGCGCCCTTGAACGCGAAGCCCAGCCCCGCGAAGTAGAGTCCCTCGCGCGGGCGGCCGAACAGATGGTGATGCTCGTCCGCGGCGTCGGCCATCATCGAGTAGTAGGCGATGGCGCAGATGCCGGCGCCGACCCCGGCCAGGGCGACCAGGACCGCGATCGGCGCCTCGGCGGCCTGGCCCGCGGGCATGAAGGTCTGGGTGATCCGCGGCACGCCCAGCAGCAGCCAGGCCAGCACGACCAGCGCCATGCCGATCAGGACCGTCGTGCGCTTCTCCAGACGGCGGCCGATCAGCGGCGTCAGCGGCACGCCCGCGAACATGCCGCCCAGGAAGGCGAAGGTGACGTCCCGGATCATCTCGGGCTGCAGGCGCCAGACGAAGACGTAGGCGTGGCTGTTGAAGGCGCCGTTCACCCCGACGGCCGCGTAGCAGACGGCCGCCGAGAGGAAGAGGGTCCGGAACGAGCGGTTGCGGAAGATCTCGACCACCTCGCCCGGCAGGCGGCGCAGAAGATGGATCGGCACCGCGGGGACCGATTTAAGGCCGGCCGCGAAGCGCAGCACCCCCACCCCGCAGACCAGGGAGCAGACCAGCATCAGCGCGCCCGCCGACCAGCCGAAGCCGGGGTAGCGTTCGGGCTTCTGCAGGCCGCCCTCGCCCTGGAAGAACAGGGAATAGGCCAGCCCCGTCACCACCACCGCGGCCAGGACGGCGAAGATGGTGCGCCAGGCGACCACGGCGTTGCGCTCGTGGTAGTCGCCGGACAGCTCCGCGCCCAGGGCGACGTAGGGGACGTGGAACATCGAGACGAAGCTGCGCACCGCCACCGAGGTGACGGCGAGCCAGGCGAACAGCACCGGCTGGGATGCGCCCGGCGGCGGGCTGAACAGCAGTCCGACGGAGATCGCGATGAGCGGCGCCGCCACGAGCATCAGCGGCACGCGCCGGCCGAGGCGCGAGCGGATGTTGTCGGACCAGGAGCCAAAGAACGGATCGACTCCGGCGTCGGCCACGAGGCCGATGAACACCGCCGCTCCGACCAGGCTGCCGGGCAGGCCCAGCACTGCGGTGTAGTAGAAGAAGACGAACCCGGAGGCGGCGGTCCAGGCGGAGTCCGCGACGGCCCCCAGACCGTAGGAGAGCTTTACGCCGAACGGCGGCTTCAGCTGCGGCTCGGGCGGCGTGGCTTCGGTCAAACGGGCTCCTCCCCCGGGACGCTAGACGGGCGCGCGTTCGGCGTCACCAGACATCCACGAAGGGCCGCTTCTTGCCCGCCGCGCGCTGCGGGACCGGGCAGGCCTTGAGGCCCCGCACCAGCCAGGCCCGGGTCTGCGCCGGATCGATGACCGCGTCGATCTCCACCACCGAGGCCACCGACAGCGCCTTGCCGTTCTCGTACATCTTGCCGACCAGCTTCTCGAACAGCGCCTGACGCGCCACCGGATCGGCCTCGGCCTCCAGCTCCTTGCGGTAGCCGAGGCGCACGGCGCCCTCCAGGCCCATGGGCCCGAACTCGGCGGTGGGCCAGGCGATGGTCATGGCGGGGGCCGAGAAGTCGCCGCCGGCCATCGCCTGGGCGCCCAGGCCGTAGCCCTTGCGCAGCACCACCGTGAACAGCGGCACGGTCAGGCTGGTGGCGGTGACGAACAGGCGCGAGCCGCGGCGCACGGCGGCGGTCGTCTCGCTCTGCGGGCCCACCATGAAGCCGGGTGTGTCGCAGAGCGACAGCACGGGCGTGTCGAAGGCGTCGCACAGCTGCAGGAACCTGGCGCCCTTCTCCGCGCCCTCGGAATCGATGGCGCCGCCCAGATGGCGGGGATCGTTGGCGATCAGGCCCAGGGGCCGGCCCTCGACCCGCAGGAAGCCGGTGATCATCCCCTTTCCGTAGCCGCCGCGCAGCTCCAGCCAGGTCCCGGCGTCGGCCAGGGTGCGGATCACCTCGCGCACGTCGTAGGCGCGGACCCGGTTCTCGGGGATCAGGTGGCGCAGGCGCCGCTGGTCCTCGCAGGTCCAGTCGCGAACGGGCCCCTGGAAGACGCCGAGGATCTGTTTGGCCGCCGCGGTGGCGGCCGCCTCGTCCTCGACCAGCAGGTCGACGGCGCCGTTGGCGTAGAGCACGTCCGAGGGGCCGATCTCGTCCGGGGTGAAGACCCCCAGGCCGCCGCCCTCGATCATCGCCGGACCGCCGAGGCCGATGTTCGAGTAGCGCGTGGCGATGGTCACGTCCGCGCAGCCGAAAAAGACCGCGTTGCCGGCGAAGCAGCGCCCCGAGTTGATGGCGATGCGCGGGGCGAGACCCGAGAGGCGGGCGAAGGTGGTGAAGCTGGTGGTGTCCAGGGACGAGGCCGAGAGCTGGCCGCCGTCGACGTCCCCGGGCCGGCCGCCGCCGCCTTCGGTGTACCAGACGATCGGCGCCTTCCAGTGCTCGGCGAATTCCAGGATCCGGTCGGTCTTCTTGTGGTTGAAGTGGCCCTGCGTGCCCGCCAGCACCGTGAAGTCGTAGGCCAGCCCCACGCAGCGGGCGCGGTCCTCGTCGAACAGGTCGCCGTTCACCGATCCCACCCCCGTGACAATGCCGTCGGCCGGGGTGTTGGCGCGCAGGTCCTCCAGGCTGCGGCGGCGGCGCTGGGCCGCGACGGCCAGGGCGCCGAACTCGCTGAAGCTGCCGGGGTCGAACAGGTCGGCGAGGTTCTCGCGCGCGGTCCGCTGGCCGGTCCGCCGCCGCTTGGCGATCGCCTCGGGCCGCGCCTCGTCCAGGGTCAGGCGATGGCGTTCGATCACCTCGGCCAGGTCGGGGCGGATGGCGTCCAGGTCGACGGCCGCCTCGGCTTCTCCGCCCGCCCCGGCGCCGCCGGTCTCCTCGACGAAGGCCAGCGGGTCGCCCTCGAAGACCGTCTCGCCCGGCTGGACGGCCAGGGCGCGCACCACGCCCGAGGCCCTGGCCTCGACCACGTGCTCCATCTTCATGGCCTCGAGGACCAGCAGCGTCTGGCCCGCGCGGACGGGCTCGCCGGCATGGGCGGTCACGTTGATCACGGTGCCCTGAAGCGGCGCGCGCACGGCGGTGGTCCCCGGCGGCCCCTCGGCCTCGCGACGGGCCGCGGGCACGGCGCCCTGGGCGGCGGCGTCGAAGTAGAGCCTGGGGTGCGCCTCCGGCTCGCCGGCCAGCTCGCCCATGTGCGCCTCGATGAAGCGGGTATGGACCTCGCCCGCCGCGACGGCGGGATGGGCCAGCAGGTTCTGCAGGAAGGCGATGTTGGTCTCGGCGCCCTCGATCCGGAACTCCGACAGCGCCCGGTACGCCTTGGCCACGGCGCGGGAGAGGCCGCCGGCGCCGGCATGGACGATCAGCTTGGCCAGCAGGCTGTCGAACCGGGCCGAGGTGGCGTAGCCCGCATAGCCGAAGCCGTCCACGCGCACGCCGGGTCCGGACGGCGGCTCGAACACCGCCAGCGCCCCGCCGGCCGGCAGGGCCGAGCCATCGGGCGCCATGGTCTCCAGGTTCACCCGGACCTGCACGGCGTGGCCGCGGGGCTGCGGCGCGCGCTCCTGGCTGAGCGCCAGGTCGTGCAGGGTGCGCCCGGCGGCGAGCTGGAGCTGCAGGCGCACGAGGTCGAGCCCGGTCACCTCCTCGGTGACGGTGTGCTCCACCTGCAGGCGGGCGTTGGCCTCGATAAAGACCGCCTCGTCGCCGTCCACCAGGAACTCGATCGTGCCGAGGCCGCGGTAACCAGCCGCCTGGGCCAGCGCGACCGCATGGGCGAACAGCTGCTCGCGTAGTTCGGCGGGCAGCATGTCGGCGGGAGCGATCTCCACCAGCTTCTGGCGCTGGCGCTGCAGCGAGCATTCGCGGTCGAACAGGTGGACCACGCTGCGGCCGTCGCCGACGACCTGCACCTCCACGTGCCGGGCGTGGGGCAGGAAGCGCTCGACGTAGAGCCGTTCGTCCCCGAAGGCGGCCTTGGCCTCGGAGGCGCAGCGCTCGAAGGCCTGGGCGAGCTCGTCGTCCGTCGTCGCCGGGCGCATGCCACGGCCGCCGCCGCCGGCCACGGCCTTGACCATCACCGCGCCATGCTCGGCCAGGAACGCCCGCGCCTCTTCCAGCGTCGTGGGCCCCTCGGTCCCCGGCAGGACCGGAACGCCGCACGAGGTCGCCAGCGCCCGCGCGCGGGCCTTGTCGCCGAACAGCTCCAGGGTCTCGGGCGCCGGGCCGACGAACGCCAGCCCGGCCTCGGCGCAGGCGCGCGCGAGGGCGGGGTTCTCGGCGAGGAAGCCGTAGCCGGGGTGGATCGCATCGCAGGCCGCCGTCCTCGCGGCCTGCACCACCTGGGCGATGTCGAGGTAGGCCGCCGGTCCCGACCCGGGCAGCGGCACGGCGGCGTCGGCGCGCTTGACGTGCAGCGAGGCCGCGTCGTCCTCGGAGAAGACCGCCACGCTCTCGATCCCCATCTCGGCGGCGGTGCGCGCGATCCGGACGGCGATCTCGCCGCGGTTGGCGATCAGCAGCTTCTTCACGGACGCGTCCCCTCAAACACTTGTTGGGAACGCATCATGCCGAGACGTCGCGGCCCGCCAAGAGCTTTCGCACACGCTCTCCTTTCCTCCGGGGCGAAGCCCTAGAGGGAGAGGAGGCGCGCCCTAGGCCTTCAGCATCTCCGGCGTGATCGGCAGGCTGCGGACGCGCTTGCCCGTGGCCGCGAAGATGGCGTTGGTCAGCGCCGGGATCGCCGGCGGCAGGGCCGGCTCGCCGAGGCCCGTCGGCGGATTGTCGGTCTTGACGAACTTCACCTCGATCGGCGGCGCCTCGTTGATCCGCATCAGCCGGTAGTCGTGGAAGTTGCTCTGCTGGGTGCGGCCGTCCTTGATGGTGATCTGCTGGTGCAGCGCCTCGGACAGGCCGTCCAGCACCGAGCCCTGCACCTGGTTCAACGCCCCGTGCGGGTTGATGATCTGGCGGCCCACGTCGCCGGCCACCCAGACCTTCTTCACCTTCACCTCGCCCGCCGGCGAGACGGCCACGTGCGCCACCTGGGCGAAATAGCCGAGGTGGCTGTAATAGCAGCCGACCCCCATGCCCTCGCCCTTCGGCAGCTTGCCGCGGTTCGCCCAGCCGGACATCTCGGCCACGGCCTTCAGCACCCCGGCCATGCGGCCGGCGGCGTAGGCGGCCGGCGGCTCGCCGACCACGGGCTTGTCGCCCAGCAGGCGGAGCTGGAAGGCGAGCGGGTCCTCGCCCGCCGCATGGGCCAGTTCGTCGATGAACGACTGCATGACGAAGGCCAGCGCGTTCGAGCCGGGGGCCCGCAGCGGCCCGGTGGGCACGCCCAGCGGCATGACGCTGACGTCGAAGCGGCAGTTCGGGACGAACCTGGCCGGGAACTCGGCCGGGCTCATGCCGGCGCTGGGCGCGAAGCCCTGCCCCTCGCCGAACGAGACGAAGTGGTCGTGGAAGGCCACGACGTTCCCTTGCGCATCCACGCCGCCGCGCAGGAAATGGAAGCCCGCCGGGCGGTAGATGTCGTGCTGGACGTCGTCCTCGCGCGTCCAGACCAGCTTCACCGGCGCGCCGGCCTCGCGCGCGATCCAGGCCGCCTCGACCATGTAGTCGTTGGCGAGCCGGCGGCCGAAGCCGCCGCCGCAGCGGACCATGTGGATGGTGATGTCCTCGGGCTTGATCCCCAGGGTCCTGGCGCAGAGCTGGCGGCCGGGTTCGGGGTTCTGGGTCGGCGCCCAGAGCTCGAGTTTGCCGTCCTTCCACTCGGCCGTGCAGTTCATCGGCTCCATGGCGACGTGGGCCAGGAAGGGATAGGCGTAGGCCGCCTCGACCGTCTTGGCGGCCGACTTCAGGGCCGCATCCACGTCGCCGTCGTTGCGCGGCGTGCGCTGGGGCTTGCCGGCGGCGAGTTCCTTGGCCTTGGCCGCGAAGCCTTCGCTGGACTGCGCCTGGGTCGGATGGTCGGCCCACTTCACGTTCAGCCGGTCGCGGCCCTTCTTGGCCGCCCACCAGGTGTCGGCGACGACCGCCACGCCCGGCAGCAGGCCCGCGCCGATCTGGCCGGCGGCGGGGTGCAGGGCCGCGCTATCGCCCTTCACCACGAACGCCTTGCGCACGCCCTTCACCGACTGGGCGGCGGCGAGGTCGGCGCTTTCCACGCCGGCGCCGAAGACGGGCGCCTTCTCGTAGGCGGCGAACAGCATGCCCGGCCGCGTCACGTCGATGCCGAACAGCGGCTGGCCGGTGACGATCTTCGGGGTGTCGTACTGCGGGATCGCCCGGCCGATGATCCTGTAGTCCTTGGGATCCTTGAGCGACAGGCTCTTGGGATCGGGCGCGGGGATGCCGGCGCAGCGCCCGGCCAGCGAGCCGTAGGTCGCCTTGCGACCGGAGGCCTTGTGGATCACCGCGCCGGCGGTCGTGACGCACTCGCCCGCCGGGCAGTTCCAGGCCTGGGCGGCGGCCTCGACGAGGATCGCGCGGGCCACGGCGCCGACGCGGCGCAGCTCTTCCCAATGCAGCGGCGTGGCCATCGACCCGCCGGCGAACTGGCGACCATAGGCCTTGGGATCGTTGTCCGCCTGCTCGATGCGGACCTTCTCCCAGGGAACGTCCAGCTCCTCGGCGATCAGCATCGGCAGCATCGTCTTGATGCCCTGGCCGATCTCGGGGTTCTTGTTGACGATGGTGACGACCCCGTCCGGCGCCACCCGGACGTAGGCGTTGATCGGCTGGGCCGCGCCGTCCTGGGCGCCGGCCTTGGCGGCGATCGAGAACGACAGGACGAGGCCGCCGGCGCTCGCGGTCTTCAGCACCTGCCGCCGGCTGGCGGCGAACTGGCGGGGGTTGAGGGGGGCGTTCATGGCCTTACGCCTCCGTCTTCTGGCCCGAGGCCTGTTTGATGGCCGCGCGGATGCGGGTGTAGGTGGCGCAGCGGCAGATGTTCCCGGCCATCGCCGCGTCGATGTCCGCGTCGGTGGGCTTCGGGTTCCGCGACAGCAGGGCCGTGGCCGACATGATCTGGCCGGGCTGGCAGTAGCCGCACTGGGCGACGTCCAACTCGCTCCAGGCGGTCTGGACCTTCTTGCCGACGGCGGAGGCGCCGATCCCCTCGATGGTGGTCACCTTGGCCGCGCCCAGGCTCTCGACCGGGATCTGGCACGAGCGCATCGGCTGGCCGTCCACGTGCACCGTGCAGGCGCCGCACGCGCCGACGCCGCAGCCGAACTTGGGGCCCACGATGCCCAGGCTGTCGCGGAGCACCCACAGCAGCGGGGTGTCCGGGTCCACGTCGGCCGACAGGGCCTTCCCGTTGACATTGAGGGTGAAAGCCATCCCAAGCGCCTCCCGCATTTTCGCGGGTGATCGTAAGGCCGCGCGCCCTCGGGCCGCAAGGCGCAGCCGGCGCACATTACCGATCGGTCATCTCAGTCCCAGGCGGCGGCGACGGGGAAATGGATGGCCGCCTGGAAGCCGCCGGGCTCGAACCGGGACTCCACCCGCCCGCCCTGCTGGCGCAGCGACACCTCCAGGAGGCGCGAGCCGAACCCCTTGCGTCCCACCGTCGCGACGATGGGTCCGCCCTCCTCGGTCCAGGCCAGCGCGGCCTCGCCCTCGGCCGCGGGGGTCTTCCGGATCTTCACGCACCCGGCGGGGGCCGACAGGGCGCCGTACTTCACCGCGTTGGTGGCCAGCTCGTGCAGCAGAAGCGCCAGCGCCACGGCGACGTCGCCGGCGATGGTGGTCCCGCCCAGGTCGTCCACCTCGAACCTCGCCGTATCGAACGGCGTCAGGGTCTTCGCCACCACGTCGGCGAGGGCGACGGGCCGCCCGCCCGAGGCGGTCACCAGGTCGTGGCTCTCGGCCATCGCCCGCAGGCGCGCGTTCAGCACCGTCTCGAATTCATGGACCGTGGAGACGCTGCGGGCCGTCTGGGCCACGATGGCCATCATGACCTGGATGCCGTTCTTGGCCCGATGCGCCAGCTCGCCCAGCAGCAGGGTGCGCGCGTCCTCCACCGCCTTGCGCTCGCTGATGTCGAGGGTGGTGCCGACCACCAGGCGCACGCCCTCGGCGTCCTTCACCAGCCGGCCGCGGGTCTGCAGCCAGCGCTCGCGGCCGCCGGGCTGCAGCGCGGTGCGATGCTCGACGACGAAGTCGCCGTCGCCGGGCGCCTCCAGGGTCCGCTGGTAGACGTCGCGGATCGCGTCCCGGTCGTCCGGATGGACCAGCTCGGCGTAGCGGGCGATGTCGAAGACGCCCTTCTCGCCGGCCCCGAACAGCTCGCGGTTGCGCTCGGACCAGGTGATGCGGTCGTTGCGCACATCCCATTCCCAGAAGCCGAGGCCGGTCGCCTCGACCGCGACCTCCAGGCGTCGCCGCTGTTCGCGCAACGCCTCGGTCGCATGGCGCGCCTCGGTGACGTCCGTCATGAGCCCGTCCCAGATCACCGCCCCGTCCGGCTGCGGGCGGGGGCGCGAGGCGATGCGCCGCCATCGCGTGGCCCCGTCCGGCCCGCGCATCCGCACCTCGACCTCGAACCCCGAGAGCGTGGCGATCGCCCCGGCTTCGGCCCGGTCGAACGCGGCCCGGTGCTCGGGCAGGATCTGGTCGTAGATCCGGCCCGGATCGTCCATCACCTCCTCGGGAGAGAGGCCGGTCATCTCGCGGCAGAGCGAGCCCACGTGGGTGAAGCGGCGGGACCGTCCGTCGGCGGACGAGAGGACCTGGTAGGCCATGCCGAGGTGCAGGGCGTCGGCCAGCTCGACGAAGGAGGGATTGTCGCCGCCCGCCGCTGGCCTGTCCTCGTCCATCGCGCCCCCAACGGCTCCGCTGCCGGACCAAGACGGGCACATTGGGACGCCGGGAAGTGGGCGGCAACCTCCAATGTTACATCGGCGCCCCGCACAGGCGATTCGCCGCACAGGACACATTCCACCGCGTTTTCAGTCGCCTACTCGCGCGAAAGGAGAATCACCGCGTCCGGCAGCTCGTTGGGGTTGTCGCCGGGGCGCGGCGGGAAGCGGGCGGCCAGGACATCCGCGCACAGGCCGATGGCGGCGGCGAAGCCCGCGGCGGGCTCGCCCCGCTTCAGCCCGGCGGTCAGGGCGGCCATGGCGCGGTCCCACGCATCCGGCTCGACCTGGCTGGCGATGCCCTCGTCGGCGATCAGCTCGGCCATGTGCTCGGCGAAGGAGACATAGATCAGCACGCCGGTCCGCTCGCGGGTCGCCGCGAGGTTCTTGGCCACGAACTGTTCGTGGGCCTTGCGGCGCACCTGCTCCCGCTTCAGCGCCTTGGGCGTCAGCGCCCGGCGCACGGGAGGGATGGACGCCAGCGCCAGGGTGACGGCGAACAGCGCCCCTTGCAGCATGACGGCGCCGATCAGGGCGCGCCGGGCCGCGGCCTCGGCGGCGTCGGCCACCTGCGCCGCCGTCCAGCCGCCGAGCAGGTCGGGCGCCTCGACGTGGATTCCGCCCAGCAGCAGCAGCGCCGGCCCCAGCAGGGCCACGCCCGCGGCCCAGGCCAGCGGCGTCTCGCGGTAGTCGGCGCTCTCCTCGGCCACAACGCAGTAGATCTCGCCCGTGGTGCGGGTCTCGGCCTCGCGCACCGCCGCCTGGATGGCGGCCACGTCGGACGGGCTCAGCAAGGGCTTTTCCATCTCACCAGCTCCCCGAGGATCCGCCGCCGCCGAACGAGCCGCCGCCTCCGCCGAACCCGCCGCCGAAGCCGCCTCCGCCGCCCCAGCCGCCGCCGCGGTGGCGTCCGCCGCCGCTGGAGAGGATGAGGGGCAGGAGCCACCAGGCGCTTCCGCCGCGCCGGCGTCCCCGCCCGCCGCCGAAGCCGCGCAGGATCCCGCCGAGGATCCAGAAGATCACGAGCATCACGAAGATGACCGGGATGATCGAACCGCCGTCGCTGGAGCGGGCCTCGCGCGCCTGCTCGGCGCGGGCGACGTTGGCGCGGGCCTCGGCGTCGGGCAGGGCCAGCTGGCGGACGATCTCGTTCGTCCCGTTGACGATCCCCTGTTCGTAATTTCCCTGTCGGAACTCGGGCAGGACGGCGCTTTGCAGGATGACGCTGGACAGCGCGTCGGTCAGCACGCCTTCGAGGCCGTAGCCCACCTCGATGCGCACCTTCCGTTCGCTAGGCGCGACCAACAGGATGACGCCGTCGTCCTCGCCCTTGCGCCCGATCGCCCACGTCCGGCCGAGCTGGTAGCCGTATTCCTCGATCTCGTAGCCTTGCAGGTCGGGCACCGTGGCGACCACCACCTGCCGCCCGGTCTGGGTCTCCAGGCCGGCGAGCTCTTCGGTGAGCTGCTGCTCGACCTGCGGCGACAGCAGGTTGGCGTTGTCCACGACCCGCCCGGTGAGGGCCGGGAACTTCGGCTGGGCCAGCGCGCCCGCCGGAACGAGCAAGACCAGGAGCGCGAGGACGAGGCCCCGCGCTCCCTGCATCAGGGTCATTGCGGCGCCGGAACCGGAGCCGGCGCCGGAGCGGGGGCGGGAGCGGGGGCGGGGGCGGGCGGAGCCGAGCCCGGCGCCGCTCCGGGAGGCGGCGCGCCGACGCCGCCGAAGTCCACCGTCGGGGCCGACTGCGCCGCAGCCGAGGCCTGGAAGAGCTGCATCGGCTGCGAGCCCGAGTGGATGGTCTTGGCCCAGATCACGGTCGGGAAGGTGCGCAGCGAGGTGTTGTAGTCGCGGACGGCCTCGTTGTAGTCGCGCCGGGCCACAGCGATGCGGTTCTCGGTGCCCTCGAGCTGGCTCTGCAGCGCCAGGAAATTCTGGTTCGACTTCAGGTCCGGATACCGCTCCTGGATCATCATCAGCCGGCCGAGCACGCCGGTCAGGCGGTCCTGGGCGGCCTGGTACTGCTGGAACTTGGCCGGATCGGTGATGGTGGAGGCGTCCACCTGCACCTGGGTCGCCGAGGCCCGGGCCTGGGTCACCTCGGTCAGCACGGCGCGCTCCTGGGCGGCGTAGCCCCGGACGGTCTCCACCAGGTTCGGGATCAGGTCGGCCCGGCGCTGGTACTGGCTCTGCACGTCGCCCCAGCGGGCGCGGGCCGTCTCCTCCTTGGTCGGGATGGCGTTGATGCCGCACGAGGCCAGGAAGACCGGGGCGGCGACGATCAGCGCAAGGCGCGAGAGGCGGCGGAAGAGGGTGTTCATCGAGCTCCCCATGTGAGGCCAGCACGAAGCTGGGCCGTGCGATATGTGGCCACGTCCTTGATCCCGTGCAACGTGACGCGCCACACAGGCTCCCGCAAGCGCCGCGGAGGGCGGGGAGGTTCCGATTTGGCCAAGGTGAGGCCCTACTACGCCGACGGCGGGCTGAGCGCGGCGTTCTACGACGTGGTCACCGCCGCGGACGCCACACTCGCGGGGGACGTCGAACTCTACGCCGGCCTGCCGCCGGCCGGCGGCGCGGTGCTGGAGCTGGGGACCGGCTCGGGCCGGGTGGCCCAGGCGCTCGCCGAGCGGGGCCTGCGGGTGACCGGCGTCGACATCGCGCCCGCCATGCTCGCTCGGGCCGAGGCGCGCCGCGCGGCCCTGCCGCCGGAGGTCGCCGGGCGGATCGAGCTGAAGCGCGGCGACATGACCGCGCTCGACCTGAAGCGAACCTTCGACGCGGTGATCTGCCCGTTCTTCACCCTGGCGCACGTGCCGGCGGGCGCCGCCTGGAAGAACGCCTTCGCGGTCGCCGCGCGCCACCTCCCGCCCGGCGGCCTCGCCGCCTTCCACCTGCCGCGTTTGGAGGTGATGCGGAGCCTGGGGCCGGTCAACGCGGCCGTGCCGGTGATGGACCAGGCGCTGGGCGACGGCCGCCGCCTGCTGCTGTTCGTCAAGGAGCGGTCGTTCCGCGCGCCGCCGGGACGGCTGGACCAGGTGATCGAGTACGCGCTGGCAGACGCCGCGGGCCGCATCGTCGAGCGCTCGCCTGAGCGGCTCAGCTACTGGATGGCCGATCCCGAGCCGTTCGCCGCGGCCGCCGGCCTGGTCCTCGATCGCCCGCCGCAGCCGCTGGGCGGGGCGGGCGACGTCTGGGTGTTCCGCAAGGCCTAGGCCGCGAGCTTCGCCTCAGGGACGACCGTGATCGGCCGGGCCGGCGGCGGCGGGCGCGGGCGCAGCCGCTCGCCCTTCAGCCAGATCTTCAGGGCCTCCCAGTGGATGGCCGCCAGTACGCCCAGGCTCATCCAGGGGTGGCTCGCCCAGGCCCGCAGCAGCGCCCGGTCCGACAGCTCCACGCGGCGGCCGGCGAAACTGGCCGCCAGAACGAGGCCGCGCTCGTCCCGGGCGTCGACCGATACGACCACCTCCTCGCCCGGCGGCCGCACGCGGAAGGCGTAGGCGAGGTCCATGTCCATGAACGGCGAGACGTAGAAGCCCTTGCCGCAGCCCTGGCGCACCAGCCGTCCCGCCTCGCCCGCGGGGATCAGGTAGCTGTGCCGCTCTCCGAAGGTGTTGGTCACCTCGTAGAGGATGGCGCCGAGCGCCCCGTCGGGCCTGTGGCAGAAGTAGACGGTCAGCGGGTTGAAGCCGTGGCCGAGCACGGTGGGCAGGGTCAGCATCCGCACCGGGCCGCCGGCCGGCAGGCCGGCGCCCGCCAGCGCCTCGGCGACCTGGGTCTTGAGCGGCCGGTCCGAGCCGTCGCCGTGCCGGCGGGGATCGAAGCCGATCAGGTTGCGCCTGCCCGCCGAGAACAGCTTCAGCCGCCGGTCCAGCGCCTCGACCTCGTCCAGGTCGATCAGCAGCATGAAGACGCGGTAGCGCAGCCGGTGGCGCCGCGGACGCGTCCGAGCGTGGACGACGAGCCCGGGGTAGAGGCCCGAGATCACGCGGCGGCCTCGATCCGCGCCGGCGCCGGACGGTCGGCAGCGATGCGGATGCGGCCGGACTCGCCCTCGACCGTCCAGGGCCGGCGGACGCCGCCCAGCTGCTCGGCGACCGCCAGGCCGGCCTGCAGGGCGTCCTCGTGGAAGCCGTGGCCGAAGTACGAGCCGCAGAACCAGGTCCGCCGCGCGCCCTGCAGGCCCCACAGCTCGTCCTGCGCGGCGATGGCGGCGGCGTCGAACAGCGGGTGGTCGTAGACCTCGGTCCTGAGGATGGCGGCGGGGTCCACCGGCTTCGTCGGATTCAGCGTGACGAAGACGTCGTCCACGTCCTTCAGCCCCTGGAGGCGGTTCATCCAGTAGGTGACGCAGCCCTCGCCCGGCGCGTCGCGGCGGCCGATGTGGTTCCAGCTCACCCAGGCCCGGCGGCGCCTCGGCATCAGCGCCTTGTCGGTGTGCAGGACGGCCAGGTTGCGGCTGTAGCGGAAGGCGCCGAGCACGCGCGCCTCCTCGGGCGTCGGGTCCTCCAGCAGGGTGAGCGCGGCGTCGGCGTGGGCGGCGATCACCACCTCGTCGAAGCGCTCGGCGCGGCCGTGCGCGTCGCGGACCCAGGCGCCGTTCGGGTCGCGCCGGACCCCGGCGACCCGGGCGCCGCCGCGGACCTCGCCCGCAAACTCGGCGGCGAGCTTCTCCACATAGGTCCGGCTGCCGCCCGCCACCGTCCGCCAGGCGGCGCGGCCGAAGATGCTCATCATGCCGTGGTTCAGGAAGAAGCGGATCAGCGCCGCGGCGGGGTACTGGCCGATCTCCTTCAGCGGCGTCGACCAGATGGCGGCCGCCTGGGGCAGCAGGTGGTCCTCGCGGAAGGCCTGGCAGTAGCCCTTCTCCTCGAGGTAGGCCTCGAGGGAGGTCAGCGGCTTCTCCAGCGCCGCCAGGTCCTTCGGCCCCTGCCGGTAGAAGCGGGTGACGTCGCGCAGCATGGCCCAGAACCGGGCCGAGAACAGGTTGCGCTTCTGGGCGAAGATCCCGAGCGCCCCGTAGCTGGAGTATTCGAACGCCCCGTCGTCGAGCGAGACCGACAGGGCCATGTCGGCGTGGCGGCTCGGAACGCCCAGGTGGGCCAGCAGCGCGGTGAAGTTCGGATAGTTCGCCTCGTTGAAGACGATGAAGCCGGTGTCCACCGGCACGGAACCGCGGCGGCCGGGAACCTCGACCGTGTGGGCGTGTCCGCCCAGGCGCGGATCGGCCTCGTAGAGCACCACCTCATGGCACCGCGACAGCAGCCAGGCGGCGGACAGACCCGCGATCCCTGCGCCCGCCACGGCGATCCTTCGACGTTCGCCCAGCCCTTGGTTCACCTTCGCCAGCTCCGAAATCCGACGCCCCGGCGGCGTCCGCGGCCTAGCTACGGGGCGCAGCTCACGGCGGATGCGTCCGGCCGAACGGCGCGGCCGTATGGAGGGCGTGACCCTGATCCTCGCCCTCGCCGTGCTGATCCTGATGAGCGCCGTGATGACGGCGGCCTGGGCCTATGGGCTGAAGGCGCGCAACGGCGGCTGGACGGACGTCTTCTGGACCTTCGGCTCGGGCGGAGCGCTGGCGGGCGCAGCGCTCTGGCCGCTTTCCGCGGGCGGGCCCGAGGCGCGCCAGTGGCTGGTCGCCGCCATGGTCGCGCTGTGGGCGCTGAGGCTGGGGAGCCACCTCGCCCCGCGGGTGGCGCACGGTCCGGAAGATCCCCGCTACGCCCGCTTCCGGGAGACGTGGGGCCGCGGCTACCCCTGGAAGATGCTGGGGGTCGCCCTGCCCCAGGCGCCGGCGAGCGCGCTGCTCGCGCTGAGCGTCGTGGCGGCCGCCCACCGCCAGGGCCCCCTCGACCTGCGCGACGCCGCCGCGGTGCTGGTCTTCGCGGCCGCCCTCGCCGGCGAGGCGCTCGCCGATGGCCAGATGCGCCGCTTCCGGGCGGACCGCCGGAACAAGGGCCAGGTGATGGACCGCGGCCTCTGGGCCTGGTCGCGGCACCCCAACTACGTCTTCGAATGGCTGGCCTGGTGGGCCTATCCCGTGATGGCCTTCGACGCCGCGCGCCCGGTCTCCTGGCTGACCCTCGTGGCGCCCGCCGTGATGTACCTGCTGCTCACCCGCGTCTCGGGCGTCCCCCCGCTGGAGGAGGCCATGCTGCGCTCCCGCGGCGAGGCCTACCGCGCCTACCAGGCCCGCGTCCCCGCCTTCCTCCCCAATCCCTTCAAGAGGTTCAGATGAGCCTGATCTCCACGACCGTGCAGACCTTCGAGGGCGCGCCGCTGCCCGACGCCATGCGCAAGGCGGCGATCGCCCTCCTGGTGGCCAACGCCCGCCGGCAGTTGCAGGCCGCCGGACCGGGCGCCGAGGCCCGCTTCGCCGCCGAGATGTCGCACCGCCCCATCGCCGAGCACGCGCAGGCCGCCAACGCCCAGCACTACGAACTTCCGGCGGGCTTCTTCCAGGCCTGCCTGGGCCCGCGGCTGAAGTACTCCTGCGCCCTGTACCTGCCGGGCGCGACCCTGACCCAGGCCGAGGAGCGCGCGCTGGCCGAGACCGCCGAGCACGCGGCCCTGGAGGACGGCCAGGAGATCCTGGAGTTGGGCTGCGGCTGGGGCTCGCTGACGCTGTGGATGGCCGGCGCCTATCCGAACGCCCGCATCACCGCCGTCTCCAACTCGGCCTCCCAGGGCGAGTTCATCCGCGCGCGGGCGAGGGCGCAGGGCCTGACGAACCTCGTCGTCGTCACCGCCGACATGAACCACTTCGAGCCCGACCGCCGGTTCGACCGCGTGGTCTCGGTGGAGATGTTCGAGCACATGGCCAACTGGCGCGCCCTGCTCGGCCGCATCCGGGGGTGGCTGAAGCCGTCCGGCCGGCTGTTCCTGCACGTCTTCACGCACCGCACGACGCCCTACCGCTTCGATGTGGAAGACGAGGCCGACTGGATCGCGCGCCACTTCTTCACCGGCGGGGTGATGCCCAGCCACGGGCTGACCCGGCAGTTCCCTGACCTGTTCGCCGTCGAGGCCGACTGGCGCTGGAGCGGGATCCACTACGAGAGGACGGCGCTGGACTGGCTCTCGCTCTACGACCGCAACCAGGACCGCATCCGGCCGATCCTCGAGGACGTCTATGGCGACGACGCGGCGCTGTGGCGGCGGCGCTGGCGGCTGTTCTTCCTGGCCACGGCGGGCCTTTTCGGTCACCGGGGCGGCGCCGAGTGGGGCGTCAGCCACTACCGCCTGAGGGCCGCCTGATGCTGCCGTTCCTCGCCGCCTACCTGGGCGCCGGCGCCGCGCTGGCCGTGCTGGACGCCCTGTGGCTGACCCAGGTCGGGCCCCGCCTCTACCGGCCGACGCTGGATCCAGTGCTGGCCGACAAGCCGAACATGACCGCCGCCCTCGCCTTCTACCTCGTCTATGTGCTGGGCGTGGTGCTGCTCGCCGTCTGGCCGAACCGCGACGCGGGGCTGGTGAAGACCGCCGTCACCGGCGCGATGCTGGGCGCCCTGGCCTACGCCACCTATGACCTGACGAACCAGGCGACGCTGAAGGTCTGGTCCACCCGGATCACCTTGATCGACATCGGCTGGGGCGCCTGCCTGACCGCGGTCGGCGCGGCGGCGGGGTGGCTCGCCTGGCGCTGGGCGTACCGGATGTTCTGAGTAGACCGCCCAGCCTCCGGCCCCGCATAGTGCCCGCATAAGCAAAGGCGGGACTGCCGATCCTGCGGGGAGGACGAGGATGGAGGCGGTGAAGGAACGCGCCGGCCTGACGGCGCGGCTGGAGGCGGCGGCGCTCGCCGGGACGACCCTGGCGGTCTGGGCGCAGGTCCAGCCGGACAAGCCGTGCGTCATCGACCCCGACGGCCGCACGCGGACCTTCGCCGAGGTCAACGCCGCCGCGAACCGGATCGTGCGGCTGCTCCGGGCGGCAGGGCTCAAGCCGGGCGACGCCGTGGCGCTGGTCTCGTCCAACCGCGCCGAGTTCGTCGAGGTGCTGGCGGCCACCCTGCGCGGCGGCTTCCGCATCACGCCGGTGAACTGGCACCTCACCGCCGACGAGATCGGCTACATCCTGAACGACTGCGAGGCCAGGGCGGTGTTCGCCGAGGCGCGGATCGCCGCGTCGGGACCGGCCGCGGAACTCGCGCCCGGCCTGGTCCTCAAGGTCGCGATCGGCGGCGATATCGAGGGCTTTCTCGACTATGACGAGGCGCTGGCCGGCATCGACCCCGCCGATATCGCCGACCCCATCCTCGGCAACCAGATGCTCTACACCTCGGGCACCACCGGACGGCCCAAGGGCGTGTTCCGCGAGAACCCGGTGATCGCGCCCCAGGCGGTCTACGCCCAGCGCGGCTACGACGAGCATTCGGTGCAGCTCTGCGCCGGGCCGGCCTACCATGCCGCGCCGCTGGCCTTTGACGTGCGCGCCGCCATGGGGGCCGGCGCGACCCTCGTGTTCCTGGACAAATGGGACTCGGAGCGGACGCTGGCGACCATCGCCGAGCGGCGGGTCACGCACATGCACCTGGTGCCGATCATGTTCCAGCGGCTGCTCGCCCTGCCGGAGGCGGTGAAAGCCCGCTACGACACCTCGTCGGTGAAGTTCATCATCCACGGCGCGGCGCCCTGCCCGCCCGAGGTGAAGCACGCCATGATCGCCTGGTTCGGCCCGGTGCTGACCGAGTACTACGCGGGCTCCGAAGGCGGCGCGGGGTTCATGATCGACAGCCACGAATGGCTGAGGAAGCCGGGGTCGGTCGGTAAGCGCCCCGCCCTGCTGGGCTCGAAGATCCTGGACGAGGCCGGGAACGAATGCCCGCCGAACGTCGCCGGGACCATCTACCACCAGCTGCCGCCGGGCGGGGCGTTCACCTACTACAAGGACGAGAAGAAGACCCAGGCCAGCCGGGTGGGCGACTACTTCACCATGGGCGACATGGGCTACTTCGACGAGGACGGCTACCTGTTCCTCACCGGCCGCAGCGCGGAGACCATCATCTCGGGCGGGGTGAACATCTATCCGCAGGAGATCGACAACGTGCTGATCCAGCACGCCGCCGTGGCCGACAGCGCGACGGTCGGCGTGCCGCACGACGAGTGGGGCGAGCAGGTCAAGGCGGTGATCCTGCTGAGGCCCGGCTACGCGCCGTCGGACCTGCTGGCGCAGGAGATCCTGGCCTTCGCCCGGGACAGCCTGCCGAGCTTCAAGGTTCCCCGCAGCCTGGACTTCGTGACCGAGCTGCCGCGGTCCGAGGCCGGCAAGATCCAGCGGGGCAAGGTGCGCGCGCCCTACTGGGAAGGCCGCGCGCGGCAGATCTGAGCCGGGCGGCGTCCGGGCTTGGCCTTGGCGGTTTTCGGCGGTTAGATCGCGCCCTTGGTTCCTGGGGGATTTTCCACGTGAAGCACTTCGTCCTGGGCGCGCTGGCCGCCGCCCTGCTCGCCTCGTCCGCGCCACAAGCCGTCCTGGCGCAGCAAACGCCCGCCACCTTCGTCCAGGCGGGCCGCGTGCTGCTCGACCCCGCTGGCGGCAAGGTCGAGACGGCCAAGACCCTCGTCGTCCAGAACGGCAAGGTCGTGCGGGTGCTCGACGGCTACGTCGCCGAGCCGGGCGGCAAGGTCGTGGACCTGAAGGACAGCTTCGTCCTGCCGGGATTCATCGACAGCCACGTCCACATCACCGGCCAGCAGGGCCCGACCGCGCGCCTGGACGAAGTGACCCAGTCGTCGGCCGAGCTGGCGATGGTCGGCGCGCGCTACGCGAAGAAGACACTGCTGGCGGGCTTCACCACCGTCGCCGACCTCGGCGCAGACAACGAGGCGATCTTCGCCCTGCGCAAGGCCATCGCCCAGGGCGACGTGGCCGGCCCGCGGATCATCGCCTCGGGCTCGGCCATCTCGGTGCACGGCGGCCACGGCGACGTGAACGGCTACCGCGAGGACGTGATGCACGTCCTGCGTCCCGGTTCGGTCTGCTCGGGCCCCGACGACTGCCGCCGCGCGGTGCGCGAGCAGGTCTGGAAGGGCGCCGACATCATCAAGATCACGGCCACGGGCGGAGTGCTGTCGAACACCGCCGCGGGCCTGGGCCAGCAATTCTCCAACCCGGAGCTGGAGGCGATCGTCGACACCGCCCATCGCATGGGCCGCAAGGTGACCGCCCACGCCCACGGCGGCGACGGCATCAAGAGCTTCCTCGCGGCCGGCGGCGATTCCATCGAGCACGGCACTTGGCTGGACGCCGACGGCATCGCCCTGATGAAGAAGAACGGCGCCTATCTGGTGCCCACCCTGATGGCCGGCGACTTCGTGGTCGGCATCGCCAAGGGGCCGAACAACTTCTTCACCCCGGCCCAGACCGCCAAGGCGCTGCAGGCCGGTCCGCTGATGCTGGACATGACCCGCCGGGCCCACAAGGCCGGCGTGAAGATCGCCTTCGGCACCGACACCGGCGTCTCGGCGCACGGGGACAACGCCGGCGAGTTCGCGCTGCTGGTGCAGGCGGGCCTGACGCCGATGGAGGCCATCCAGGCGGCCACGGTGAACGCGGCGACGCACTTCGGCCTGCAGGACGAGATCGGCGCCCTGACGCCCGGCAAGACCGCCGACATCATCGCGGTGAAGGGCGACCCGCTGGCGGACGTTTCGGCGCTGAAGTCCGTCTCCTTCGTGATGAAGGGCGGCCAGATCCACAAGGAGTAGCCCGCAACACACCGTCACCAAGCTTGTTTGGCCGGGCCTGCCGACGCATGGCATGTGCCCGGCCATGATCCCGTTCATCGACCTGCAGGCTCAGCGCGCGCGCCTGGGCCAGCCGCTGGAAGACGCCATCCTCAAGGTGGTCCGCTCGGGCGCCTACATCATGGGCCCCGAGATCGCCCGGTTGGAAGCCGAACTCGCCGCCTTCGGCCAGGCGCCTCACGCCCTGTCCTGCGCCTCGGGCACCGACGCCCTCGTCCTGCCGCTGATGGCCTGGGGGATCGGGCCCGGGGATGCGGTCTTCTGCCCCTCGTTCACCTTCGCCGCCACGGCCGAGGCCGCGCCGCTGGTGGGCGCCTCGCCGGTGTTCGTGGACGTCCTGCCCGACACCTACAACCTCGACCCCGGGAAGCTGGAAGACGCCATCGAGGCCGTGAAGGCCAAGGGCGCGCTGACGCCCAAGGCGATCATCGCCGTCGACCTGTTCGGCCAGCCGGCGGACTATCCGGCTCTGTTCGAGATCGCCCAGCGGCACGGCCTGAAGCTCATCGCCGACAGCGCCCAGGGCTTCGGCTGCACCCTGAATGGCCATCACCCGATCCACTGGGCCGACGCGACCACCACCTCGTTCTTCCCGGCCAAGCCGCTGGGCTGCTACGGCGACGGGGGCGCGGTGCTGTCGAAGGACGCGCGTTTCCACGACCTGCTCGTGTCCTTGCGCGTCCACGGCCAGGCGGTGACGTCCGACCTCGAGGGCCGGACCTTCGACCACGATCCCAAGTACCTGAACATGCGGGTGGGGACGAACAGCCGGATGGACACCGTCCAGGCGGCCGTCCTGCTGCAAAAGCTGACTATCTTCGCCGACGAGATCGAGGCGCGGAACCGGGTGGCCGCCCGCTACGCCGAGGGCCTGGCGGGCGTGGTGACCACGCCGAAGGTGATCGACGGCGGCGTCAGCGTCTGGGCCCAGTACACCGTCGAGACCGACGACCGCGACGGCCTCGCCGCCGCCCTGCGCGAGCAGGGGATCCCCACCGCCGTCTACTATCCCATGCCCCTGCACCGGCAGCCGCCCTACGCCGGCTATCCGCAGCCCGGCGGCCTGCCAGTCACCGAGGAGAAGGCCGGGCGGGTGATCAGCCTGCCGATGCACGCCTACCTGGAGCCCGACATCCAGGACCGGATCATCGAGGCGATCCGGGCGCACGTGCGGGGGAACGGCTAGACCGCGGCAGGCGTCCGTGCCATCCCTCGCTCAAACAAGCGTTTGAAGGAGGAACCATGGCCCGCCTGCAAGGCCGCACGGCCGTCATCACCGGCGCCGCCAGCGGCATCGGCCGCGCCGCGGCCAGGCTCTTCGCCGCCGAGGGCGCAAGCGTGGTCATCGCCGACCGCGCGGACGCCGTGGCCGAAACGGCCGATGCGATCACCCAGGCCGGCGGCCGCGTCGCGGCCCTCCTCGGGGATGCGGGCGACGAGGGCTTCGTGAAGAGCCTTGTGGACCGGGCGCAGTCCGAGTTCGGCGGCCTGGACGTGTTCTGGGCCAACGCCGGGATCTCGGGCGGCTTCGCCCCGCTGCACGAGCAGGCGCCGGACTACTGGGCCGAGATCCTGCGGGTGAACCTGATCGGCGCGTTCCTGGGCGTGAAGCACGCTTCCGCCGCGATGATCCCGAACGGCCGCGGCTCGATCATCTGCACCGCCTCGGTGGCGGGCATCCGTTCGGGCGCGGGCGGGGCGGCCTACTCGGCCTCGAAGGCGGGCGTCATCAGCCTGGTGCAGACCGCCTGCAATGAGCTCTACGGAACGGGCGTGCGGGTGAACGCCATCGCGCCGGGCCTGATCGAGACCGGCATGACCAAGCCCATCTTCGATGGCGCGCGGGCCCGCGGCAACGAGGACAAGATCGGCCAGCTCAATCCGCTGACCCGTTACGGCGCGCCCGAGGAGATCGCCCGCGCCGGCCTGTTCCTGGCCTCGGACGACGCCTCCTACGTCAACGGCCAGACCATCGCCGTGGACGGCGGCCTGTCCTCCTCCCACCCGGTCGTGCGCCGCAAGAAGTGATCCTGCTCCTGCGCCACGGCGAGACCGAGTGGAACGTGGCCCGCCGCCTTCAGGGCCGCTGCGACTCGCCCCTGACCGAGCGCGGACGCCGCCAGGCCCGTGCGGTCGCCTCGCTGGTCGCCGATCTCGTGGCGCGCGAAGCCGGCGCCTGGCGCCTGGTGGCCAGCCCGCTCGGGCGCGCCCAGGCGACGGCCGCGTTCGTCGCCGCAGCCACCGGGCTGACGATCGAGACCGACGGCAGGCTGATGGAGGTCGACTGCGGCGCGTGGGAGGGCCGCGACTGGACCGAACTCGTCGGCCGCTCCGGCGAGCCGCTGCGGCGCGCGCGGATCTTCGACGCGCCGGGCGCGGAGAGTCACCACCAGGTCCAGGCGCGCCTGGAGGACTTCCTGGCCACGCTGCCGCCCGAGCCGGACCGGCGGGCGATCCTGGTCAGCCACGGCGTAACAGGGCGCGTCCTGCGGGCGGTCTACATGGGACTGCCCAGCGACGCGATGCTCGACCACGATGCGGCGCATGAGGCCGTCCACCGTCTTCAGAAAGGCCAGATCGACCGCTTCGACTGCGAGCCGGTGGACTGACGCAATTCCGCCGCGACGCAGACTAAGGTGCGGCGTATGCGCCGCATCATCCCCGCCCTCGCCCTCTTCGCGTCCGCCTGCGCCGCGACGCCCGAGATCAAGCCCCCGCCACCGCCGGCCGACCCCTATGTCGCCCTCATCCTGCCGGCGACGAAGGAGGCCGCGCCGGACGAGCGGGCGAAGGTGGCGAGCGAGCGCATGCGCGGCTGGGTCTGGAGCCTGGCGGCGCCCCCCTCGCAGCCCGAGCCGCAGTCCGGCTGGATCGCCGAGGGCCTGGGCGACTTCCTGGCGGTCCGGGCTCGCCTGCGCGCCGGCCTGATCGCCCCGGAGGATGCGGTCCGCGAGTTCGACGCGGCCCTGAAGGCCCACGACGCGGCCCCAGCCGCCCCGAATGCCGCGCGCGCCATGCTGCTGGCGCTGAAGTGGGACGAGGAGATCCGCCAGAAGGGCGCAGGCCAGGACCTGGACGACGTGATGGCCGCGGCGCACGCGCGACGGGCGCAGGTCCCCGACGAGACCACCGGCTTCACCGACCGGATCCTGAACGCCGCCTGGGGCGGAGCCCAGCTCAACCTGCGCGAGGACATCGCCCGCTATGTCACGGGCCGCGAACGGGTGAACCTGCCCGAGCGCCTGTTCGGCGGCTGCGTGGCGGCCACCACGACGCTGACCCACGGATTCGACGCCGGCTTCGACCACCAGGGATCGCAGGCGGCCCGCACGGTCCGGGGCGTCGTCCGGGGCGGTCCCGCCTGGATGAGCGGCCTGCGCAACGGCATGCGGCTGGAGAGCCTCAGCGTCACGCCCGGCGACACCAGCCGCGAGGTGGTCGCCCGGGTCGCGGACGCGCGCGGCCGCAAGCGCACGATCCGCTACTGGCCCTACGGCGACGAGGACCGCGAGGTGCGCAAGATCGAGCTGAAGGGCGGCATGACGCCCGAGAAGACCGCCGCCTGCGGGCGGGCGATGGCGGGGGCCTAGTGGAGGGGGCCGCGGCCCCAACGCCAGGGCGGCAGGCCCTCTCGGCGGGGCGCCATGTAGCGCCACAGGAGGAAGGCCCCCACCGTGGCGGCCACGCCCACCAGGAAGGCGGTCGCCGCGGCGGCGGAAACCCCGGCGGGGCCGACCTGCATCGGCCGTGGCTCCATCCAGTGGACCACTTCGCCGGTCGGCTCTTCGGGGAGGATGTCGTCGGTCGGCAGGCTCATGGCTGTGCTCCGGCTGGGCTTCCCCGCTAACCCGCGCGCCGGTCGGGGGTTCCGCGCGCCCCGCGCTTCGGGGTAGAAGCGCGGCCAACTTCCCCTCTAGCCAGCCGACGGACGAATGGCCGGACACTCAAAGTTCAAGAACATCATGCACCGCAAGGGCCGCGCCGATGCGGCCCGATCGAAGCTGTTCTCCAAGCTCTCGCGCGAGATCACCGTGGCGGCGAAGACGGGCATGCCCGATCCCGCCATGAACCCGCGCCTGCGCCTGGCGGTGCAGAACGCCAAGGCCGAGTCCATGCCCAAGGACAATATCGACCGGGCGATCAAGAAGGCGCAGGGCGGCGACGCCGAGACCTACGAGGAGATCCGCTACGAGGGCTTTGGCCCGGGCGGCGTCGGGGTGATCGTCGAGGCCCTGACCGACAACCGCAACCGCGCGGCGGCCAATGTGCGGTCCATCTTCACCAAGAACGGCGGCAACCTGGGCGAGACCAATTCGGTCGCCTTCATGTGGGATCGGGTCGGCCAGATCGTCTACGGCCCCGAGGCGGGGTCCGAGGACAAGGTGATGGAGGCCGCCATCGAGGCCGGCGCCGACGACGTGGAATCGGACGAGGACGGCCACACCATCTGGACGGCCTACGACGCCCTCAACGAGGTGGCCCAGGCGCTGGAGGCGGCGCTGGGCGCGGCCAAGGCGACCCGGATCGCCTGGCGCCCCAAGGCCATGACGCCGGTGTCGGGCGACGCCGCCGCCACGCTGATGAAGCTGATCGAGGCGCTCGAGGACGAGGACGACGTCCAGAACGTCTACTCCAACGCCGACATCTCGGCCGAGGAGCTGGAAAAGCTGGCGAGCTGATGGCCAGGCGCCCGCCGGACGATCCCCGGATCACCGACCTGCGGCGCTACCGCAAGGCGCGCGAGCAGGCCGCGCGCCGTCCGCCGCCCCGCCCGCCGTCGCAGCGGCTGCTGGGGGCCAACCCACGGGCGCGCCTGATCCTGGCGATCGTGCTGGCGGTCTTGGCGGCCCTCTGGCTCGGCCCGCTGCTGGTCCGCTAGCCGGAGCCTCCGCCCCGGCGCCGCGTTCCCTCGTCCGGCAACCGGAGGGACGCAGATGCGCAGCGCGCCAGGCCTCCTGCTGGGCTTCGCGCTCGGCGGGTTCTTCGACGGGATCCTGCTGCACCAGATCCTGCAGTGGCATCATCTGCTGAGCGCGGTCGGGCCCGCCGACGTGACCTTCCAGGTCGCCGCCGACGGCTGGTTCCACGCCCTGATGTACGTGATCGCCGCCGCGGGCCTGTGGCTCCTGTGGCGCGAGCACAGACGCGGCCCCGGCCGGGCCGGACGGCGGCTGGTCTCCGACATGCTGCTCGGCTTCGGCGCCTGGCATGTGCTGGACAGCGTGCTCTCGCACTGGGTGCTGGGCATCCACCGCATCCGCATGGACAGCGCCGACCCGCTGCTGTGGGACCTCATCTGGTTCGCCGCCTTCGGCCTGGCGCCGCTCGCCCTCGGCTGGGCCCTGCGGCGCGGACGGCGCGGCGGCGGCGGCTCGATCATCGCCGCGGGCCTTGCGGCCGGCCTCGTGCTCGGCGCGGGCACCCAGGCGCTGAAGCCGCCGCCGGGCGGCCTGTCCACCGTCGCCTTCGCCCCCGGCGTGGACGGGTCCGAGGCGGCGCTGGCGATCGCCCAGGCCGGGGGGCGGCTCGCCTGGATGGACGCCGGCGGCCGGCTGGCGGTCGTCGAACTGGACGGGCCCGCCGCCGCCCTGTCGCTCTACGCCCGCGGCGCGCTGATCGTCGCCGGCTCGGGCCTGCCGGCGGGCTGCTTCGCCTACACGCGAACCGCCTGACACAACGCAACCTACGGCGGCGCTTTGCGCTATCATCCTCCGCGAGCGGAGTGACTTGAGGCATGGATTTCGTATCGCAGCTCGGCGACTACGCGCTGCCGCTGCTGGGCGCCGGCTTCGCCGGAATCCTGATCGGCGTCGAACGCGAAGCGCGCGGCCACCCGGCGGGACTGCGCACCCACACCCTCGTCTGCCTGGCCTCCGCCCTGCTGATGCTGGCGGCGGTGCACCAGACCGAATGGATGGGCGACACCTCGTCCGAGGTGATCCGCATCGATCCGGTGCGGATGGCGCACGGCATCCTGACGGGCATCGGCTTCCTCTGCGGCGGGGTGATCTTCCGCCAGGGCCTGTCGGTGCACGGGCTGACGACGGCCGCCTCGCTGTGGGTCACCTCGGCGCTCGGTACGCTCTACGGCGTCTCCTTCTTCGGCCTGGCGCTGATCGGCACGGTGGCGACGCTGGTGGTGCTGGTGGCCTTCCGGTGGATCGACGAGCACATGCCGGCCAGCAACATCATCGACGTCTCGGTGCGCTACAGGCGCGACGGCGCCTTTCCCGAGGACGCGTTCCACGAGCTGATGCGGGAGCTGAAGCTGAAGCCGCGGTCCGTACGCCACCGGCTGATCAGCAGCGGCGAGGCCATCGAGCTGGGCGCCACGCTGCGCGGCCCCAGCACCGTGCAGACCCGGGCGCTGGCCGAGCGCCTGTGCGACGATCCGCGGATCACCCGCTTCGAGATCTCGCCCCGCAACGACTGACGCCTCAACCGCGGGCCCGGAAGCGGATCACCCGCCAGGCGTAGAGGGCCACGACCAGCGCCGTCACGGCGTAGGCGATCGGGTCCAGCCAGGCCTCCACGCGATGGTGCTGGCTCTGGAGCAGATAACCCGCCGCGGCCAGCAGGAAGGTCCATAGCGCCGTACCGAGGAGGCTCCAGGCGAGGAAGGCCAGCTGCGGCATCCGCATCAGTCCGGCCGGCACCGAGACGAAGGTCCGCACGCCCGGCAGCAGCCGCCCCAGGAACACCGCCCAGCCGCCGCGCTCGCGGAAGAACCGCTGCGAACGCTCCAGATCGTCGAGATCGAGGGTCAGCCAGCGGCCGTGCCGCTCGACGAACCGGCGCAGCCGCTCGTCCTTCACGCGCCGGCCCACCTCGTACCAGAGCCAGGCCCCGGCCAGGGCGCCCGCGGTGCCGGCGACGACCACGCCCGGGAAGCTCAGCATCCCCTGGGCCGCGGCGAACCCCGCCAGCGGCATGATGACCTCCGAGGGGATCGGCGGCGCCACGTTCTCCGCCAGCATCAGGAAAGCCACGCCGATCAGGCCGCCGGCGACGATCACGCCCAGGATCCAGTCGAACATCCATCCTCACGCTTGACGCTGCGTCGCGCTTGGCGGCGCCCCGGCCATGCCCCACAGTGTCCGCAACGAAGACGTTGGGGGGAACGACACCATGATCAAGCGCCTGATCCCGGCCGCGGTTGCGGCGGCTGCGCTGGCGGGGCCGGCGGCGGCCGGCGACTATGTCTCCATCGTGCAAGAGGCGCCGGTGAACGCGCCCGCCGACGCGGTCTGGAAGAAGGTGGGCGGCTACTGCGACATCGGCGCTTGGCTGAAGACCACCTGCGAGATCACCCAGGGCGCCGATGGCGAGGTCGGCGCGCTGCGCAAGATCGCCGGGCGGGTCGAGGAGGTGATCGTGGCGCGCACGCCGCTCTCCTACACCTACGCCGACATCGATCCGAAGATCCTCTACCACGGCACGGTCGAGGTCCGGCCGGTGGACCCGAAGACCTCGAAGATCGTCTACACCCTGTTCTACGACCAGGCCTCGATCCCGGCCGAGCAGCGGGACGCCAACAAGGCCGGCCGCACCCGGATGTTCGCCGGCGTGCTGAAGACCATGGTGCAGACCGCCGAGGCCCCCTAGCGCCCGCGCTGCAGGTTCTTGCGCAGGATGGCCCAGATGATCAGGGCGAAGCCGGCGAGACGCAGCAGATAGACGGGCGCCTGGTCCTCGCGCGGGATGTTGAAGATCACCGGCGCGGCCTGGTTCATCGCCAGCAGGGCGAAGGCGGCGGCGAAGCTCAGGAACAGGGCGTCGCGCGTCCGCCGCCAGAATTTCAGGAAGAAGGCGGCGGCCATCAGGTAGCCGAGCGTCAGCGCGCCGCCGAAGAAGGCGAGGATGACGGGATCGACCCTCATTGCTCGGCCTCCCAGATGAAGCCGTAGACGAGCACGCCCACCGCCACGAGCGACGCCGCCTGGCGCCAGGGCCAGAGGAAGACGTTCGGAAAGACCACCATGTCGGCGACCAGGAACAGGTTGTTGATCGCCAGGAACACGAAGGCGGTGGCGGTCCACAGCAGGAGACGCGACCGGCTCTGCCGCCAGGACCGCAACAGCAGGGCCGCGCAAAGGACGCTCGCCAGAAGGCAGAGCGTATAGACCAGGGCAGGTCCCATCTCGCTCGTCACTTGTCCCCCCGGAACTTGAAGGCGTCGGCGAGGCCCTGCACGGGGTCAGGCGGCGCCGCGATGAGGTTGATGATCGAGACCGGCCGCTCCCGGTAGGCCTGCTCGAGCTGCTCCGCGAGCTTGGCCAGCAGCGGGTTGGCCGGCGCATAGCGCCAGCAGTCCGCGTCGTCGCGGATGGCCAGGCCGCTGCGCTCGAAGCGCTGGAGGTTGTCGTTCACGAGGGTGGTGGACGCGCGCAGTTCGCGCACGAGCTCGGGCGCGGGCCAGCAGAACTCGGGATCCCGCTTCAGAAGCAGCAGCAGCTCGACCGCCCAGACCGAGCGGATATGCTCGCGGACGAAAGCTGCAAATTCCTGTTCGTCGGACAACGCCCTTATCCCCCTCCGGCAGGTGCGGACCGAAAGTCCCGGCCTGCCGGATATGTTCCCCTTCGCCTCAGCGCGGCGTCGCCGGCTCGCGCGTCGAAGCGTCGTCGGCGGCCTGCATCGCCGCCTTGCTGTCGGCCTCCTGCGCGGCCACCGCCTGGGCGGCCTGCCGCGCCTTCTCGTCTATCACGACGGCGTCCACCTCGGCCTTGGCCTGTCCGCCGTCCTGGGTTGCGCAGGCCCCGACGCTGAGCGCGAGGCCCGCCGCGAGCATCAGCCTGACGCTCATTCGCTCTTGGGCGAGGTCGCCCCGCCCGCGTCGACCGCGCCGCCCGGCTCGGCCAGCTGACCGGCCCCGCCGATGTCGGCGCCGGCGTTGTCGTTGCCGGTGTCGGCCACCGCGCCGTCGGGGGTCGCCCCCGCGACGCCCATGTCGCCGCTCTGGGTCGTACCGTCGGCATTCTGCGGCGAACGGTCGCAGGCTGCAAGGCCGCTGGCGGCGGCCATGGCGGCGACGATGAGCGCCGTGCGCATGAAGTCTGTCTCCCTGGCTCCGAGAGCCTTCCCGTGAACGCGTAAACCCCGACCGACGGTCAAGGTTCCATACGCCGCCCATGGCGGGTTAAAAGGCGCGGCCCGGGGAGGGGCCAACAAGAAGATGCAGAGACGCAAGCTCGACCGCGCCCAACGGATCCGCGCGCGGCGGATCTGGTGGGACCGCAACGGCGCCTTCGTGCGCGGCGCCCTGACCGGCAGCGTGGTCACCGCCCTGATCGCCTGGCTGGTGCAGGCGCTGACCTAGGCCCTATCTTCAGGCGGCCATGCCCGCCGCCACCCCGCCGTTCGACGCCCCGCCCGCCGCCTACGAGGCCTGGGCGGCCGAGGAGGTCGCGCGCTGGCGCGCCGGGGTGCTGAAGCCGGCCGGGCCGTTCGCCCGCGGCGCCCGCGGCCTGCAGCAGCGCATCAACCGCGCGATCCCCGAGAAGGCGCACGCCGCGGTGACCGAGGTGATGCGCCAGCTGACCCGCACCATCCTCGTGGGCTCGGACCTGGCGTCGGGCCCGCCGCTGCGGGACGCCGGCCTCGCCGAGCGGGACCGGCGCGCCCTGAAGACCATCCACGACTACCGCCGGATCGCCGCGGTCGAGGGCGGGGTGGCGGGCGCCGGCGGCTTCTGGCTGGCGGTCGCCGACTTCCCGGCGCTGCTCATGATCAAGATCCGGCTGCTGTTCGACCTGGCCGGCGTCTACGGCCGCGACGGCGAGGCGTTCGCCGAACGGCTCTACATCCTGCACCTCTTCCAGCTGGCCTTCTCCAGCGCCGAACACCGAGGCCGCGTGTTCCAGGGCCTGGAGGATTGGGACGGCCGCGAGCATCCCGCCGACTTCCAGCATGTCGACTGGCGCAGCTTCCAGCAGGAATACCGGGACTACATCGACCTGGCGAAGCTGGCCCAGCTCGTGCCGGTGATCGGCGCGCCCGTCGGCGCGGTGGTCAACTGGCGGCTGCTGGACCGGCTGGGCGAGACGGCCATGAACGGCTATCGCATGCGATGGCTCGCCCGTCAGGATTGACCATGCGCCCTGCCGCCATCGCCTGCGCCGCCGCCCTGGCGGCCGCCGCCTCCGCCGCATCGGCCGCTCCGGCGCCGCTCACCGAGCCCGAGGTCCGCGCCTTCGCCGCCGGCCAGGTCCGCGCCCTGAACGCCGGCGACCTCGATGGCTATTTCGCCGGCTTTGCGCCGCAGGCGGTGTTCACGTCCCAGGCGCTCGGCTCGGACAACGCCATCGTGCCCTACGGGACGAGCACGGTCCCCCAGGCCCGCGCCCAGCTCGCCCGCACGCTGGCCAGGTCGAAGGTCGCCGAGACGGTGCAGGTGCGGAAGGTGTTCCTGGGCCCGCGCCGAACCGGCGGGGCGCTGTCCGCCCATGTGCGCACCCGCATCGAGACGGGCGGCCGCACGCGGCTGAGCTGCGCCGAGCGCCTGATGACGTTCGCGCGAGCGGGCGGGCGGCTGAGGACGCTTTCGCAGACCGACACCCTGGTCCGCTGCCGGACCGCCGAATAAGCTCGCCGCCATGTTCGCAAGACGCGCCCTTCTCGGCCTCGCCGCCGCCCTCGCCCTCTCCACCGCCGCCCCCGCCCAGAATCAGGCCCAGGCCCTGGCCCAGGCGCCCAATCCGCGCGTGCGGATCGAGACCGCGGAAGGGCCCATCGTGCTCGAGCTCTACGCCGACAAGGCGCCCAAGACGGTGGCCAACTACCTGAAGTACGTCGACCGCGGCCTGTTCGACGGCGCCAGCTTCTACCGGGCCTCCAAGCCCCCGGGCTACGCGCCGAACGACTACGGCGTCATCCAGGGCGGCCTGCAGAACGATCCGAAGAAGGTGCTGCCGCCCGTCGCCCACGAGCCGACCACCCAGACCGGGATCAAGCACGTCAGCGGCGTGATCTCCATGGGCCGGCATGCGCCAGGCACCGCGCAGGCGGACTGGTTCATCGTTATCGGCGACCAGGACTACCTGGACGCCGACCCCAAGGATCCGAAGAAGACCCCCGGCTTCGCCGCCTTCGGCAAGGTGGTCGAGGGAATGGACGTCGCCCAGACGATCCTCGGCAAGCCGGTGGACCCCAAGGCCGGGACCGGCGCCATGAAGGGCGAAATGCTGGTCAAGCCCGTGCGGATCGTCCGCGTCCGGCGGGTCCAGTAGCCGTCGGACGGCCGGCCCCCAGGATTTCGGGGAGCCGGCGCCCGGGGGCGGATCAGTCGCCCGACTTCTTGCCCTTGGCCGGCTTGGCGTCGGCCTTCGCCTTGGCGGCGGCTTCCTCGGCCGCGGCCTGCTCCTCGGCGCGCGCGCCGCCCAGGATGCCCGGCAGGGCGTAGTTGCCCTCGTGGCAGGCGTATTCGTAGATTCGGCCGTTCAGCGGCGCGAACTCGTACTCCCCGCCCCAGGGCGCGTCCCACAGCGTGGGATCGTCGATCTGGAAGGCGTAGTGGAGGCGGTTCTCACCCACCCGGGTGAAGCGCTCGGTGACCTTCAGGTTCTCCCACGAGCCAGCGAAGGCCTGGGTCCGCGGGATGTTGGTGGTCTCGACGACGAGGGTGTCGCCTTCCCACCAGCCGATGGAGTCGCCGAAGTACGGGCGCACGCCGTCGGTGCGGTGCTTGCCGTTCAGCCGCACGATCCGCAGGTCGTGGTTCATCTCGACGTGGATGACGAAGGTGTCCGGCGTCTGAACGAACTCGTAGTTGTTGTTGTAGAAGCCGTTCGGGAACATCGGCGGGCCGCCGTTGCGGCCGAAGCCGATGACGCAGCGTTCGCCCAGCGAACGGGTCTCGTAACTGTCGAACGAGCCCATGCCGCGGCCGAAGCCCTGCGGGGCCGGGGCGCCCGCCTTGCGCTTGGGGATCTGGCCGTTCGGGGTGGTCAGCAGCGAGCTGCGCGGCTCGCCGTTCACCCGCATCACGGTGTGACCCGGATCCAGCCAGCCACGGTTGTAGCCGCCGACGTCGCCGCCGGCCGCGGCGAATTCGGGACGCACGTTGTCGGTCCGCTGGGCCGGAGCCTCGGCCGGCGCGTTGGGATCGGTGGGCCGGTTGCCCTCCTCGACCTCCTGCTCGGCGAGCGCCTCCATCTCCTTCACCTGCTCCTCGGTGTAGACGAGGCTGGTGACGCCCGCGCGCCGGGTCATCGGCGTCATGGTGTTGTTGGTCCAGAAGCCGGCGAGGTCCGGTTGGCCGAAGGCGTTGCGGGGGGCCTTGTAGGACGACTGGGCGGCGGCCTTGGCCTCGCCCTTGGCCTGGGCGGCCGCCGGCGCCGCGGACATCAGCGCCAGCGGCGCGACGCACAGGGCGGTTCCGATGAAAAGTGTGGCGGCGCGTTTCACGGCAAGGGCTCCCCAATGATCTCTTCGCCGCAGTCTGCGCGGCGTTGTCATACCGAACTTACGATTCTGGACCGCGTTCGGCAATGCGTTCCGATCGGGGGTTCCGATTCAGTCGCAGGCGGGCTCCACCCGGCCTCGTCCCCAGGCGTCGGTCACCCGCACCAGCTCGGTATGGCCGAAGCCTTTGGCGTAGTTGAGGATCGAGACCAGCTCGGGCGTCACCCGGAACATCGCCGGCCCCGCCTCGCCGGCCCGGATGTACTGGGCCACCTCCGGAAACTTCGCCAGGAAGGTCTCGGCGACCCGCATCAGGGCGTCCGGATCGGTCACCCGCTGCGCGCGGCCGAAGATCGACAGGCCGCGGATCTGGCTCCAGTCGGCGTAGGGCAGGTCGATGGTGAGCGACACCCGCTCGTCGTGCGCCAGGTTGCGGGCCTTCTGGGATCCCTCGCCGCAGCCGAAGTAGATGCCGATGCCGTCGCTCGCGTAGCTGACGGTGGTGGCGTGCGGCGCCCCGTCGGGCCGCAGCGTGGCGAGGGTCATGTCCTTCCCCTCGCGCAGGATGGCCAGGATCTGCTCGTGCGGCCGTCGGCATGGCGGGACCTCCTCGGGACGGCGACGGCGAAGATGGCCACGGCTCCGCGCCGCGCGCCTTGCGACCGGTCAAATCCACGGGAGCCTAAGTCGAGCGTCCGACGTTAGGCGGTGGAGGGACCAGCTCCGGGAGGGGTTCGATCCGCATGCGCGCACGCGACGTCCGGGCCATTCTGTTTCTAGCCGCCACCACGTTCCTGCTCCTGGCGGGGTCGTACGTGCTGCTGCAGAGCGTGCTCGTCAGCCTGGCGCTCGCCGGCGCCTGGCTGGCGTTCCTGCTCACCCGGCCGCGGATGCAGCGGGTGATCCGCCGCCTGCGCGGCGAGCCCGACTGGAACGGCTATTTCAAGAACGACTAGAGCGCGGCCGCCTGCGCTCCGGCCCAGGCCTCGCCGGCCTGGATCAGTGCGCGCTCGCCCCCGTCGATCCGAAGGGCGGTGAGCACGCCGGTGCGGTAGCAGCCGGTGTCCAGCCCCAGCCGGTGCTCCAGCATCTGGGGCCGCTCGTCCAGCCAGGTGTGGCCGTGGACGATGACCTTCTCGAACGGTCCGGGGGCGTCGAGGAACCCCTGCCGGATCCACAGCAGGTCGGCTTCGGTCTGCTGGGCGAGCGGCGCGCCGGGGCGGACGCCGGCGTGCACGAAGGCGTAGTCCCCGACGGCGACCATCAGTTCCAGCCGCTGCAGCAGCAGCAGATGCCCGGCGGGCATGCGCTCCAGCAGGGCGTCCCGGGCGCGGGTCGCGGCCCCAGGCGCGGCTCCGGCCTCCTCGGGCGGCGCGACGCCGTAGGCCGCGAGCGTCTCGGCCCCGCCCCAGGTCAGCCAGGGGCGGTTGGCCTCGGGATCGTCGAGGAAGGCCAGCATCGCCTGCTCGTGGTTGCCCTTCAGCAGCCGCACCTCGAGGTCGGGCCGGCGCTTCAGCCAGACCAGCGCCTCCAGGACCTTGGCCGACTGCGGGCCCCGGTCCACGTAGTCGCCGAGGAAGATCAGCACGGGTCGGCGGCCGCGGGCGCGGGCCGCGTAGTCCGCAGCGATCCTGCCCAGCAGCGCCTTCATCTCGTCGTAGCAGCCGTGGACGTCGCCCACCGCATAGACCAGCTCGCCGTCGGTGCTCATGCGGGCCTCACACGACGTCCCGCGACAGGCGGTTCAGATCCTCGGCCATCCGGCGATAGTCGCTGATCACCCGCGCCGGCTGATCGTCCGCCCGATGGCGCAGCCTGGCCCAGCGGCTGCGGTAGCTGACCAGGGTGCTGCGCGGCACGCCCGCCCGCACCGCCCGATCATAGGCGGCCCGCAGGCTGCGGTCCGCCGCCATCACGGCCGGGTAGGCGCATCGCGCCTCGGCGTCGCCGCGAAGGCCGGCGCAGCGGTAGCGGGCGGAGCGCGCGCGATCGGGCCCCGCCGTCGCCTTGGCCTTCTGAGGCCGGAGCCTGGTGGGCGCGGGCTCGGCCACGGCCTCCGCGACCTTCACCTGCGCAGGCTCGACCTTCGTGGGCGGAACGGCCGGCGGCGCCGGGTCGATGGGCGGCACGGCGATGCGGGCGGCCGGCGCGGGCGCGGCGGCCAGCACCGCGCCACGAGAGGCTTCCCGGTCCGTATTCGGCAGCTTGGCCGCGAGGGCGCCGATGGCCAGGCCCGCCAGCGCGGTCGCGGCCATCGCGCCGAGCCGGGCCCGCCGCCCTTCCCGCGGCTCGCCCGCCGGGCGCAGGCTGCGCACGCGCGCGCCGCGGGCGGCCGCCGGCGCCGCAGCGGGACGGAATATCCCTTCCAGGTCCGCCGAGACCGCGCGCGCCAGGCCCGGATCGGGGCCCGGGTGTGCGTCCGGGTATTGGCTCATCTCAGGGCGCCTCCGATGCGACCTTCACTGCCCGGGGCTAGAAATGTCCGCCGCGCCGCTTCGATCCCGACTTCGCGTGACTCGCGGCCCTGGATGGGCCAATGGTGAGGTCGATTTCCGGGAACCTTCAACTGACGCGCGAGACGACAACCCTTCCGCATGACCGACGCCGGCCCGGCGACGGTCACGATCGTGCGAACGCCGCCCCCGCCCCGCCGGAGCGGCCGGTGGCCCAGCTCACCGCCGCGGAACGGGTGGACCTGGCGCTGAAGGCCGGCGCCATCGTCGGCACCTGGGTCTGGGACGTGCCGTCCGACGTCTTCCTGGCGGACGAGCAGTTCGCCCGCTCGTTCGGCGTCGACCCTGAGCTCTGCCGCCGCGGCCTGCCCCTGGAGGAGGTCAAGCGCTCGATCCATCCCGACGACGCCGATCGCGTGAACGCCGCGATCGGCGAGGCCCTGGGGCGCGGCGGGGGGTACCGCTGCGAGTACCGGGTGCTGCGGAGCGACGGCGTGTGGCGCTGGGTGGAGGCGACCGGCGAGGTGCAGCTGGATTCCGAGGGCCGGCCGACCCGGTTCCCCGGCGTGCTGGTCGACATCAACGACCGCCGCAACACCGAAGAAGCCCTGCTCCAGGCCAACCGGCTGCTGCGCACGTTCATGGTGGCCGTGCCGGGCGTCGTCTACGCCAAGGACCGCGAAGGGCGCCTGCTGGTCGGCAACCGGGGCGTGGAGGCGCTGCTGGGCCGTCCGTTCGAGGACTTCGTGGGCCGGACGGACATGGAGCTGCTGGACGACAAGGCCGAGGCCGCCGCCGTCATGGCCAACGACCGCCGGATCATGGAGAGCGGCGAGACCCAGCAGCTCGAGGAACAGGTGACCTTCCCCGACGGGACCGTCGCCTGGTGGCACTCCACCAAGGCGCCCCTGCTGAACGAGGCGGGCGAGGTGGTGGGTCTGATCGGCTCGTCGGTCGACATCACCGCCCGCCGGCGCGCGGAGGAGCATCGCCAGCTGCTGCTCAACGAACTGAACCACCGGGTGAAGAACACCCTGGCGGTCGTGCAGAGCCTGGCCCGGCAGACCTTCCGCGGGGCGACCGATCTCGCCCGGGCGAGCGACGCGTTCGAGGCGCGGCTGGGCGCCCTGTCGCGAGCCCACAACCTGCTCACCCACGCGAGCTGGGAGGCGGCGGACCTGCGCGACGTGGTCCGCGATCAGGTCAGCCAGGTGGCCGATGTCGAGCGGCGCGCGATCGTCGAGGGGCTGTCGGTCCGCCTGCCGCCGCAGGTGGCGGTCAGCATGGCGCTGGCCCTGCACGAGCTCGGCACCAACGCGGCCAAGTACGGCGCGCTGTCCAACCCCACGGGGGTGGTGCGGATCGCCTGGAGCGTGGGCGAGGGGAACTGGCTGCGCCTGCGCTGGGAGGAGAGCGGGGGTCCGCTGGTGCGCCCGCCGGCCCGGAGCGGCTTCGGCTCGCGCATGATCGAACGGGCCCTCGCCCAGGAGCTGGGCGGCGAGGTCAACATCCAGTACCTGCCCACCGGGGTGGTCTGCGAAATCCTCGCGCCCCTGCCGACCTGACCCGCGGGAGACGACCCCATGGTCCAGCCACAGATGGCCGTGCTCACTCTCGGGATCGGCGACCTGGCGCGCTCCAGGCGCTTCTACGCCGAGGGCTTCGGCTGGACGCCGGTGTTCGAGAACGAGGAGATCGCCTTCTACCAGATGAACGGCTTCGTGCTCGGGCTGTGGTTGCAGCAGGCGCTGGAGGCCGACATGCGCCGGACCGGCCTTGCACGGCCCGGCGCCTTCGCGCTCGCCCACAACGTCGCGCGCCAGAACGAGGTCCAACCGCTCATCGATCGGCTCGTCGCGGCGGGCGGACGGCGGCTGCGGGACGGCGACGCCCCGCCGCACGGCGGCTTCCGCGGCTATGTCGCCGATCCCGACGACCACGCCTGGGAGATCGCCTGGAACCCGGCCTGGCCCATCGACGCCGAGGGCCGGGTCACCTTCAGGGCGTGACGGCCTAGCGCCGCACCCAGCGGCCGCGCCGCTCGTCCCAGTAGCCGTAGGCCGGATCGACGGGATAGCCGCCGAAGCCGTAGCCGCAGGGATCGTCGCGCTTGGCGAGCTGGTTGCCGATGATGCCGCCCGCCACCGCGCCGATGGCCGCGCCCGCGGCGTCGTCCTTGGCCACCGCCGCGCCGGCCGCGCCGCCGATCACGGCGCCGGCCGCGGTGGCGGCGGCGCGGTTGCGCTGGTAGTCGCGCTCGCAGGCCGAGGCGTAGCTGTCGTAGCCGGTGCTGGCGCAGGCGCCGAGCCCCCCGGCCGCCGCGGCGAGCACGGCGCTGATCAGAATCGGACGCATGGTTTCTCCTCCGTCGTGAAGCCGAGCTAACGCCGTTCGACCTTGGCCGTTCCGGAGCGCTCCTCGTCCCGCTCGGCAATCGCGCCGGGAATGGTCCATATAGACGCCATGACCGCTTCGACGACCGCCGCTCCGCCGCCCCCCAACAACCTCGTGGGCCTTGCGATCCTGGGCGCCTTCGCCGCCTGCGGGGCGGCGCTGGCGACCGCCGCCGCGCCGGGCGCGCTGGGCTTGCTGACCTTCGGCTTCGTGATGAGCGGCTGGATCCTGGCGGTCATGGCCCACGAGTTCGGCCATGCGTTCGTCGCGCACCTGGCCGGCGACCACACCGTGCGCGAGAAGGGCTATCTCTCGTTCGATCCGCGCCGGTACGGCGATCTCGCGACCAGCCTCGTCATCCCGCTGATCGCCCTGGCGCTGGGGGGCATCGGCTTCCCGGGCGGCGCGGTTTGGCTGCGCCACGACCTGATGCGCAGCCCGGCCTGGCGGGCCGCCGCCTCGTTGGCCGGTCCCCTCGGCACGCTGGTCGTCCTGCTGGTGCTGGCCGGCGTCCTGGCGATGTGGGGCGGGTCAGCCTCGGGCCCGCTGTTCGCGGCGGTCGCGCTCCTCGCCTTCCTGCAGGCGACGGCGCTGATCCTGAACCTGCTGCCGATCCCGGGCCTCGACGGCTTCAACGCCGTCCGCCCGTTCCTGCCCAAGCGCTGGGATCCCGGCCTGCGGAAGGCCGAAGGCCTGGGCCTGTTGATCCTGCTGGCGGCGATCTTCCTCGTCCCCGGCTTCGGCGCCCTGCTGTTCGGGACCGCCGCCGACCTGGCCGCCGGTCTGGGCGTGCCGCGCCCGGCTATCGTCGCGGGCTTCGAGGCCTTCCAGTTCTGGCGCTAGACCAGCGAAAGCATGGGGCGGCGGGACGCATCGCGGTCCGCCTCCCGCAGTTCGGCCTGCACGATCGAGGCCAGCTCGCGGTACCGTTCGGCCATCCGCCTGAGGTGGTCGCGCGCCGCCGCGTCCGCGGTCTTCGCCGCCGCCGTCTCGGCGAGGGCGGCTTGCTTCAGGTAGTGCTCGACGCGGCGCATAGGGAACCTCGAACCTGGGAGGCGTCCTATCTGGCGCCGTCGCGTACCGGCGTCCAATCGACTTTTTTGCAGTGCAGCATAGAGCGGGCTTATGGCCCCGCTTCCCGCCCGGCCGGCGTAGGTCACCTTTCGGCAAGCTTTCGCGGTTCATCTGCGGCATGCTGGAACAGACGATGAACGCGATTCGACCCGTCCGCATCCTGGGGCTCGATCCCGGCCTTCGCCGCACCGGCTGGGGCGTGGTGGCGTGCGAGGGCGCGCGCCTGATCCACGTCGCCCACGGGGTGATCGCCCCGCCCGACAAACTGCCCTTCGCCGAGCGCCTTCTGGTGCTGCTCTCGGGGATCGAGGCGGTCATCGCCGAGCACGCCCCCGACGAGGCCGCCGTCGAGGAGACCTTCGTCAACGACAACGCCCGCTCGGCCCTCAAGCTGGGCCACGCCCGCGCCATGGCCCTCGTGGCCCCCGCGCGCGCCGGCCTGCCCGTCGCCGAGTACGCCGCCACCGTGGTCAAGAAGGCGGTCGTCGGGACCGGCGGCGCCGACAAGGCGCAGGTCGGCTGGATGATCGCCCGCCTGCTGCCCGCCGCCGGCAAGACGACCGCCGACGCCGCCGACGCGCTGGCGGTCGCCATCGCCCACGCCCACGCCCGCACGGCCGCCAACCGGACATGGCGGGTCGCCTGAAGCGGCGGACAAATCACCGTGTCCGAGGTTCCCCCTCGCGCGGGCGCGCGGTACGTGAGCGGGAACGCATGCCGAACGTGATTCGCCCCATCCAACCGCTGGAGCGCGCGCCTTGATCGGCCGCCTGCGCGGGCTCGTCGCCGAGGTCGGCGAGGAGGACGCCCTGATCGACGTGATGGGCGTAGGCTACGTCGTGCGCTGCGGATCGCGGACGCTCTCGCGCCTGCCGGCGGTGGGCGAGGAGACGGTGATCCACGTCGAGAGCGTCTTCGGCGAGCAGACGGGCGTGACCCTCTACGGCTTCCTCGGCCGCGACGAGCGCCGGGCGTTCGTGACGCTGCGCACCATCCAGGGCGTGGGCCCCAAGGCCGCGCTCGCGGTCCTCGACGTCCTCGCCCCGCCCGAGCTCGCCGCCGCCGTCGCGCGCGAGGACAAGGCCGCCGTCGCCCGCGCCAACGGGGTCGGCCCCAAGCTCGCCCAGCGGATCGTCGTCGAGCTGAAGGACAAGCCGATCTCCGACGGCCCCGTCGCCGCCTTCCACGCCCAGGCGACGACTCCCCAGCCGATCAAGGTCTCGGCCGCCGGCGAGGCGGTCGCCGCCCTGATGGGCCTGGGGATCGCCGAGCCGCAGGCCCGCCGGGTGGTCGAGAGCGCCGCCCTGCGCCTGGGTGACGAGGCCGAACCGCCGGCCCTCATCAAGGCCGCGCTGCAGGAGCTGGGACGGTGAGCCGGATCGTTTCGGGGGAGGCCCAGCCGTTCGAGCCGGCCGACCGGGCGCTGCGGCCGCAGACGCTGTCCGAATTCGTCGGCCAGGAGCAGGCCAAGGCGAACCTCTCGGTGTTCATCGACGCCGCCCGGGGTCGGGGCGAGGCCCTGGACCATGTGCTGCTGTTCGGCCCTCCGGGCCTCGGCAAGACCACGCTCGCCCAGATCCTGGCCCGCGAGCTGGGCGTGAACTTCCGCGCCACCTCTGGGCCGGTGCTGGCCAAGGCGGGGGACCTGGCGGCCATCCTGACCAACCTCGAGCCTCGCGACGTCCTGTTCATCGACGAGATCCACCGCCTGGCCGCCAATGTGGAGGAGATCCTCTACCCGGCCATGGAGGACCACGTCCTCGACCTGGTGATCGGCGAAGGTCCCTCGGCCCGGTCGGTGCGGATCGACCTCGCCCCCTTCACCCTGGTGGCGGCCACGACCCGCGCCGGCCTGCTGGCGACGCCGCTGCGCGACCGGTTCGGCATCCCGGTGCGGCTGGAGTTCTACACCCACGACGAGCTCGCCAGGGTGCTGCTGGGCGCCGCGGCCAAGATGGGCGCGCCGCTCGATCCGTCGGGCGCGCGAGAGATCGCCGCCCGCGCCCGGGGCACGCCGCGCGTGGCCGGCCGGCTGCTGCGCCGGGTCCGCGACTTCGCCGCCGCCGACGGCGCCGAGGTGATCGACCGCAAGGCCGCCGCCGCCGCCCTGGCCCGACTGGACGTGGACGAGGTGGGCCTCGACGCCCTCGACCGCCGCTACCTGCGGGCGCTGATCGAGAACTACGCCGGCGGCCCGGCCGGGGTGGAGACCCTGGCCTATGCGATCGCCGAGGCCCGCGACGCCGTCGAGGACGTCATCGAGCCCTTCCTGCTGCAGCAGGGCTTCATCCAGCGCACGCCCCGCGGCCGCATGGCCTGCGCCAAGGCCTACGAGCACCTGGGCCTCCAGGCGCCGCGAAACCTCGGGGGAGCCGCGCCGCCCGCGGATCTGTTCGACAAATGAGCCACGAGCCCAGCGCGGGGTGGCTGGAAGGCCGCGAGCACGTCCTGCCGGTGCGGATCTACTACGAGGACACCGACTTCACCGGCGTCGTCTACCACGCCAACTACCTGCGCTATTTCGAACGGGGGCGGAGCGACTTCCTGCGCGTCTGCGGGATCGGCCACCAGGCGCTGCTGGAGCTGCCCGAGCCCGCCGCCTTCGCGGTCACCCACATGGCCATCGACTTCAAGCGCGCCGCGCGCATCGACGACGCCCTGCATGTGCGGACCACCTACGACGCCGTGAAGGGGCCGCGCCTGTTCGTCAGCCAGCGAATCCTGCGCGGGCAGGATCTGATCGCGCAGGCCAGCGTCGAAGCCGCCTGCATCGGCCTGGACGGCCGCGCCCGACGCCCGCCGCCAGGCCTGGTCGAGCGGCTGAAGCCGCTCTTCGCCGCGCCATAAGTTCGCCACCGATCCCCGCCAAGCACGCCGCAAAGAAGACGAGAAGGACCTCGATGGACCCGGCCGCCGTCACTCCCGAAAGCTTCAACATCGTCAACCTGTTCTTCCAGGCCGACTGGGTCGTGAAGCTGGTGATGATCGGCCTGGCCCTGGCCTCGCTCTGGTCGTGGACGATCATCCTCGACAAGCTGTTCCGCTTCGCCGCCCTGAACCGCGAGGCGACCCGCTTCGAGGACCAGGTCGCCTCGGGCCGCAGCCTGGAGGACGTCGCCGCCGAGGCCGGCGAGCGGCCCGCCCACGCCCTGCCCCGCATGCTGCAGGGCGCGCTGAAGGAGTGGCGTGACGCGCGCCAGAAGGGGCCGCCCACCGAGGCCCAGGTGGCCTTCCTGATCCAGCGCATCGACCGCCACCTCGATGCGGTCATCGCCCGCGAGAGCGCGCGGGTGGAGAACGGCCTGGGCGCCCTGGCGATCGTCGCCACCGCCTCGCCGTTCATCGGCCTGTTCGGCACGGTCTGGGGGATCATGAACTCCTTCCAGGCCATCGCCATCCAGAAGAACACCTCCCTGGCCGTGGTGGCCCCGGCCATCGCCGAGGCGCTGTTCGCGACCGCCATCGGCCTGGTGGCCGCCATCCCGGCCTACATCGCCTTCAACGCGTTCTCGACCTCGGCCGGCAAGTACGCCGCCCGCCTCGAGGGCTTCGCCGACGACCTGTCCACCGCCATCCAGCGGCGGCTGGCGGAGCGGGCCTGACATGGCGCTGTCGGCCAACGACGCCTTCGCCGCCGGCGGCGGGCGCCGCAACCGTCGCCGTTACGGCCGCGGCCGGCGCGGCGCGCTCTCCGAGATCAACGTCACCCCGCTGGTGGACGTGATGCTCGTGCTGCTGATCGTCTTCATGATCTCGGCGCCGCTGCTGACCGCTGGGGTGCCGGTCGAGCTGCCCAAGACCGAGGCCGGCGCGATCCAGGACCAGCCCGAGCCCCTGACCGTCTCCATCCGCGCCGACGGCTCGATCTATCTCGGCGAGGATCCGGTGCCGTTCGCCGGCCTCGCGCCGCGCATGCAGGCGCTCAGCGAGGGCCAGAGCCGGCCGGTCTACGTCCGCGCCGACCGCCAGGCGACCTATGAGGTGGTGGCCCAGGTGATGGCCGCGCTGTCCACGTCGGGCTTCTCATCCATCAACCTGATCACCGACACGGGCGGCCCCTCGTCGGGCGCCGAGGAGCAGGCCGGCCCGTGAGGCGCATCGAGGTCTCGCCCGCGGCCTTCGGCTCGCTCGCGCTGCACGCGGGCGTGGCCGCCGCGCTGATGATCTCCTGGGGCGCGCGCGACCTGAAGGTGGGCGCGGTCGTGCCCGTTACCATCGTCTCGTCCGCCCCCGACCTCGACACCCGTCCCGCGCTGCAGGCTCCCGATACCCAGGAGGCGATGGCCGAGACGCCCGTCCCGGACGCCGCGCCGACGCCCGAGCCGCC
>Ga0268287_100140_pt1 | contig 49583 bp, 44 predicted proteins | sample MetcocultureR3M_FD_191348 | JGI IMG/M metagenome (GOLD analysis project Ga0268287, IMG submission 191348) | Soil microbial communities from Anza Borrego Desert, Southern California, United States - Methanotrophic co-culture R3-M | ecosystem: Environmental > Terrestrial > Soil > Desert | place... | reverse complement strand
CGAGACCACCGTGAACGTCGACGACGGCGAGATCATCGTCCTGGGCGGCCTGCTCAGCCAGGACGAGCGCGCCTCGGTAGAGAAGACGCCGGTGCTGGGCGACATCCCCGGCCTGGGGGCGCTGTTCCGCGGCACCAACAAGGCGAAGACCAAGACCAACCTGATGGTCTTCATCCGGCCGAAGATCGTGGGCGACGCGGCGGGCGCGCGGGCCGTCACCGGGCCCAAGTACGAATATATCCGCGGCCAGCAGGCGGCGGCCGATCCGCGCCGCCAGAGCGAGCTGGAGGCCCTGGTGCGGGAGTACCTGCGGGCCGAGCCGCCGACCTCGGCGCCCCTGCCCGCGGGGCCGAAATGACCGCCGTCCCGCGCCTGGCCTACGCCTTCGCCAAGACGCACGGCGTGCTGCTGCTCGACCTCGGCGAGACGGCCGTGGTGGGCCTGCGCGAAGGGGCCGATCCGCTCGCGCTGGTGGAGGCCCGGCGGGCCCTGCGCGCGCCGCTGCGGGTCGAGCCGATGGGGCGGGCCGAGTTCGAGCGGCGGCTCTCGGAAGCCTATGCGGGCGAGGGTCTGGCCGCGCCGGCCGACGACTTCGACCTGCCGGGCGGGCTGGACAGCCTGGCCGACGAGATCCCCGCCGCCGCCGACCTGCTGGACGCGCAGGACGATGCGCCCGTGATCCGGCTGATCAACGGCCTCATCGCCGAGGCGGTCCGCCAGGGCGCCTCGGACGTCCACATCGAGCCCTTCGAGGCCGCGCTGGTCGTGCGGCTGCGGGTGGATGGCGTGCTGAAGGAGGTGCTGAGCCTCTCCCCCCGGATCGCGCCCCTGCTGGTCAGCCGGGTGAAGGTGATGGCCAGGCTCGACATCGCCGAGAAGCGAGTCCCGCAGGACGGCCGCATCTCGCTGGCGCTGGGGGGCCGCTCGCTGGACGTGCGGGTCTCGACCCTGCCGGCGCGGGCGGGCGAGCGGGTGGTGATGCGCATCCTCGACCAGGACCAGGCGCGGCTGGGCCTGGAGGACCTGGGCATGTCGCCGCGGGCGCTGGAGGTGTTCCGCGCCGCGCTCGCCGAGCCCAACGGCGTGATCCTGGTCACCGGCCCGACCGGCTCGGGCAAGACCACGACGCTCTATGCCGGCCTGACGCTGCTGAACGACGCCACCCGCAACATCCTCACCATCGAGGACCCGGTGGAGTACGCGATCCAGGGCCTCGGCCAGACGCAGGTGAACGCCAAGGTCGGCATGACCTTCGCCGCCGGCCTGCGGGCCATCCTGCGGCAGGACCCGGATGTGGTCATGGTGGGCGAGATCCGCGACGTGGAGACGGCCCAGATCGCGGTGCAGGCCAGCCTCACCGGCCACCTGGTGCTGTCCACCGTCCACACCAACGACGCCGCGGGGGCGATCACCCGCCTGCGGGACATGGGGGTCGAGCCTTTCCTGCTGGCCTCCACCGTCCGCGCCATCGTCGCCCAGCGGCTGGTGCGCCGGCTCTGCCCCGACTGCCGCCGCCCGCATGCGGCCGACGCGGTGACCGCCCGGCGGGTCGGGGTGGCGCGCGGCCATGTGCTGTTCCGCCCCGGGGGCTGCCCGGCGTGCGGGAACACCGGCTACGTCGGCCGGGTCGGGATCTACGAGGCGTTGCGCGTGGACGAGCGCATCCGCCGGCTGATCGCCGAGGACGCGGGCGAGGACGCCATCGCGCGGGCCGCCTTCCCGGGCGGCGGCACGCTGCAGGCCGAGGCCCGGCGCTACGTGGCCGAGGGGATCACCTCGGTCGAGGAGGCGATCCGGGTCAGCCGCCAGGAAGGCGCCGAGCATGCCGGCGTTTGAATATGTCGCCCTCGACGGCGGCGGGCGCACGCGCCGCGGCCTCGTTCAGGCGGCCAGCGAGCGCGCGGCCCGCGACCAGCTTCAGGGCCGCAGGCTCACGCCCCTGAAGCTGGCCCCGGCGGCGGAGCGGACGGGCCTGCGCCAGCGGCTGCTGCCCGACCGGGTGGGGCCGCGCCAGCTCGCCCTCGTCACCCGCCAGCTCGCCACCCTGATCGCGGTCGCCCCGCTGGAAGAGGCCCTGCGGACCCTGGCCCTGCAGGCCGAGCGTCCGGGCGTCCGCCGCGTGCTGCTGGCCACCCACGCCGCCGTGCTGGAGGGCTATCGGCTGTCGGACGCGATGGCGCGCCAGGGCGAGGCGTTCCCCCGGCTCTACCGGGCGATGGTGGCGGCCGGCGAGAGCTCGGGGGCGCTTCCCGAGATCCTGGAGCGGCTGGCCGACCTGCTGGAGCGGGACGAGGCCGCGCGCAGCCGGCTGCTGGTCGCGCTGATCTATCCCATGGCGCTGGCCGCCACGGCGCTCGCGGTGATCGCCGCGCTGATCGCGTTCGTGGTGCCGAAGGTGGTCGAGCAGTTCGACAGCATGGGCCAGCGGCTGCCCTGGCTGACCCGGGCGATCATCGGCCTGTCGGACGCGGTGCGGGACTGGGGCTGGCTGATCCTGGTGCTGGCCGTGCTGGCGGCCGCCGGCGCCGTCCAGGCGCTGCGCCGGCCGGACCTGCGGCTGAGGTTCGACGCCGCGCTCCTGAAGGCGCCCCTCCTCGGGCGGCTGATCCGGGACCTGCACGCCGCCCGGCTCGCCCGCACGCTGTCGACCATGATCGCCAGCGGCGTGCCGGTGCTGGAGGGCCTGCTGCTGACCGCCCCCACCGTCCACAACCGCGCCCAGCGGGCGGCGGTGGCCGAGATGGCCACCATCGTGCGCGAGGGCGGCAGCCTGTCGGGAGCCATGCGCAGGGCCGGGCTGTTCCCACCGATCCTCGTCTACATGGCCGCCAGCGGCGAGAACGCCGGCCGGGTGGACGTCATGCTGGGCCGCGCCGCCGAGTACCTGGAGCGCGAGTTCAACGCCGTGGTCGCCGTGGCGCTGAGCCTGCTCGAGCCGGCCATCATCATCGTCATGGGCCTGATCGTGACCGTGATCGTGCTCTCGATCCTCCTGCCCATCCTGCAGATCAACACCCTCGCCTACCGCTGAAGAGACCCGCGATGACCGACTCCGTCCAGGACCAGACCCGCCCGCGCCCGCGCCGCCGCCGCGCCGAGGCCGGCTTCACCCTCGTCGAGGTGATGGTGGTGATCGTCATCATCGGCCTGCTGGCCACGGTCGTGATGATCAACGTCCTGCCTAGCCAGGACCGGGCCATGAAGGAGAAGGCCCGCGCCGACGTGGCCGTGCTGGAGCAGGCGGTGGAGACCTTCCGGCTGGAGAACCTGTCGTTCCCGACGAGCGAGCAGGGGCTGCAGGCGCTGGTCAGCCCGCCGCCCGGCCTCTCGCGGCCCGACCGCTACCGCGAGGGCGGCTACGTGCGCCGCCTGCCGCAGGACCCCTGGGGCAACCCCTACCAGTACCGCTATCCCGGCGAGCACGGACGCTTCGACGTCTGGTCGTTCGGGGCCGACGGCCGACAGGGCGGCGAGGGCGATGACGCCGACATCGGCAACTGGAGCTAGGCGGCCAGGCCGCCTCCGGGCCGAGCGCGGCTTCTCGCTGGTCGAGATGATGGTCGCGCTGGCGGTCCTGGGGCTGCTCACGGGGGCGATCCTGATGACCCTGCCCGATCCCGGCCCCCGCCTGTCCGACGAGGCCGAGCGCCTGGCCGCGCGGCTGGAGCACGCCCGCGAGGAGGCGCTGGCGACCAACCGTCCGGTGGAGGTGGCGATCGCGCCCGACGGCTACCGCTTCCGGGTGCTGCGCAAGGGCGCCTGGACGGCGCTGGACGAGGGGCCGTTCGCGCCCGGGGCGTGGCCCGAGGGGCTGACCGTCAGCGTGGCGGCGGCGGATGGCCGCGAGGCCGTCCGCTTCGACGTCACCGGCGCGGCCGGGCCCGCCGAGATCCGACTGTCGAACGGGACGCGCAGCGTGCGCGTCGTGGTGGACGCTGCGGGCGAGAGCCAGATCCATGCCGGCGCGCGCTGAACAGGGCTTCACCCTGCTGGAGATGCTGGTCGCCATGGCGGTGCTGAGCCTCGGCGCGCTCGCCCTGCTGAACCTCGCCGGGGAGAACACGCGGACGGCGGGGGCGCTGGAGCAGCGCTTCTTCGCCTCTGTGGTGGCCGAGAACCGGGCCCTCGAGGCCCTGACGGCGCCCGCCCCGCCGGCGCTGGGCGAGGAGCGCGGGGCCGACCGGGCGGGACGCGAGACCTGGCGCTGGACACGGCGGGTGAGCGCGGCGGGGGAGGGGATGCTGCGGGTGGACGTCCGCGTCGCAGGTCCCGGCGACCGCACGGCGGGCGAGGTCACCGCCTTTCGGGGGCCGCCATGAAGGGCTTCACCCTGGTCGAGATGATGGTCGCGCTGCTGATCTTCGGCCTGGTCGCGGCGGCGGGCGTCGCGATCATGCGTTTCAGCGTCGACAACCAGCAGGTCGTCCGCGCCCACACGCACCGGCTGGCCGAGCTGCAGCGCGCGCGGGCGATGCTGAAGGCCGACCTCGCCCAGGCGGCGCAGCGGCCGGTGCGCGATGCGGCCGGCCGGCCGGCCCTGCGCAGCTTCTCGGGCGGCGAGCAGCGGACGGGCGGGCCCCTCCTGGCGCTGGTCCGGCGCGGCTGGGACAATCCGGACGCCGATCCGCGCGCCTCGCTGCAGGCGGTCGAGTACCGGCTGAACGGCGGCCGGCTGGAACGCCGCGCGCGGCTGGCCCTGGACGGCGCCGAGCCCGGCCCGCCCCAGGCGCTGCTGAGCGGGGTGCGGGACGCCCGGGTGGCGTTCCTCGTCCGCGGACAGTGGATCGAGGCCCTGCCGAACGGGCCGCGCCAGCCGCTGCCCCAGGCGGTGCGGCTGGACCTGACGCTGGAGGACTACGGCGAGCTCTCGCAGCTCTTCCTGGTGACGGGGGAGCCGGCATGAGGCGGCGGAGGGGGGACCGGGGCGAGGAGCGGGGCGTGGCGCTGCTGTCGGTGCTGCTGCTGGTGGCGGTGATGTCGGTGATGGCGGTGACGGTGCTGGACGAGATCCGCTTCGGCGTGCGCCGTGCGGCCAACGCCGAGGCGGTCGGGCAGGCGCGCTGGTACGCCCTGGGCGCCGAGGCCCTGGCGCGCTCGCGCATCGGCGCCCTCGTCCGCTCGGACGCGGTCCTGACGGGCTGGAGCGGGCGGGCCGTCAGCTACCCGGTCGAGGGCGGGCTGATCCAGGCGCGCCTGACCGACGCCGGGAATTGCCTCAACCTCAACAGCCTGGTGCAGGGGCCGCCCGAAGGGCTGCGCCGCAGCGACGCGGGCGTCGAGCAGTTCCTGGCCCTGGCGCAGGCGCTGGGCCTCGCCCCCCGCGAGGCCGAAATGCTGGCCGCGGCCCTGGTGGACTGGATGGACGCCGATCCCCTGCGCGAGAGCGGCGGCGCCGAGGACGAGGCCTATGACGGTTACCGCACGGGCGGAACGCTGCTGGCCGAGCCCAGCGAGCTGCGGGCGATCCAGGGCTTCACGCCGCAGGTCTACGCTCGCCTGCGGCCCTACGTCTGCGCGCTGCCGACGGCGGACCCCGCTGCGATCAACATCAACACCCTGACCGAGGACCAGGCGCCCCTGCTGGCCATGCTGGCGCGCGAGCCGCTGTCGGCGGCGGCGGCGCGGCGGGTGATCGCGGCCCGGCCCGCGGCGGGCTGGGCCGAGGTGGCCGACTTCGCCGCGCTGCCGGCGGTGCAGGCGGCGGACATCGATACCGGGCGACTGAGCGTGCGTCCGCGCTACTTCGGCCTGCAGACCGAGGTGACGTTCGGCGAGGCCGAGGCCTTCGCCAGCGCGCTCATGGAAACGGATTCCGCCGGCCGGGTGCGGCTCGCGGCGCGGCGATGGGGACCCGAGGAATGAGACGCACACGCCTGGTCTTCGCGCCGAGTGATCCGCAGGCGCCGCCCGCCTATCTGCTGCTGGACGCGTTCGGCGAGGTGGTCGGCCGCGGCGAGCAGCCGCTGCGGGCCGAGGCCCCGGCCGCACCGACCACGGTCGTGCTGGTGGTCCCGGGCGTGGAGGCGACCGCCCGCTGGCTGCGCCTGCCGGCCCGCGGCGAGGCCCAGGCCCGCGCCGCCGCGGCCCTGCTGCTGGAGGGCGAGCAGGCGTTGGAGGACGAGCCCGTCCACCTGGCGCTCGGGCCGCTCGAGGCGGACGGCTGCCGGCTGGCGGTCACCGTCGCCCGCTCACGGATGCAGGGGTGGCTGGACCTCGCTCGCCTGCACGGGATCTCGCCCGACGTGGTCGCGCCGGACTGCCTGCTCCTTCCCGAGCCCGAGGGCGAGCGGCCGGTGGCGGCGCGGATCGGCGGGGCGCTGGCGGTGCGCGGGCGGCGGCTGGCCTTCGCCTGCGATCCCGACCTCGCGCCGGTCCTGCTGCAGGACCGCGATCCCGAGCTGGCCTCGGACGCCGAGGCGGTCGAGCGGCTGCTGGCGCAGGGCGCCGGCCGGCCGGCGATCAACCTGCTGCAGGGCGAGTTCGCTCCCGCCGACGGGCGGCGGATCGCCCCGCGCGACCTGCGCCGGGCGGGCGTGCTCGCCGCGCTGCTGCTGGCGAGCCCCATGGCGCTGGAGGGCGCCGAGGCGCTGCGGCTGTCGTTCGCCGCCGACAGGGCCGAGGCCGCCGCGCGGCAGGACGCCGCCGCGGTCCTGCCGAAGGGGACCGTGGTGCGCGATCCGGCGGCCCAGGTCGCCGCCCGGCTGGAGCGCCTGGAGCTGGCGGCCGGCGGCGGGCCCGCCGGTCTCGCGGCCCGGCTGTTCGCGGCGCTGTCCGGGATCGAGGGCGCCCAGGTGGAAAGCCTGATCGTCTCGCCCGACGGCGCCCTGCGCGCCTCCATCACCCACGCCAACTACTCCGACATGGAGCTGCTGGGCGGGGCGCTGCGCGGGGACGGTATCGCCTTCAAGGAGGAGGGGACCCGCGACGAGGCCGGAGGGATCGTGAGCGAAGTGATGCTGGGGGTGCGCCGATGATCGCTTCACAGGTGATCGCCTGGTGGGAGGCGCGCACGCGCCGCGAGCAGGTCCTGCTGGCCGTCCTGGCGGCGGGGCTGGGGCTCTTCATCCTGTGGTTCGGCGTCCACCGGCCGCTCGCCCAGGCGCGGGCGGACGCCACGCTGCGCTACGACCGGGCGCTGCGGGACGAGGCCGTAGTGCGCGCGGCCGCCCTCGGCATCCGGGCGCTGGAGCGCGGGGCGCCGGCCCCCAAGGCGGCGGCCTCGCCGGCCGAGGCGGTGAGCGCGTCCGCCGCCGCCGCGGGTCTCACCTTGGGCCGGGTCGAGCCCGACCCCGGCGGCGGGGTGCGGGTGGCGGTCGGCGGCGTCTCGCCTGGGCAGCTCTTCCCATGGCTCGCGGCCCTTCAGCAGGACTACGGCGTGACGCCGGCGCACCTTGCGGTCGTCAAGGACGCGCAGGGGACGCTGTCGGCGGACGCCACCTTCGGCGGGACCGGACGCTGATGGGTCGGATCCTCACGGCCGGGGCCCTGGTCTTCCTGGCGGCCCTCGTCCTGCTGGCGCCGCTGAGGGTAGCGCTGGGCTGGATGGACCTGGACGGCCTGTCGGCCCGACGCGCGGAGGGGACCATCTGGTCCGGCCGGCTGACGGCGGCGAGCTGGAGAGGGCTCGGACTTGGCGATCCGCAGGTCGGCCTCGATCCGCTGCGCGGCGGCGTTCGGGTGCGGGCGGACGGGGAGGTGCGCGGAACCGCCGTGCTGCGGCCGGGCGGCCTGGCCGACGCCGACGCCGTGCTGCCCCTGGCGCGGATCGCGCCGGGCCTGCCGCTGCGAGGCGAGCTGGCCCTGGCGGACGCCGATGCCCGGATGGACGCGGGGCGGTGCGGGTCGGCCCGCGGGCGGGTCGAGGTGCGGGGCGCCCGGTTCGGCCCCGCGGCCGTAACCCTGGCCGGGCCGCTGGCGTGCCGGGAGGGGCGGCTGGTCGCGCCGCTCGCGGGCGAGGCGGCGGGCGTGGTCGTCGAGGTGACGCTGAGCCTCGACGGGGCCGGCCGCTATGAGGCGGTCACGCGGCTGCGGGCGACCGATCCGGCCGTGCTGGCCGGGGCGGGCGCGGCGGGGTTCGAGCGCGGGCTGGACGGCTTCGCCCGCACCGACCGCGGCGTCCTGCGCTAGATCCGGCCCATCGGTCCGTAGAGCCAGGCGAGCCAGACGCCGAGCGCGAGGGCGACGCCGAACGGCAGCTCGCGGGTGCGGGCCACGGGCCGTCCCGCAAAGGCGAGGACGGCGACGGCGGAGAGCCCCGCCAGCGCCGCCCAGACGAGGATGGTGGGCAGGGCCGCCCAGCCGGCCCAGGCGCCCCCGCCGGCCAGCAGCACGGCGTCGCCGCCGCCCAGACCCTCCCGGCCGCGGAGCCGGCGGTAGGCGGCCGCGAGGCCCGCGAGCGCGATCCACCCGAGCGCGGCGCCGGCCGCGCGCGGGGCAAGCTCGTCCGGGCCCAGCGCCGCCGCCGCCAGCAGCCCGGTGGCGATCAGCGAGAGGGTGGCCGGCAGGGGCAGCCACAGGTGCTCGGCGTCGAGAACGGCGAGCAGCAGGAGCTGCCAGGCCAGCAGGGCGCCCAGGACGCCCGCAGCGCCCGGGTGGGCCGCCTGCGCCCAGACGGCGAGCGCCGGGGCGGCGAGCGCGAAGGCCGCCAGACGCCGCGGCGTCGGCGCCTCATCGCCCGCGCGGGCCGAGAGCCGGGCCAGGAGGAGGCCGACGGGGATCCCCAGCGCGACGGCCGCGAGGCCCAGCAGGTTCACGCCTGGTCGCCGATCGCGGCCCAGACCTCGTTGGGCGAGACCTGGAACAGCAGGCCGATCGAGCGCAGGGACGCGCCCTCGCGGTAGAGCTTGCGGGCGTAGTCGACCTGGTACTTGGAGAGGGCGTTGCGGCTGCCGCTGTTGAAGCGGGAGCCGGCGCCCGGCGGAGTGCGGCTGGGCCTGCGGCTCTCGTGCTCCGCCAGCAGGGAGAGCACCTTCAGCACGTTCTGCTCGGGCTTCAGCGCCTCGCCCTCGGCGCGGTCGCCGACGATGCGCAGGCTCACGCCCACCTCGAGGAAGTTGCGGATGAGCTGGGCCAGCTCGCCGGTGGAGCGCTGGAAGACGTCCAGGCTGTGCACCAGCACCTCGTCGCCGGGCTTCAGGCCGAAGAGCAGGCGGGCCAGGCGACGCTGGGCCTCCGGTGTCGGCTGCCCCTCCTGGAGGACCACGTCGCAGGCGGCCCCGTCGAGGAGTCGTCGCTGGACCGCAGGCGGGGGCAGGCTCGGGCTCTCCCGGACGACGCCATAGCGCACTGCTGGCCTTCCCCCCTCGATCCGCAACGCAGGGCCGCGGTCGCCCGCCCCTGTCTCGGGCGGGACTATCGGCGGGGCGTGCGACATCCCGGTGACGCTTCGATGATGTAACCGCGAACGCGGCGCGGGCGCGCGAAGGGGCGTGTGGCGAATATTGTCATAAAACTTTCGCAGAGCCCGGCTATACGATAAGGTTTTCCTCCAATCGGCGGCGCGAGTCCGCCGAGACTTGAGGAGGAAGATCCATGCGCATCGCGATCTGCGCCGCCGCCCTTGTCGCTCTCGGCGCCGGCGCCGCCCTGGCCAAGGAGCCGCCGAACGCCCGATCGGCGGCGAAGGACGCTGTCGCCACCGAGACGTCGGGCGCGCCGAAAACCCTTTATGTCTGCGAGGATAACGCCCTGACGCGGCGGGGTTTCGCCCGCGAGTTCGGGCAGGTGGAGTTCGTCACGGCGAAGGACGCCCGCGCCGACGGGGAGGCCTGGTCCGCGCCCAAGTGCATCACGGGCGCCGAGGCGCGCAAGCTGAAGGCGCTGCGTCTCTCCAGCACGCGGTAGAATATTCGTTCGGATGCGGACAAATAACGAATCATCCGTACAAGGACAAAATCACCGAGCGAAAGCTCAGTCTTGCATGAATACGCTTCTCTGAGTTAGCAGTCGGCTCCGTGGTGGCGGGGGCCTGGCGGGCGACGATGCGCGCCCGCGTTCCCGCGCGGAAGACAGCCGAGGTGTCGTTTGCTGACCTCTGAAGGCCTGGCCCTGCTGCGGGACGTGGAGCGTGAAGGCGTGCTGACCGTCGTGCGCGCCTCTCCCGAGGACGCCCTGGCCGAACGACTGGAAGGCGAGGGGCTGGTGCGGCGCGCCGGACCTGCCGAGGGCGCCGCGGGCCGCCGCTACGTGCTGTCGGGCCGCGGCGTGCGGCTGATCCGCAACGGCGGGGCGCTCGTCAGCACGCGGTGACAACGTCCGACTCGGCGGCGACCAGGTTCAGCACCGCCGTCATGGCGGCCAGCAGGCGATCGGGCCGGATGGGCTTTTCCACCACTCCGTTTACGCCGCAGCGGCGGTAGAAGGCCGCGTCCGCCGGATCGGCGTTGGCGGTCAGCGCCAGGATCGGCGTCCGCGAGCCCGCCCCGGCGCCCGAGCGGATTCGGCGGGTCGCTTCGGCGCCGTCCATCACCGGCATCTTGATGTCCATGAGGATCAGGTCGAAGCGGCCGGAGGCGGCGGCCTCGACGGCGGCCGCGCCGTCCTCGACGCATTCGCTGGTGCAGCCGAAGGTCTCGCAGAGGCTGGCCGCGACCAGCCGGTTGGTCGCGTTGTCGTCGGCGATCAGCACGTGGACGCGGCCCTCGACGCCGGGCGGCGGCTCGGTCGTCGCTCCGCCAACGGAGCTTGGCGCCGGCACGCGGAAGAGCGGCGTCTCGAACGCGAACTCCGCGCCGCCTTCCGGCCGGTTGCGGGCCTGGATGGTTCCGTCCATCCGCTGGACGATTTGGCGGCAGACCGCCAGGCCGAGGCCCGCGCCGCCCCGTCGGACGCCCTCCTCCGTCTGCTGGAAGGGCTGGAAGATGGTCTCCAGCCGCTCGGGGGGAACGCCTGGCCCTGAGTCCGATACAGCGCCGGCCAGCCGCACGCAGTCGCCCTCGGTCCGCGCCGTCAGGCGCACGTGGACGCCGCCGGCGCCGGTGAACTTCAGCCCGTTCCCCACCAAGTTGTTGAGGATCTGGCGCAGGCGGACCCGGTCTCCGAGAACCCAGAGGTCCTGCGGGCCGTCGTAGGCGCCGGTGAGCGGAACGCCCCTGATGTCGGCCTGCGGCGTCCAGAGCGCGAGCACGTCGTCCAGGAGTTCGGCGACGGGCAGCGGCGCCTCGTCCAGTTCCAGCCCCGCCGCCTCGGCGCGCGAGAGGTCGAGCGCATCGTTCAGCAGGCGGAGCAGCACGCCGCCGGACTCGATGATGGTGTTGACCAGGGGCGCGAGCTCGGCGTCCGGCAGCTTGCGCCGCAGGATCTCGGCGACGCCAAGCACGCCGTTCAGCGGCGTGCGGATCTCGTGGCTCATCACCGCCAGGAAGCGGGCCTTGGCGGCCAGCGCCTCGTGGGCCTGGGCGCTGGACGCCCGGGCGGCCTCGGCCAGGCGGGTCATCTCTCCGGCGTGGGACGCGGTCTCGGAGGCGGACGCCTGCAACAGGGCCAGCATGGTGCCGACTCCGGCGTAGCGCCCGCCGCAGGTGACGATGAAGCCGTGCAGCAGCTCGGACGGGCGCTCCTCGAGGATCCGGCCGCAGAACTCCGAGACTGTGACGTCGCCGTCGGCCACCAGGGGGTCGGTCTTCATCCAGCCGGCGATCGGCCGCCGCGACCACAGGGCGTGGCCGTACTGGGCGGCCATGCGGACCAGGAAGCTGTTGCGCTCGACGATGCCGATCGGCCGGCCCGCGGCGTCCACGACCGCGATGGCCAGGGTGTCCGGCTCGGACTCGAAGCGCCGGTAGAGCTCGCCGCCGGTGGCGGTGGAGAAGACCGGCGGGACGCAGGGGGCGATGTCGAGCAGCAGGGCCATGGGGAGCGCGTTCGGGAAAGCCCCGCCGTTCTCCCCGGGCGCGGCTAACGAGCGGTTAGGGCCGGGCCCCGATTTCGTGAATGTTTTGCGAAACTTATGTGTCCGCAGGGGCGGCCGGCCCTGCCTCGGGTCGCCGTCAAGAAACTGACGCCGGACGGTGACGCGGCCGACGTCAGTCCCGCGTATCCGGCCCCCAAGAAAGATTCGGGGAGAGACTGGGGGAGTGATTCGGATGCGTGTCGTCTGGATCGCGGCCACGGGCCTCGGCGCCGCCGGGCTGGCCGTCGCGGGGCCCGCCGCCGGCCAGGGGCCTGGGGAACGGCAGGGGCTGACCTACCGGCCGTCCGAGCGGCTGATCTCGGAGGCGCCGCCTCTGCGGCTGGAGCTCGCCCGCGACCGCTCGGAACGCTCCCGCTCGGCGAAGATCAGCTATGCCGTGGGCGGCGGGCTGGAGCTGTTCGTGGATCTGCAGAAGGCCCGGGGCCGCTTCCACCGGGACGCCGACGGCGCCGTCCGCGACTGGACCGCCTTCCAGGACCGCAACCGCAAGGCCTATGCGGTGGGTTTCAGCAAGCGCTGGTGAGCGGCGGCGGGCGGATCAGCGATCGGCCGCGGCCATCACCTGCGCCCCCGTCTCGCGCGGCGTCCGCCCCCTGAAGCTCAGCCTGTAGCGGACGAGGTAGCCGGCGTGATCCGACAGCGACGGGGTCTCGCCGCCGTCGAACAGCGTCTCCACCCCGACCGGCCGCAGGTCGACGCCCGCGGGGCTCGCGAAGGCCTGTAGATCCTGCGACTTCAGCCAGGGCTGGTCTTGCGCGGCGTGCGGCGAGGCGCACTGGGCGGCGTGCCGATGGCAGAACTCGGCGACGACGACATAGGGCCGCGCCTCGGCCCGGTATTCGTAGCGGTCGGGGGCGTTCCGGACGTTGAAGTCGCCGCCGACCACCAGCGGGCGGTCCGGCGCGGCGTGGTCGGCGATGAAGGCCAGCAGCTCGTCCGTCTGCCGGTGGTGCGCCTGGAGCGTGCGGGGCTTGGGGGCGCGGCTGGCGCGGCGCGCGTTCAGGTGCGTGTTGATCACGTCGACCTCGGTCCCGTCGTCCAGTCGCACCCGGACCAGCATCACGCCCTTGGCCGCGAGGCAGTCGAGACCCGCACAGGCGCTGTAGGCCGCCGCGCGCACGTCACGGATCGGCAGGTCCGACAGCACGTGCAGGCCCCCGCCCGCGAGCGTCCCCCATCCCTCGCCGCGGAGCAGGCCGGGAAGGGCGGGAAGGCCGCCGGCGCGCCGGTCGCCTCGGCCGGGCCCGCGCGCCCAGTGGGCGTAGCCGCTGGCGCGGACCAGGTCCTCCACCTCGCCGCGGAAGCCTTCCTGGATCAGCACCAGGTCCGGCTCGCGGCCCGCCCGGCGCAGCGCCGCCAGCTCCTCGCCGATGGCGCGCAGGGCCGCGCCCCGCCCGCGGGCGACCGGCCAGGGCAGCCCGCGCACATTGTAGGTGAGGACGCTGATCTCCCGCTCCCGCGGCCCTTGGGACGGCGGCTCGACGGGCGGCGCCTGCGGCGCGCCCGCGACCACGGAAGCAGCGAGAATCGCCAGCAGCATGACGGCGCTCCAGCCCCTGAGCGCCGCCGGGATGCCGTGCTTCGGTGACCTGCCCATGACCGCACTGCGACGGTTCGGCCACAGATATTCACGCGCGTGAGAGTGAGTATTGACATGGCGAGGCGGCCCGACGCATCGTCCGCCCAGACGCCCGGCGTGAATGACCGGGCATGCAAGGGAGGGAAGGGAACATGAGGTCGCTTCTATTGGGGTCGGCTTGCGCCGCGACCCTCGCCGCCGCTTCGCCGGCGCTGGCCCAGACCGCGCCGCAGGCCACGCAGGCCACGGACGTGGGCGAGGTGATCGTCACGGCCACCCGCCGCGCCGAGCGCCTGCAGGACGTGCCGCTGAGCGTCACCGCCTATTCGCAGGAGGCGCTCACCGCCAAGGGCATCGTGGGCTACGAGGGCCTGGCGGTGGAGACGCCCGGTGTGGTGCTGAACCGGCCGACGGCCAACTTCAACAACTTCACCGCGCGCGGGATCGCCACCAACGGCTACGGCGCGAACCTGCAGAGCACGGTGGCGGTCTATATCGACGAGCTGCCGATCTCGACCATCGGCAACACGACGGTGCTCGATCCCAACCTCTATGACGTCGAGCGCGTGGAGTTCCTGCGCGGTCCCCAGGGCACGCTGTTCGGCTCGGGCTCGCTGTCGGGCGCCCTGCGCATCCTCACCAAGAAGCCGGATTCGTCTGCCTTCGACGCCTCGGTTCTCGTCGACTACGGCATGGTGGGGTCGGACTCGCTGCGCCAGCGCTACAACGCCATGGTCAACGTGCCGCTCGTCCAGGACAAGCTGGCGGTCCGCGCGGTCGGCTTCCTCCGCAAGGAGGAGGGCTACGTCGACAACGTGGGCCTGGCCAACCGGAAGAACTCGAACGATCTCGACTATGCGGGCGGGCGGGTCAGCCTGCTGTGGGAGCCGACCGACCGGACGTCGGTCAAGCTCCTGGTCTCGCGCGAGGTCAGCAAGCCCAGGGATTCCTCGACGGTCAGCCCCGCGCTGGGCCACGACCGGCGGGTGTCGGACCGGCCCGACCTCTTCCAGGGCTGGCTGACGAGCTACAACGCCACCATCGAGCACCAGTTCGACGGCGCCCAGTTCACCAGCTCGACGACCTGGTCCGAGTTCGACCAGAAGTTCTACGTCGACCTCGCGGGCACGTTCCTGCCGCAGGGCGCGGTTCCCGGCCCCACCAGCATCGCCTTCGGCCTCGACGCCGACGCCTACCAGGACACCTTCGTGCAGGAAGCGCGGCTGGCTTCGGATCCCGGGGGCCGGTGGGACTGGGTGGTCGGCGGCTTCTTCCTCGATCGCCGCTGGGACGTGGACTACAACTACCGCTCCCGGCCGGACTACCTCGCCTTCCGCGGCTTCAACGGGCTGTCGGACGAGTACTACCAGCGCCAGTTCAACCACACGAACTCGCAGGAGCTCGCCGGCTTCGGCAACGTGACCTACCGGTTCAGCGAGAACTTCTGGGTCACCGGCGGGCTGCGTTACGGCGGCTTCGAAGCGCAGTCCCACGTCGAGGGCGGCTACAACAGCAACTACCTGGCCGCGGCCCTGACCCCCGGCTTCAGCGGACCGCTGACGATCGTCCCCATCGCCCCCGTCACCGGGGTGAAGGCCAAGGAGACGGGACCGTCCTACAAGATCAGCCTCTCCTACAAGCCGACGCCGAACCTCACCACCTACGCCACGGTGTCGACCGGCTTCCGGACGCCGATCGTCAACGGCTTCGCGGGCCGTCCGAGCGTGGTCGATCCGACCGACATCATCATCCCGCCCGGCGCCGACTCCGACGACCTGACCAACTACGAGATCGGCCTGAAGGGACGTTGGCTGAACGGCCGGCTGACCACCAACCTGGCCGCCTACTGGATCGACTGGAAGAACATCCAGGTGCAGGCCAACCGCGTGTCGGACTCGGTGCAGTTCGCCACCAACATTGGCCAGGCGTACAGCCGCGGCCTGGAATTCGAGATCATCGCCCTGCCCATGGAAGGGCTGACGGTGGGGGCCAACGGCGCCTTCAACGAGGCCGAGGTGAGCAAGCTGTCTCCCACCGAGGCGGCCATCTCGGGCGCCGGCGAGGGCGTGCGGCTGGCCTCGCCCCGGTTCCAGGGCGCGGCCTACGTCAACTACGGCTTCGACCTGACGCCCGAGGCGCGGGCGAACTTCTCGGCCGTGGTCCAGCGGGTCGGCAAGTATCCGGGGCTGTTCCCGTACATCCCGGGCCGGCCGGGCGTGCTGCAGCCGACCTACGACTACACCGAGGCCTACACCAACGTGAACGCCACGTTCGCAGTCGCCTTCGACACCTGGACGGTCGCGGCCTACGTCGAGAACCTCTTCGACAGCCGCAAGATCACCTACGTGCATCCGGAGGCGTTCCTCGCCAGCCGGTACGCCGAGCAGCGTCCGCGCACCTTCGGGGTGCGGGTCGGCTACGACTTCTAGGCCATGGCGTCCTCCTCCCCGACGCCGGCCGCGGCCGACTCCTCCGCGAGTCCGGCCGCGGCCCTGCGGCCCGCCAAGGGCGCCTGGCCCGTCCTGGCGATCCTCTGCTTCGTCTACGTGCTGAACTTCCTGGACCGGCAGCTGCTGTCGATCCTGGCCAAGCCGATCCAGGACGACCTCGGGGTCACCGACGGCCAGCTCGGGCTGATCAGCGGCCTCTACTTCGCGCTGTTCTACTGCCTGATCTCGATCCCGGTGGGCTGGCTGGCCGACCGGACCAACCGGGTGCGGGTGCTGGCCTTCGCCTGCGGCCTGTGGAGCGCGGCCACCGTGGCCTGCGGCCTGTCGGCGAACTATCCGCAGCTCGTCCTCGCCCGGATGACGGTCGGCGTCGGCGAAGCGGGCGGGGTGCCGCCGTCCTACGCCATCATCACCGACTACTTCCCGCCCGGGCAGCGGGGCACGGCGCTCGGCCTGTTCAACCTCGGACCGCCCATCGGCCAGGCCCTGGGCGTGGCCTTCGGCGCGGCCATCGCGGCGGCCTACAGCTGGCGGATGGCCTTCATCCTGCTGGGCGCCGTCGGCATCGTCACGGCCATCGCCGTCCTGGCGGGCGTGCGTGAGCCCGAGCGGGGCGCCCTGGACCGTGCGGCGGGGCAGGCGCCCAAGCTGCAGGCCGGGCCGGCGAAGTTCTGGCCCACGGTGCGGATGTTCTTCTCGACGCCCGCCCTGGCCCTGGTCGCCTCTGCCAGCGCGGCGACCCAGATCATCACCTACGGCGCGGGCAACTTCACCGTCCTGTTCCTGATGCGCGAGAAGGGCATGACCCTCGAGGACGTGTCGCTCTGGTACGCCCTGGTGGTCGCCGTCGGCATGGGCGGCGGGATCTTCGTCTCGGGCCGGGTGATCGACAAGTACACCCGTCGCACGAAGGCGGCCTACGCCCTGGCGCCGGCGGTCTCCCTGGCGCTCGCGGTCCCGGCGTACCTGGCCTTCGTCTGGGCGCCGTCGTGGCCCCTGGCCCTGGCGTTCCTGCTGTTCCCGACGTTCCTGAATTACTTCTACCTGTCATCCGCCGTGGCGCTGGTGCAGGAGGAGGTGGCGCCCGAGCAGCGCGTGCTGTCCGGCGCCCTGCTGCTGCTGGTGATGAACCTGATCGGGATGGGCGTGGGCCCGACGTTCGTCGGAGCGGTGAGCGACCTCGTCCGGGCCGCCCATCCGGAGAATTCGCTTCAGATCGCGTTCTATGCGCTGGCGCCGATGTACCTCGTCGCCGTGGGGCTGTTCGTGGCGCTGGCGCGGGTGCTGAGGCGCGAGGAGACCGGCGCATGAGGGCGCGGGTCGGCGCGCTGCGGGATCTGGGCCTGGCTCTGGGCCTCGCCCTGGCGCTGGGCGCCGGGCCGGCCCTGGCGCGGTCGGCGCCGGTGGTCGAGGCGCCCGCCGGCGCGGTGCGGGGCGAGGCCCTCGGCGAGGTGGCCGCCTTCCGGGGCATCCCCTACGCCGCCCCGCCGGTCGGACAGAGGCGCTGGCGCCCGCCCGCGCCGCTCGCCCCCTGGGCGGGGGTGCGCGAGGCCAAGGACTTCGGACCCGCCTGCCTGCAGCCGCGCATGCCGCCGGGCTTCATCTATGCGAGCGAGCTGCCGCAGCTCAGCGAGGACTGCCTGACGCTGAACGTCTGGGCGCCGAAGGACGCGGCCAGGACGCCCAGCGGCGCGCCGGTCATGGTCTGGATCCACGGCGGTTCGCTAACGACCGGCTCCAGCCGCGAGGCGATGTACGACGGCGCGGCGCTGGCGCGGCGCGGGATCGTGGTGGTCTCGATCAACTACCGGCTGGGCGTGCTGGGCTGGCTGGCCCATCCCGCGCTGACCGCCGAGAGCCCGGACAAGGTCTCGGGCAACTACGGGCTGCTGGACCAGATCGCGGCCCTGACCTGGGTGAAGCGCAACATCGCCGCGTTCGGCGGCGACCCCGCGAACGTCACCGTCGCCGGCGAGTCCGCCGGTGGGTTGAGCGTCCTGTACCTGATGGCCTCGCCGCTGGCGCGCGGCCTGTTCCACAAGGCGATCCTGCAGAGCGCCTACATGGTTTCGACGCCCGAACTGGGGGAGAACAGGTTCGGGCACGAGGGGGCGGAGGCCGCCGGCGCCCGGCTTGCCGAGAGGCTCGGCGCCGGCGGCCTCGCGGACCTGCGGGCCATGGACGCCGCGACGCTGGTGGACAAGGCGCCCAAGGCCGGCTTCGCCCCGTTCAGCGCCATCGACGGCAAGGTGCTGCCGCGCCAGATCGTGGAGGTGTTCGACCGCGGCGAGCAGGCGCCCGTTCCGGTGCTGGCCGGGTTCAACGAGGGCGAGATCCGCTCGCTGCGCCGGCTGGCGCCGCCGAAGCCCGCGAGCGCGGCGGCCTACGAGGCGGCGATCCGAGAGCGCTACGGCGACCTCGCCGACGACTTCCTTAGGCTCTATCCGTCGAGCGACCTGGGTGAGAGCGTGATCGCCACGACCCGGGACGCGCTCTACGGCTGGACGGCCGAGCGGCTGGCGCGCAAGCAGACCGAACTGGGCCAGCCGGCCTTCCTCTACCTGTTCGACCACGGCTATCCGGCGGCCGATGCGCTGGACCTGCACGCCTTCCACGCCAGCGAGATCCCCTATGTGTTCGGCACGCGCGACCGCACGCCGGCGGGCTGGCCGAAGCCGCCGCTCTCCAGCCTGGAGACCCGGCTGGGCCAGGCGATCCAGGGCTACTGGGCCGCGTTCGTGAAGACGGGCCGGCCGGCCGCGGCGGACCAGCCGGCCTGGCCGCCCTATGGCGAGAGCCGCGCCTACATGGCCTTCGAGGACGCCCCGCGCCCCAAGACCGGCCTGATGCCCGGCATGTACGAGCTGCACGAGGACGTCGTCGGCCGCCGCCGGGCGCAAGGCGACACCCCCTGGAACTGGAACGTCGGCGTGGTTTCGCCGGTCCTGCCGCCCAAGAGTACGGAGCGCCGATGATCGACGGAGCCATGCAGCCTTTCGCGCTGACGCTCGACAAGTTCCTGGAGCACGCCGCCAAGTGGCGTCCGACTTCGGAAGTGGTCACGGCCCGAGAAGGCGGAAAGGTCGACCGGATCGGCTATGCGGACCTGAAGGCGCGCAGCCAGAAGGTCTCGGCCGTGCTGGCCGGGCTGGGCGTCGGCCTCGGCTGCCGGGTGGCCACGCTCGCCTGGAACACCCAGGCCCACGTGGAGGCCTGGTACGGGGTCATGGGCATGGGGGCGGTCTGCCACACGCTGAACCCGCGCCTGACGCCCAACGACCTGGCGGCCATGGTGGAGCGCTCGGCCGCGCGGATCCTGATCGCCAGCGCCGACCTGCTGCCGCTGGCCCGCGAGATCGCCGAGCGCGTCTCGGCCCCGCCGCGGCTGCTGGTCATCGACGGTGAGGGCGAGGGCGACGCGGCCGCCCTGGAGCCGATGATCGCCGGTGCGGCCGAGGGGCTGGCCTGGGGCGGCTTCGACGAGACCGCGCCGTGCGGCCTGTGCTTCACCTCGGGGACGACGGGCGCCCCCAAGGGCGTGACCTACACCCACCGCGCCAGCTACCTGCACACCCTGCGCTCGCTGCAGGTGGACACCATGGCCCTGGCGGGGGGCGATGCGGTGCTGACCGTGGTGCCGATGTTCCACGCCAACGCCTGGGGCCTGCCGTTCGCCGCCCCGGCGGTGGGGGCCAAGCTGGTCCTGCCGGGCCGGAACGCCGACGGCGCCAGCCTCGCCCGGCTGATCCGGGCCGAGGACGTGACGGTGGCGGTGGGCGTGCCGACCGTCTGGCTGGGCCTTCTGGAGCACCTCGAGGCTGAGGGCGGCGAGGTCCCGAGCCTGAAGCGGATCCTGGTGGGCGGGGCCCCCATGCCGCCGGCCCTGATGGCCCGGCTGGAGGCGCGGCTGGGCGTGGTCGTCCAGACCAGCTGGGGGATGACCGAGCTGTCGCCCTCGGGGACGGTGATGTCGGCCGCCGATCCCGAGCGCACCGCCGCCCAGGCCGGCCGTCCGGCGGTGGGCGTGGACCTGATGGTCGCCGATTCCGAGGGCCGGCCGCTGCCCGAGCAGCGCAACGTCGAGGGCCACCTGCACGTGCGCGGCGCGGCGGTGATCGAGCGCTACTTCGGCGAGACGAAGCCGGCGGTGGACGCCGAGGGCTGGTTCGCGACCGGCGACCTGGCGCGCATCGACGAGGCCGGCAACCTCTACATCACGGGCCGGGCCAAGGACCTCATCAAGTCGGGCGGCGAGTGGATCAATCCGGCCGAGATCGAGGCGGTGGTCAGCGCGCTGCCGGAGGTGTCGCTGGCGGCGGTCATCGGGCGCCACGATCCGAAATGGGGCGAGCGGCCGATCCTGCTGGTCGAGCTGCGCGAGCCGAAGGCGAGCGACGCGGCCCTGCTGGAGCCGCTGAAGGGCAAGGTGGCGAGCTGGTGGATTCCCGACGAGGTCGTCCGCCTGAAGAGCATGCCGCTGGCCGCGACGGGCAAGATCGACAAGCTGAAGCTCAGGGCCGAGTTCGGCGCGGGCGCCGCGGAGGCGGCGACTTGACGGCGCCGGCGGGCGGCCCGAAACAGCCCGGCATGCCGGAGAGCGCCAAACCGCGTCGACGCACGAAGAAGGCCGAGCAGCGCGCCGAGTCGATGGAGCAGATCCTCGACGCGGCCGAGGAGCTGTTCTCGAAGCACGGCCTCTACGGCGTGACGCTGAAGGACGTGGCCAAGCAGGTGGGCGTGCACCACACGCTGCTGAACTACTACTTCGAGGACAAGAAGAAGCTCTTCGACGCGGTGTTCGCCCGCCGGGCGGCGGTGACCAGCGAGCGGCGGATCAAGGCGCTCGACGAATACGACGCGCAGTCGAACGGCAAGCCCACGGTGGAAGGGGCGCTGCGCGCCTTCCTCGACACCGACCTCGACCTCTACATCCAGGGCGGCGAGGGCTGGAAGAACTACGGGGCCCTGGGGGCGCTGGTCTCGAACACCCCCGAGTGGGGCGCCGAGCTGATGGACCAGCACTTCGATCCCGTGGTGCTCCGGCTGATCGAGCTCCTGAAGAAGGCCCTGCCGGACTGTGCCGAAGAGGACATCTTCTGGGGCTATCACTTCGTGACCGGCGCCCTGATGGTGACGCTGGCGCGCACGGGCCGGATCGACAAGCTGTCGGGCGGCATCTGCCGCTCGGACGATTTCGTGGCCATCAAACAGCGCATGGCCCGGTTCATGGCGGCCGGATTCCTCGAAATCTGCGAGGCGCGGACGGCGGCCCGCCGCGGCTGAGGCCGGGCGTCCCTTCGATCCCTCCCTGACCTGAAGGCGGCGCCCGAAGCGCCTGCGCAATTATGTTCACTCGCGTGCGCGTGAACATCTTGACGAACCCCGTTCGGCGGCGCCAACATTCACTCACACAAGAGTGAGCATCCAAGCTCATACGGGAGGAAGCCATGAAATCCGCGTTCAACGGCGCGTCCGCCGCTGCGATTCTCGCGTGCCTGGCGGCGTCGCCCGCCTGGAGCCAGCAACCCGCGCAGGTCGAGGAGGTGGTGGTCACAGGCTCCCACATCCGCGGCACGCCGGAGGACGCCGCCCTGCCGGTCGAGGTGTTCACCCAGGCGGACCTGGAGGCGCGGGGCGCGCCGACCGCCCTGGAGTTCGCCAAGAGCCTGACCATCTCGGGCCCGACGACCGGCGAGTCCTACTATTTCGGCGGCCCGGCCCTCACCGGCTCGGTGAACTACAACCTGCGCGGCCTCGGGTCGGACAAGACGCTGGTCCTGCTGAACGGCCGGCGGATGGACATCAACACCGCGAACATCCCGTCCATCGCCCTGTCCCGGACCGAGGTGCTGAAGGACGGCGCGGCGGTGATCTACGGCGCCGACGCCACCGGCGGGGTGGTCAACTTCATCACCCGCGAGCGGTTCGTCGGCCTCGAGGCCCAGGCCCAGTACAAGTACATCGACGGCTCGAAGGGCGACTATTCGGTCGGCGTGATGGGCGGCGTCGGCGAGGGCGACGTCAACTTCCTCTGGTCGGCCGAGTACGAGCACCGCTCGCGGCTGCACGCCCTGGAGCGCGGGTTCACCCACGACTCGCTGGACCCCACGCGGACCGGCTACAACCCCGCCCCCTGGTCGACGCTGACGAACCTGGCCGGATGGCAGCCGCGTGGCGCCCTGCCGGCGATCCCCACCGCCACGGCGAACGGCGAGTTCGGGGCGCCGGTGGGCGGCATCGTCTCGGACTTCACGCCCGCCAGCTGCGCGGCGGTGGGCGGCCGCTACGACAACAACTTCACCTGCGCCTACAACTACATCCCCTACTACAACCTGGTCGAGAACACCGACACCTACCGGGTCTACGCCCAGCTGAACGCCCGCCTCACCGAGGACATGGAGTTCCACGCGGACTTCTCGTACGGCCAGGTGACCGTGCCGCAGGTGTTCGGCTCGCCCGCCCAGCCGATGGTGCGCGGGCCGGCGATGGCGACCGGTTCGGTGTTCCAGTTCTACGTGCCGATCTCCAACCCCCATGCGGCGGCCTTCGCCGCACGGAACGGGATCGTGGGCGCGGAAGGCTTCACGCCCGTCACCTGGCGGCTGCTGGGCCACGGCGGCAACCTGGCCCTGGGCGACGGCGAAGGCTTCGGCGTCCCGGACAAGATCGACAACCAGGTCTGGCGCGTCTCGGCGGGCCTGAAGGGCGAGTTCGGCGACTGGGCGGGCCCGGCCAGCGGGATCGGCTACGACTTCGCCGTCACCTACAACCAGTCGACCCTCTTCAACACCCACCCGGACACCATCGGCTACCGGGTGCAGCAGGCGCTGAACGGCTTCGGCGGCCCGGGCTGCAACGCGCCGGACCTCGACCCGGCCCGCTTCGGCACCCAGAACCCCGGCGCCGCCGGCCAGAACGGCTGCATGTGGTGGAATCCCTTCTCCACCGGCTTCGCCGAGCAGCCGGTGCGGGGCCTGGCCAATCCCAACCACGTCGCCGGGACCGAGAACCCCGCCGAGCTGGTCCGCTGGATGTTCGATCCGCGGGCGGCCGAGACGGTGAACCACAGCGTGACGGCGGACCTGGTGTTCAACGGCCGCACCGGGATCAGCCTGCCGGGCGGCGAGATCGGCTGGGCGGCCGGCGCGCAGCTGCGGTACTTCGAGACCCGCCAGACGATCGACAGCCCGCTGTTCAACGGCTCCACCCCCTGCGAGTGGCCGAGCGGGACCACCAGCGCCAACGGCCCGGGCTCGCCCAACCTGGAAGCCAGTCCGCTGCCGACCACGGACCCGAACTTCCGCGGCTGCACGCCGGACAGCCCGGGGCCGTTCGTGCTGTTCGCGCCCGACCTGCCGGATTATGCGGACCGCCAGCAGTACTCGTTCTTCGGCGAGGTGGACCTGCCGCTGCTCGACACCCTGAACATCCAGGCCGCCGTGCGGCACGAGGAGTTCTCGGGCGGCCTGGGGGCGACGGTCTACAAGGTGGCCGGCAAGTGGGATGTCTTTGGCCCGCTGTCGGTGCGCGGCTCGTACGGCACCAACTACCAGACCCCGCCGATCACGGCGGTGCCGGGCCAGGTCTCGATCGCCGCGCGGAACTACACCGTCGCCGGCAGCAACTGGCTGGCGGCCCAGTTCATCACCGACGACAACCTCAAGCCCGAGACCGCCAAGGCCTGGAACGCCGGCGCCATCTGGCAGAGCCGCGGCTTTTCGCCGGACCACGACTTCCGCCTGATCGTCGACTACTTCGACATCCGCACGAAGGACCAGATCGGCCAGATCGCCGACCCCAACCAGATCGCCAACCTGGTGTTCAACGGGCCGGGCGGCACGATCACCACCTGCGATCCGGCCGCCCAGCCGCTGCTGCAGCGGGTGACCTTCAACGGGACCTGCGCGGTGGGCATGAGCGCGGTCGGGGCGTTCTCCTCGATCTCCACCCGCTTCGGCAACGGCCCGGGCCAGACGACCAACGGCTTCGACATCCAGGCCGACTACAACATGCCTGTCGGCGCCGGCGACCTGACGCTTAGCCTGACCGCGACCAAGATCACCGAACTGAAGACCGGCTCCACCGAGCTGGACGGGGTGGTGGTCTCCACCGGCGACGACCGCCTGGGGACGCTGAACTTCGCCACCTTCGCCCAGGCGGCGCCGGAATGGCGGGCGAACCTGGCGGCCAACTACCGGATGGACCGGCAGAACTTCCGCCTGGGCGTGAACTTCGTCTCGGCCGTCACGGACGAGCGGCCGGGGATCCAGTACGGCGAGGACGGCGAGGACTGGATCACGGTGGACTTCACCTACCGCCTCGAGCTGGACGACGGCATGGCGCTCACCGCCACCGTGGCCAACATCCTCGACCGCGACCCGCCGCCCGCCCAGGAGGAGTTCGGCTACGACCCGTGGACGGGCAATCCGCTGGGCCGGACCATCGAGGTCGGCGTGCGCAAGGCCTTCTAGTTCCTCCCCGAGACTTCACAGGCGGCTTCGGCCGCCTGTCTTCTTGGAGGGGGGTTTGTTGGAGGGACGGGCGTCAGTCCAGCGCGGCGGAGAGCAGGCGCCAGAGGGTGGTGTCGAAGGCCGGATCGGGCGCGTCCTGCCCGAGGCGGACGACCACCAGCCGGCGCGAGGGCGAGACATAGAGCTTGCGGTCCAGCGCCCCGAACGCCGCGACCAGGTCGGCCGGCGCGGTGGGGATCAGCGGACCCTCGGCGCGGCCCCCCGCCGCCCGGACGGCGTAGGCGCCGCCGTTCAGCCACCACAGGCGTCCGTAGGCGGGATTGACCGCAGAGCGGCGGAAGAGGTCCGACAGGCCGGCCCGGGAGACCACCTGCGTCCCGTCGGCCGCCCGTCCGCCGTCCAGCACGAGCTGGCCCAGCCGGGCGAGGTCGCCGGGCGAAGTGACCAGGCCGACCGGATTGCCGACGTCGCCGAACCCGGCCGGACGGGGCCGCCAGGCCGTGTCGGCCATGCCGGCGGGCTCCGTCAGCCAGTCGCGCGTGATCTCGGCGACCGGTCGGCCGGCGGCGGCCTCCAGCACCCGCTGAGCCGCCGCATAGACGGGGGTGTTGTAGAGGAAGACCGTCCCGGGCGCGGCGGCGTAGGCGAAGCCCTCGGTCAGGCCCGAGCTCATGGTCAGGATGTCGACGACGCGGATCTGCGCCTCCTTCTCCGGCGGCGCCTTCGACCAGCCGGGACCGAGGTAGTCCGAGACGGGCCGATCCACGTCGAGCAGACCCCGGTCGACGGCGATGGCGGCGAGCACGGCCACGACGCTCTTCTGCAGCGAGGCCACGTCCTCCAGCGGCTCGCCGGCCGGCGTGGTCCCATGGGCGAACAGGGCGCGGAACCGCTGGGCCTCGCCTGGCAGGGGCCAGTTGGCGCGGGCCAGCACCTCGCCGTCGCGGATCACCAGGAAGCCGGTGGTCTTCTGAGCGCGGGCGTAGTCCAGCACCGCCTGCAGCGCGGGGGCGGGGGCGGAGGCCGGCGGGGCGGCGGGCGCCGCGAGGAGGACGGCGGGCGCGAGCGTCAGGCCGGCCGCCAGCAAGGCGGCGACGTGGAATCGCGTCATGTCCGCAGGCTCCCCCATACGGCCCGCAACGGCTCGGCGGGCGTGACAATCCTAACTCTCCGGCGAATGAATACCGTTCCCCCGACCTGACCGCGACTGGAAGATGACCGACGCAACCCAAGCCCCCGGCGGCGTGCGCCGCGCCTATCCCTCGCGCCGCGACCTCGTGGCCGGCTCCGGAACCCTGGGTCTTGCGGCGGCGGCGCCGGCGGGCGCCGCGATCGGAAGGGCCGACGAGTCGCTGGACCCCGCCTGGCTGCAGGCGGTGCTGGAGCGCTATGCGGCTTTCGAGGGCAAGGCGTCGGGCGGACCGGGGGACGAGGCCTGCGGCGCCTGGCTGGAAGGCGAACTGCGGCGCGCCGGCTACGCCTGCCGGCGGCAGGTCTTCGACGCGCCGTTCCTGGACCTGCGCGCGGCCAGCCTGGCGGCGGGCGCTGCGAGCGCGGGGCTGGCGGCCAATCCCCTGGCGCCGGTGACGGGGCCCCGCGGCGTTTCCGGCCCGCTGCGGCTGGCGTCCGTTCCGGGCGACCTTCAGGGGGCCATCGCCCTGGTCGTCCTGCCGCACAAGCGATGGGTGACGCTGGTCGATCCCATGGCCGCCCGCCCGCTGGAGGACGCCCTGGCCCGCGGCGCGGCCGCGGCGGTCCTGGTGACGACGGGCCCCACGGGCGAGGCCATCGCGCTCAACGTCAGCCCGCACCGGCCGGCGCCGGCGCGGCCGGTGGCGATCCTGGCCCCCAGGGATGCGGGCCCGTTCCTGGCGGCCGCCGCCGAAGGCCGACCCGCGACGCTGACCCTCGACGGGACCGCAGGCCGGCGGCCGGCCTACAACCTGATCGCCCGGCTGGACCGCGGCGCGGCCCGGACCCTCGTCGTCTCGACGCCAAGGTCCGGCTGGTTCGACTGCGCCGCCGAGCGGGGCTCGGGACTGGCGGTCTGGCTGTCGCTGGCCCGCTGGCTGGCCCAGGCGGACCTCGGCGTGGACGTCGAATTGGCGGCCAACAGCGGCCACGAGTTCGAATACCTCGGCGGCGAGCACTACCTGGAAGAGGCCGCGCCGCCGCCCGAGCGTACGGCCATGTGGGTGCATGTGGGCGCCAGCACGGCGGCGCGCGACTGGCACGCCTTCGGCCCGCTGCGACCGCTGCCCAGCGCCGACCCGCAGCGCGTCCTGACCGCGACGGCGGACATCATCGACCGCGTGCGCCCGGCCTTCGCCGGCCTCGCGGGCCTGGAGGCGGTGCTCGAGGCCACGCCCCTGACCGCAGGGGGCGAGATGACCAATGTGCTGAAGGCCGGCTACCGGACGGCCATCGGCCAGTACGGCGTCCACCGCTACTTCCACACCGCCGCCGACGACCTGCGCTGCACCTCGGGCGAGCTGGTCCGGCCGGCGGCCCAGGCGTTCCGCGCGGCCATCGCCGCCGCCCTCGGCCGCCCCGCCGCCGGCTAGGAGACCGCGCCTTCACGGCCCCGCTTCACCCCTCCGAGGATATTCGCTAACGTGTGAGTGAAGAATCTTTCGGGGGAGGTTTCCGATGTCGCTTGAAGGTCGTGTCGCCGTCGTCACCGGTTCGGGAGGAGGCCTGGGCCGCGCCCACGCGCTCTACCTGGCCTCGAAGGGCGCGAAGGTGGTGGTCAACGACCTGAGCCAGGAGGCCGCCGACCGGGTCTGCGCCGAGATCGCGGCCGCCGGCGGGAGCGCCATCGCCGCCGCCGCTTCGGTGACCGACGAGGCCGGCGTCGCGGCCATGGTGCGGCGGACGCTGGACGCCTGGGGCCGCGTGGACATCCTGGTGAACAACGCCGGCATCCTGCGCGACAAGAGCTTCGCCAAGATGACCATCGAGGACTTCCGCCTCGTCGTGGACGTCCACCTGATCGGGGCCGCGATCTGCAGCAAGGCGGTTTGGGACGTGATGCGCGAGCAGGCCTACGGCCGCATCGTGATGACCACCTCCTCGTCGGGGCTCTACGGCAACTTCGGCCAAGCCAACTACGGCGCGGCCAAGATGGCGCTGGTCGGGCTGATGCAGACCCTGGCCATCGAGGGGGCCAAGTACGACATCCGGGTCAACTGCCTGGCGCCGACCGCGGCGACCCAGATGACCCACGGCGTGCTCTCGGACGAGAGCCTGCAGCTGCTGGACCCGGCCCTGGTCAGCCCCGGCCTCCTCGCCCTGGTGTCGGACGAGGCGCCGAGCCGCGCGGTGCTCTGCGCCGGCGCCGGCCACTTCGCCGCCGCCCATGTGACCCTGACCGAGGGCGCCCAGGTCGGCGCGCGCCCCGACGCAGGCGAGCAGGTGATCGCCCGCTGGGCGGAGGTCGCGGACCGGCGGGGCGAGATCGTCCCCGCCTACGGCTTCACCCAGGCCGAACGCGAGCTGGCCGCCGCCGGGCTGGCCCCCCAGACCGCGGTGGTCGCCCGCTGAGGACGCGCCGTCCCGCCGGAGCCGACAGGCGTCAACCGCCCACTTGACGGGCGGCAAGGCGCCCCGGCCGAAGCGGGCGCAGGCTGCAGGGGTCCGAAACGAGGGAGACGCTTTTCCGCAGCAACGTTCCACCTGGACTTCGGCCCCCCGGCTCCCCGGCGGGGCCGTTTCTTTCGCCCGGCGCCGCCGGGCGCGGCTGCGGATCGCCCCGGAGACCTGCCATGCCGCCCATCGCCGCCATCCGCGCCGAGCCTCGGTCCGCCGCCTTCCCCCGGCTGCTGGAGACGCGCCTCGCCGGCCGCGCCCGCCGCAAGGGGCGACGCACCCGCGCCGCGCTGAGGATCGCCGCCGCCCGCCTGATCCACCTCAACGGCTACGACCGCGTCCATACCGCCGACATCGCCGACGCCGCGGGCCTGTCGAAGGCGGCGTTCTACGTCTACTTCCGCGACAAGGCGGACGTGGCCGTGTCGGTCCTGCGCCCGTTCGTGGCCGTGGCCTTCCCCGCCCGCAGTCCGTGCTTCGAGGCTGTCGATCCGGTGCGCAGCGCCTTCGCCCGGCTCGCGCCGCTGATCGGCGAGAACCGGCGGCTCATCCAGGCGCTGGAGCCGCTGCGGGACGACGCCCCCGACTTCGCCGCCCGGTGCGAGGCCCGGATCCTGGAGTGGCACGCGGGCCTGCTGTCGTCGGCGGGCCTCGACCCGCGTCTCGCGCCGCTGCTCGCCGCGACCAGCCTCGGCCTCGCCTGGCGATCGCCGGACGCCGCGGCCGGCGGCGTGGCCGAGGAGGTTGCGCGCCTGTGGCGGCCCGCGGGCGCCGCCCCGCGTCAGGCGGTCCGAGCGGCCCCCGTGCTCGTCAGCCTGGCCGGCGCGTAGAGCTCGGGCCGGACGCCGGCGTCCAGCAGGTCGCCGGGGATTCGCCGGCCCAGCAGCAGCGATGCGGCCAGCCGTCCGGCCGCCGGCGACGTCTGCACGCCGAAGCCGCCGAGCCCGGCGAACCAGAAGAAGCCCGGCGTCGAGGACCAGCCGATGACCGGTGCGCGGTCGGGGGCGAAGGTTCTCAGGCCGGCCCAGGCGCGGATCGGGCGCGGCCCGGGCTGACGAGACAGGCGGCTGAACAGCGCCGCCGCGTGGGCCACGTCGAGCGTCGGGGCTGGGCGTCGCAGGGCGGGCTCGGCGTCTCGTCGCAGGCGGTGAAGAGCAGGGCCTTCGAGCAGGGGCGGAAGTAGAACCGCTCGTCCACGTCCTTGACCGTCGGCCAGCCGGCGGTCTCGGGCGGTCTGGGAAACAGCAGGACCGTCCGCCGCTTCGGCTGCAGGCCCAGCGCCGCCGCGCCGGCGGCGCGGGCGACCTCGTCGGCCCAGGCGCCGGCGGCGTTGACGATCACCGGCGCGGCCCAGGTGACCCCGCCGGCGGAGACCCGCCAGACCGAGCCCCGGCGGGCGAAGGTCAGGTCCCCCACGCCCACGTGGACCTGCCCGCCCGACCGGCGGCAGGCCGCCAGGAAGCCGGCGTGCAGCCGGGCGACGTCGATGTCGCCGCCCTCGGCCTCCAGCAGGGCGCCGGCCAGGCGCCCGGCCCGCAGCAGCGGCGCCCGGCGCGCCGCTTCGGTGGGGCCGAAGAGGCGCGCGCCGGGCAGCTCGCCGGCCAGGGCGGCGAGGGCGGCGATCTGCGAGGGGCCGGCCACGTGCAGGGTGGGGCGCGGGGTCAGGAGGTCGCCGCCGAAGATCCCGGGCGGCTCGGCGAAGAACCGCAGGCTGGCCCGGCTCAGCGGCCGCGCGGCCTCGCCGCCGTAGGACGGCAGCAGCATGCCGGACGAGCGGCCGGTGGCGTGACGCCCCGCCGGCGCCTCCCGCTCCAGCACCACCACGCGCCGCCAGGGGGCCAGGAAGGCGGCGATCGCCGCGCCCGCGACGCCGCCGCCGATCACCACGACGTCGCAGGGATGCAGGGTGGTGGTCATCAAGCGTCCAGGAGCTCGAGGCCGCGCGCGCCGTGGACGTAGCCGTTGACGAGCGGACCGGGCGGCCCTGCCGCGGCGAGGGCGGCCCGCAGTTCGGGCGGCGAGGAGCGCCCGTCGGCGAAGCGGCGGAAGGCGGCCGAGACCGCGGCCATGTCGCCGGTGTGAGGGGAGAGGCGCAGCGCGCCGACGCCGGCCTCCCGCAGCCGCGCCGGCTCGACGTCCACCACGTGCACCCCGTGGGATAGCGTCTGGACGCCGTTCATCGCCAGGAAGGGCGTGGCCTCCACCGTGGCGACGGCGAGGCCGTCCGGGTCGCGCTCGCAGACGAACTGGCAGGCGTCCTTGTGCAGCCCGTGCAGGCGGGCGTGGTAGCAGCGCCCGGACAGGGCGAGCGGCAGGCGGCCGTAGGCGAACAGCTCCACCTCCAGCCCCGGGCAGCCGCGGGCGATGGCGGCCACCGCGCCGAGCGAGAGCTCGATGTTGGCGCACAGCCGCACGCAGCCGCGCCGCATCAGCTCGCGCGCCGCCGCCTCGTTGTAGACGTTGAGGAACGGCCCGGCGACGAACGGCGTCCCGGCGGGCGCCCCGGTGGAGGCACGGGCCAGGGCCGAGATGTCGTTGATCTCGACGGGACCGCCCGCCTCCACGAGCGCGGCGCTGGCCCGCAGTTCGCGCCGATTGGCGGGCAGGGCGAGGGTCGACCAGACCACGGTCTTGCCGCCGGCCTCCAGCGCCTCGGCCGACTCGGCCAGGGCGTCGGCCAGCAGCGGCCCGCGTTTTCCGCAGACCACCTCGCCCAGGTAGACGCGGTCGACGGCCGGATCGTCCGCGACGCGGCGGTAGAACGTCCGCACCGCCTCGGCCGGCCAGTTGAACAGCAGGGGGCCGACGGTGATCTCCAGGCGCCCGCTCATCGCCAGCGCTTCCGGTAGGCGCCGGCCGTCTCGCGGCCGCCCTCGGCGAGATCGGCGAGACGGCCTTCCCAGGGCGCGAGGTCCTCGCCGCGCTCGAGGGCGTCGATCGCCCCGCGGAACGCCGCGGCGACGCGCGCGACGTAGGCGCGTCCGCGCTGGCGGCCCTCCACCTTCACGGCCGTCACGCCCGCGTCGCGCAGCGACGTCAGCAGGCTCATGGCGTTCAGGCTGACCGGCTCCTCGAACAGGTAGCCGGTCGCCCCGCCGGCCTCGAAGCGGCCCTTGCAGAGGGTGGGATAGCCGGCCGGCTCCTCGGGCCCCAGGCGGTCGATGGCCAGGCCCGACAGGCGCGGCGTGAGCGCCTGGGACGTCCTGTCGAAGGCGACGGCCTCGGCCGGCGAGCAGACGCCGGCGAGGTTGGGCGAGCGGCCGGTGGCGTACGACGAGAGGGCGCAGCGCCCCTCGGCCATGACGCAGAGCCCGCCGAACACGAACGCCTCGATCTCGACCGGCGAGCCGCGGCAGACCTCGGCCACCTCGGCGGCGGAGAGCACGCGCGGCAGGACGACCCGCCGGACGCCGTACGCCTCGGCGTAGAAGCCGATCGCCTCGGCCGTGCCGGCGGCCGCCTGGACCGACAGGTGCAGGCGAAGGCCCGGATGGCGCTCGCGGGCGTAGGCGAGGACGCCCAGGTCGGCCACGATCACCGCGTACACCCCGGCCGCCGCGGCGGCGTCGATGGCCGCCCGCCAGGGGTCGATCCCGCCGGCCGTGGCGAAGGTGTTGATGGCGACGAGCACGCGCGCGCCGCGGCCGTGGGCCCACTCGATCTCGCGGGCGAGCTCGTCGGGCGAGAAGTTCAGGCCCGGGAAGTTGCGCGCGTTCGTGGCGTCCCGCAGGCCGCAGTAGACGCTGTCGGCGCCCGCCTCCACGGCGGCCCGCAGCATGGCGGGCGACCCGGCGGGACAGACGAGTTCGAGCGGCGGCATGTCAGGCGACCGTCGCCGGGCGGCGGTGGCGCAGCAGGCGGCCGAGGCCCCGGGCCGCGAGGCGCCGCGCTGGCTCCGGGCCCGGCAGCAGGTCGGCGAGGCCGAGGTCGGCGGCCTCCAGGGCGTTGTGGAGGGCGACGGCCGCCTCCACCGATCCCTCGACGGCGAGGCCGCGGCCGAAGAACGCCGCGTCGGCGTCGAGTTCGCCGGCGACCAGCGCCAGGAAGTCGGTCATGCGTCCCCGGATGCGCGCCGTGGCGGCCGGTCCCCCGGCTGCCCCTGTGGCCGGCTCGAGCGTCACGCGGCCCCGGCGGGGGTCCGGCTCGAGGCGGAAGGCGAGCGGAGAGCCCAGCGGCTCCAGCACATAGGCCGCCGAGCGGAACTCGCCCAGGCGCTCGAACGCCGCCGGATCGCGCCGGCCGGCTCGCCTCAGAACCGCGGTGAGTCCGGCGTTCAGGGGCAGGGCGGCGAGCGCGAGGGCCGCGTCTCGCAGGGGCGCATCCCGGCCCCGCGTCGAATGTCCACGTCTACGCACCGCGTCCTCCTGGGAGGCCTGGATAGCCTCATCGGCGGCGGATCCGCTTGTCGCGCGTCAAGGCCAGGCTTGATGGGCGCCGCCGGCGGGTCAGCCAGCGGATCAGAGGGGCGGATCAGGGCGGCGGATCAGGGACAGACGCCGCGGTAGCGCGGCACCTGGCCGACCAGCGAGCAGGGGCGGAAACGGCTGTCCAGCTCCTGCGCCAGCACCAGGTCCCAGGCGTCGCGGCAGGCGCCCGTCGAGCCGGGCACGCAGAAGACGAAGGTGTCCTCGACCTGGCCGGCGAGCGCCCGCGACTGGAGGGTGGAGACGCCGACGGTCCCGTAGCTCGCCTGGTGGAAGACCACCGCGAAGCCGTCCATCTCCCGGCGCAGCAGGGGGCGCACCGCCTCGGGCGTGACGTCCCGCGGGGAAAAGCCCGTCCCGCCGGTGACCAGGATCACGTCCACATCGGGATCGGCCGCCCAGGCCAGCACCCGCGCGCGGATCGCCTCGACCTCGTCGGGCACGATGGTCTTGCCGGCGAGGACATGGCCGGCGCCCGTCAGCCGCTGGGCGAGGAGGCCGCCCGAGGTGTCGGTGGCCTCGTCGCGGGTGTCGGACACCGTCAGCACGGCGATCCCGAGGGGATGGAACGGCAGGTCGGGGTCGATGCGCGCCTTGCCGGCCTCGGGCCGGCGCGCCTGCAGGGTCGCGGTCACGGAAGGGGCTCCCAGTTGCCCAGCCTGACTACCGCGGCCGCGGGCGATCGCGGTTGTCCGACATCAAGCCCCCGGGCGGCGGCGGTCAGCCGACGATCTTGCCGGGGTTGAGCTGGCCGCGCGGATCGAGCGCGCCCTTCAGGGTGCGCATCAGGGCGATCTCGGCCGGGGCGCGGGACAGGCCCAGCAGCTCGCGCTTGCGCAGGCCGATGCCGTGCTCGGCCGACACCGACCCGCCCAGGGGCGCGAGCGGCTCGTGGACGATCCGGTCGATCTCGGCGTGGGCGTCGGCAGGGACCGCGCCCACGATCAGGTGCAGGTTGCCGTCGCCCAGGTGTCCGAACACCCACAGCGGCGAGTCCGGCCAGCGGGCGGCGAGCTCCGCACGCACGCCCTCCACATAGGCTGGCATGTGACGGATCGGCAGGCTGACGTCGAACGCCGCCGGCGGGCCGAAGCGGCCGGTCTGCATGACGTCGTCGCGCAGCGCCCACATCCGGTCGGCCTCGGCGTGGGACCGGGCGATGGCCGCGTCGGCGATCAGCCCCTCCTCCAGCAGCCCCGTCAGGGCGGCCTCGAAGCGGGCCGGGTCGTGCTCGGGATCGCCGCCCAGCATCTCGGCGAGGACATAGAACGCATGGCCCGCGGGCACGGGCGGGCGGCCCTGCGCCGGGGGCGTAGTGACCAGCTCGTAGAAGCCGGGCCACATCACCTCGAAGGCGGACAGCAGCCCGCCGAAGTCGGCGTCGAGCCGCCGGAGCAGCTTCGGCAGGGCCTCGAAGCTGTCCACGGCCAGGAAGGCGGTCCCCCGGGCGGCCGGGCGCGGGCGCAGGCGCAGCACCGCCCGGGTCACGACGCCGAGCGTGCCCTCGGCCCCGATGAACAGCTGCTTGAGGTCGTAGCCGGTGTTGTTCTTCAGCAGGCGGTTCAGGCCGGGCACGAGCGTCCCGTCGGGCAGCACCACCTCGAGCCCAAGCACCTGGTCGCGGGTCATGCCGTAGCGCAGCACGCGGTTGCCCCCGGCGTTGGTCGAGACCATGCCGCCGATCGTGGCCGAGCCCCGCGCGCCGAGGTCCAGGGGCAGGAAGAGGCCGGCGGCCTCGGCCGCATCGCAGGCCTTGGCCAGGGGGCAGCCGGCCTGCACCACCATCAGCGACTCGTCGGCGTCGATCTCCTCGACGGCGTCCAGGCGCTCCAGGCTCAGCGCCAGGGCGCCCTCGGCGTAGGCCCCGCCCGCCAGGCCCGTCCGCCCGCCCCAGGGCACGACCGGAACGCCCGCTTCGGCCGCGGCCCGGACGACGTCGGCGACCTGCTCCGGGGTCCGCGGTCTGGCCACCGCGAGCGGCGTTCCCAGCGAGCCCCAGAAGCTGAACGCGGCCTCGGCCGCGGCCGGCCCGGTCAGGAGGTCCGCGGGCGGCAGGAGGGTTTCCAGGCGTCGGACGAGATCGGGCATGCGGGTCTCCATTGCGGAGTGTGGGGGCGTCGGCCGGGCGGCCGCATGACAGATGTCAATCGCTGGGCTGCGCCGGGTCCTTGCCGGTCCAGTCGCCCCGTCGCACAGTGTTATGCAAAGTCGTCCGCCGGCGACAGCCGGCGTTCGGGGAACCGCGGCGTGGCTCGCGAGTTGCCCAATCGAGGGAAGGCGGGACGGGGATGGCGGTGACCCCAACGACGGAAGCGTCGCCCGGCGCAGGCCGGGCCCTTTGGGTCAGTACGGCCGCGTTCACGGTCTGCTTCGCCGTCTGGACGATCTTCTCCATCATCGGCCTTGGGATGAAGGACGAACTCGGGCTCAGCGAGACCCAGTTCGGCCTGCTCGTCGGCACGCCGATCCTGACCGGCTCGCTCAGCCGCCTCGTGCTCGGCATCTGGGCCGACCAGTACGGCGGGCGGCGGGTGTTCGCCATCGTGATGGCCCTGGGGGCCGCCGCGACCTTCCTTCTGTCGTTCGCCGACACCTACCTCGAGCTGCTGCTGGCGGCCCTGGGCGTGGGGATCGCGGGCGGGTCCTTCGCCGTGGGCGTCGCCTACGTCTCCAAGTTCTACCCGCAGGAGCGGCAGGGGACGGCGCTGGGGATCTTCGGGGCCGGCAACGTGGGCTCGGCCGTCACCAAGTTCCTGGCGCCGTTCGTGATGGTCGCCATGGGCTGGCAGACGGTCGCCCAGCTCTGGGCCGCCGCCCTCCTGGTGATGGCGGTGATCTTCTGGTTCACGACCCGCGAGGACCCGGACCTCGCCCGCCGGCGGGCGGAAGGGGTCAAGCCGGCCTCCTTCGCCGAACAGCTGCGCCCCCTGGCCAACGTCCAGGTATGGCGCTTCTCGCTCTACTACTTCTTCGTCTTCGGCGCCTTCGTGGCCCTGGCGCTGTGGCTGCCGCGCTACCTCGTCGGCGTCTACGGGCTCGACGTGAAGGCGGCGGGCATGCTGGCGGCCTTCTACTCCATCCCGGCCAGCCTGTTCCGGATCTACGGCGGGCGCCTCTCGGACCGCTTCGGGGCGCGCAAGGTCCTCTACTGGACGTTCGGCGTCTCGGCGCTGTGCACCTTCATGCTCTCGTACCCGCCGACCGACTACGTGATCCACGGCATCCAGGGCCCGATTGCGTTCTCGACCTCGATGGGGCTGGTCCCGTTCGTCGTGACCATCTTCGTGCTGGGCTTCTTCATGAGCCTGGGCAAGGCGGCCGTGTTCCGGCACATCCCGGTCTACTACCCGCAGCGCGTCGGCGCAGTGGGCGGGGTGGTCGGGATGGTCGGCGGCGTGGGCGGCTTCGTGCTGCCGCTCGTCTTCGGCGTGCTCAACGACCTGACCGGCGTCTGGACGAGCTGCTTCTTCCTGCTCTTCCTCCTCGTCTCCCTGGCGCTCGCCTGGATGCACTTCGCGGTCCGGCGCATGGAGGCGGCGGCGACCGCGCCGCGCGAGACCCTTCCCGAGCTGCCGGAGATGGCGCCGATCCACGACGCCGCGCGCGTGGCGCCGGGGCCGCAGCCCGCGGGCAAGGTCGTCCCCGTCCGGCGGCCGGCGATCGCCGACTGGCGGCCCGAGGACCCCGTGTTCTGGCAGGCGAGCGGCCGGCGCATCGCCCGCCGCAACCTGTGGATCTCCACCTACTGCCTGCTGCTCGCCTTCGCGGTCTGGATGGTCTGGAGCGTGGTCGTCGCGCGGCTGCCGGCCGTCGGATTCCAGTTCACGCCGGACCAGCTGTTCTGGCTGGCGGCGCTGCCGGGGATCTCCGGCGCGGCGCTGCGGATCTTCTACGCCTTCCTCGTGCCGGTGTTCGGCGGCCGGCTCTGGACGGCGATGTCGACGGCCTCGCTGCTGATCCCGGCGTTCGGCATCGGCTACGCGGTGCAGGACCCCTCGACGCCGTACCTGATCTTCGTGGTCCTGGCGCTGCTGTGCGGCCTGGGCGGCGGCAACTTCGCCTCGTCGATGGCCAACATCAGCTTCTTCTTCCCGAAGGCGGAGAAGGGCTCGGCCCTGGCCCTCAACGCCGGCCTCGGCAACCTGGGCGTCAGCGTCATGCAGTTCGTGGTGCCGGTCGCCGTCACCATGAGCATCTTCGGCATCCTGGGCGGCGAGCCGCAGACCACCGTCGAGGGCGACCGGCTGTGGATGCAGAACGCCGGCTTCCTGTGGGTCCCGTTCGTGATCGCGGGCGCAGTGCTCGCCTGGCTCGGCATGGACGACCTGGCCAGCGCCAAGTCCTCATTCGCCGAGCAGGCCAGCATCTTCCAGCGCCGGCACACCTGGCTGATGTGCTGGCTCTACACCGGCACCTTCGGCTCGTTCATCGGCTTCTCGGCGGGCTTCCCGCTGCTGGCGCGGCTCGCCTTCCCGGACGTGGATTCCCTGCGCTACGTGTTCCTCGGCCCGCTGGTCGGGGCGGCCTCGCGCGCGGCCACCGGCTGGCTGGCCGACCGGTACGGCGGGGCGCGCATCACCTTCCTCGTGTTCCTCGGCATGATCGCGGCCGTGGGGGGGATGCTCTGGTTCCTGAACGCCGGTTCGTTCTGGGGCTTCTTCGCCATGGTGATGCTGCTGTTCTTCTTCAGCGGCGTCGGCAACGCCTCGACCTTCCAGATGATCCCGGCCATCTGGCGCGAGACGGTGGGACGCGCCGCCGGCGCCGCCCAGGCCGACCGCGAGGCGGCGGCGGTGATCGGCTTCACCTCGGCCATCGCCGCCTTCGGCGCCTTCTTCATCCCCAAGGCCTACGGCGCGTCCATCGCCGGGACCGGGGCGGCCGACGCGGCCCTGTGGGGCTTCCTCGCTTTCTACGCGGTCTGCGCCGTCCTGACCTTCGCGATCTACTCCCGTCCCGGCGGCCTGCTGCACGCCGTCGAGCGCCGCCAAGGCGCAGCCCCCGCAGGACCCACAGCCCTGGAAGGAAGCCGATGAGCCATCTCCTGGACCGCCTGACCTATTTCCGCAGAGAGAAGGAGACGTTCTCGGGCGGGCACGGCGTGACGGTCCGGGAGGACCGCGGCTGGGAGGACGCCTACCGGAAGCGCTGGGCGGCGGACAAGATCGTGCGCTCGACGCACGGGGTGAACTGCACCGGCTCGTGCTCGTGGAAGATCTACGTCAAGGGCGGGATCGTCGCCTGGGAGACCCAGCAGACCGACTATCCCCGCACCCGGCCCGACCTGCCGAACCACGAGCCGCGCGGGTGTCCGCGGGGGGCGAGCTACAGCTGGTACCTCTACTCCGGCGCGCGGCTGAAGTACCCGCTGGTGCGCGGCCGGCTGCTGCGCCACTGGCGCGAGGCGCGCAAGTCGATGTCGCCGGTGGCCGCCTGGAAGTCGATCGTCGAGGCGCCCGACAAGCGCAAGGACTGGGTCAGCCGCCGCGGGCGCGGCGGGTTCGTGCGGGTCGGCTGGGACGAGGCCAACGAGATCATCGCCGCGGCCAACGCCTACACCATCCGCACCTACGGCCCCGACCGGGTCGCCGGCTTCTCGCCGATCCCGGCCATGTCGATGATCTCCTACGCCGCGGGCAGCCGCTACCTGTCGCTGATCGGCGGCGTGCCGCTGAGCTTCTACGACTGGTACTGCGACCTGCCGCCGTCCTCGCCGCAGACCTGGGGCGAGCAGACCGACGTGCCGGAGTCGGCCGACTGGTACAATTCCAGCTTCCTGATGGTCTGGGGCTCCAACATCCCCATGACCCGTTCGCCGGATGCGCACTTCTACACCGAGGTCCGCTACCGCGGGGCGCGCAGCGTGGTCGTGGCCCCCGACTTCAACGAGGCGGCCAAGTTCGCCGACCTGTGGCTGCACCCCAAGCAGGGGACCGACGCGGCCCTGGCCTTGGCGCTGGGCCACGTGATCCTGCGCGAGTTCCACCTCGACCAGACCACGCCCTACTTCGACGACTACGTCCGCAAGTACTCGGACCTGCCGCTGCTCGTGCGGCTCGTGAAGCGCGGCGACCGCTACGTGGCCGACCGGATGCTGCGCGCCGCCGACTTCGCGGACGGCCTGGGCGAGGCCAACAACCCGGACTGGAAGACGGTGGGGATCGACGAGGCCGGCGGCCAGCCGGTCTGTCCCAACGGCTCGGTGGGCTTCCGCTGGGGCGACAAGGGCAAGTGGAACCTGGAGCAGAAGGACGGGCAGGGGCGCGACGTGCGCCTGCGCCTCAGCCTGGACGAGGCGCACGACGAGATCGTCTCGGTGGACTTCCCCTACTTCGGGGGCGACGCGCCCATGACCTTCGTGGCCACGGACCATCCCGAGGTCCTGCCACGGAACGTTCCGGCCCGGCGCCTTGCGCTGAAGGACGGCGAGGCCCTGGTGGCCACGGTGTTCGACCTGTTCTGCGCCAACTACGGCCTCGACCGCGGGTTCGGCGGTGAGAACGTGGCCCGCAGCTACGACGACGACGTGCCGTTCACCCCGGCCTGGGCCGAGCGGATCACCGGCGTGCCGCGCGGGCACATCATCTCGGTGGCGCAGCAGTTCGCCGAGAACGCCGCCAAGACCCGCGGCCGCTCTATGGTCATCGTGGGGGCCGGGCTGAACCACTGGTACCACATGGACATGAGCTACCGGGGCATCATCAACATGCTGGTGCTCTGCGGCTGCGTGGGCCAGTCCGGCGGCGGCTGGGCGCACTACGTCGGCCAGGAGAAGCTGCGGCCAGCGACCGGCTGGCTGCCGCTGGCCTTCGCCCTCGACTGGATCCGCCCGGTCCGGCAACAGAACGCGACCTCGTTCTGGTACGCCCACACCGACCAGTGGCGCTACGACACGCTGCGCATGACCGACATGCTCTCGCCGACGGCGCCCGAGGGGGCGTATCCGACGAGCGCCATCGACTGGAACGTGCGCGCCGAGCGCATGGGCTGGCTGCCGTCCACGCCGGCCCTGCAGGCCAACTCGCTCGACATCGGCCGGCAGCTGCACGAGCGGGGCGAGGACGCCGGCGCCTGGACCGCCGCGGCGCTGAAGTCGGGCGAGCTGAAGATGGCCTGCCACGACCCGGACCACCCGCAGAACTGGCCGCGCAATATCTTCTTCTGGCGCTCCAACGTCCTGGGCGCGAGCGGCAAGGGCCACGAGTACTTCCTCAAGCACCTGGTCGGATCGCTGCACGGGGTGATCGGGGAGGACCTCGCCAAGACGGGCGGCGAGAAGCCCGAGGAGGTGGTCTGGCATGAGGAGGCGCCGACCGGGAAGATGGACCTGATGGTCAGCATCGACTTCCGGCTGTCGACCACCGCCCTCTACGCCGACATCGTGCTGGCCTCGTCCACCTGGTACGAGAAGCACGACCTCAACACCTCGGACATGCACCCCTTCATCCACCCGCTGACCGCGGCCGTGGACCCTCTGTGGGACTCCAAGACCGACTGGGAGATCTTCCGGTCGATCGCCAAGAAGTTCTCCGAGGTCTGCCCCGAGGTGCTGGGGGTCGAGCACGACCTGATGCTCACGCCGATCCAGCACGACGCGGCCGAGGAGATGGCCCAGGCCTACGACGTGAAGGACTGGGGCAAGGGCGAGTGCGAGCCGATCCCGGGCGTGACCATGCCGAAGGTCAGCCTGGTCGAGCGGGACTATCCCAACACCTACGCGCGCTTCACCGCCATCGGCCCGCTGCTGGAGAGCAAGGGCAACGGCAGCAAGGGGCTGGTGTGGGACGCCAAGCGCGAGGTCGAGGACCTCGCCCACCTGAACGGCACGGTCCCCGAGGGGCCGACGAAGGGGCGGCCGCGGGTCCTGACCGACATCGACGCCTGCGAGACCATCCTGATGCTGGCTCCCGAGACGAACGGCCAGGTGGCGATCAAGGCCTGGGACGCGCTGAGCGCCTTCACCGGCCGCGAGCACCACCACCTGGCCGAGGGCAAGGAGGACGAGAAGATCCGCTTCCGCGACGTGGCCGCCCAGCCGCGGAAGATCATCTCCTCGCCCACCTGGTCGGGGATCGAGTCCGAGGAGGTCTGCTACAACTCGGGCTGGACCAACGTGCACGAGCTGATCCCCTGGCGCACGCTCAGCGGCCGCCAGCAGCTCTACCAGGACCACCCGTGGATGCGGGCCTTCGGCGAGGAGCTCGTCACCTGGCGCCCCCCGGTCGAGACGCGGTCCTACCAGTCCGTCGTCGGCAAGCTGCCCAACGGCAACGACGAGATCGTGCTCAACCTCGTCACGCCGCACCAGAAGTGGGGGATTCACTCCACCTACTGCGAGAACCTGATCATGCTCTCGCTGAGCCGCGGCGGGCCGACCGTCTGGATCAGCGAGGTCGACGCCGGCAAGGCCGGAATCTGCGACAACGACTGGATCGAGGCGTTCAACGTCAACGGCGCGCTCACCGCCCGGGCGATCGTCTCCCAGCGCGTCCCCGAGGGCCTGGCGATCATGTACCACGCCCAGGAGAAGCTGGTGGGAACGGTGGGCTCCGAGATCACCGGCCAGCGCGGCGGGATCCACAACTCGGTCACCCGCATCAACATGAAGCCGACCCACATGATCGGCGGCTACGCCCAGCTGGCCTACGGCTTCAACTACTACGGCACCGTCGGCGCCAACCGGGACGAGTTCATCATCGTGCGGAAGATGAACCAGCTGAACTGGTTCGACAAAGCCGCCGCCCAGGTCGAGCAGGAGGCGAAGGTCTGATGAAGGTCCGCGCGCAAATCTGCATGGTGCTGAACCTCGACAAGTGCATCGGGTGCCACACCTGCTCGATCACCTGCAAGAACGTGTGGACCAACCGCGAAGGCGTCGAATACGTCTGGTTCAACAACGTCGAGAGCAAGCCGGGCGTCGGCTATCCGAAGGACTGGGAGAACCAGTCCCGCTGGAAGGGCGGCTGGGTCCGCAAGCCCAACGGCCGGCTGGAGCCCCGCATCGGCGCCAAATGGCGGATCCTGGCGAAGATCTTCGCCAACCCCGACCTGCCCGAGATCGACGACTTCTACGAGCCCTACACCTTCGAATACGAGTGGTTGGAGAAGGCCCCCGAGCTGCAGGCCCAGCCGACCGCCAAGCCGCGCTCGCTGATCACCGGCGAGGTGATCAAGAAGGTGGAGTGGAGCGGGAACTGGGAGGACGACCTCGGCGGCGAGTTCTCCAAGCGCTCCCAGGACTACAATTTCGAGGGCGTCCAGAAGGAGATCTACGGCCAGTTCGAGAACACCTTCCTGATGTACCTGCCCAGGCTGTGCGAGCACTGCCTGAACCCCTCGTGCCTGGCCGCATGTCCCTCGGGGGCGATCTACAAGCGGGCCGAGGACGGCATTGTCCTCATCGACCAGGAACGCTGCCGCGGCTGGCGGATGTGCGTCTCGGGATGCCCGTACAAGAAGGTCTATTACAACTGGTCCTCGGGGAAGTCGGAGAAGTGCATCTTCTGCTTCCCGCGGATCGAGGCGGGCCAGCCGACGGTGTGCTCCGAGACCTGCGTCGGCCGCATCCGCTACCTGGGCGTGATCCTCTACGACGCCGACCGCATCAGCGAGGCGGCGAGCGTGGAGCGGGAGGAGGACCTCTATCCCGCGCAGCTGTCGGTGTTCCTCGACCCCAACGACCCGGCGGTGCAGGAGCAGGCCCGCCGGGACGGCGTGCCCGAGACCTGGATCGAGGCGGCGACCCGCTCGCCGGTCTGGAAGATGGCGTGCGAGTGGAAGGTCGCCTTCCCGCTGCACCCCGAATACCGGACTCTGCCGATGGTCTGGTACGTGCCGCCGCTGTCGCCGATCCAGTCCGCGGCCGAGGCCGGCAAGATGACGGTCAACAACGGCATGCCGGACGTGCGCTCGCTGCGCATCCCGCTTCGGTACCTCGCCAACCTGCTCACCGCCGGCGCCGAGGAGCCGGTGGCCCAGGCGCTGGAGCGGATGCTGGCCATGCGGGCCTACATGCGGGCCAAGACGGTCGACGGCGTCGTCGACGAGGGCATCGCCCAGCAGGTCGGCCTGACCGGCGCGGTGATCGAGGAGATGTACCGCTACATGGGGCTGGCGGCCTACGAGGACCGCTACGTCATCCCGACCGCCCACCGGGAGGACACCGAGGACGCCTACATGCTGCGCGGCGCCGCCGGCTTCGCGTTCCGGGAGGGCACCAACGGCACGACCAAGGCCGACCTGTTCGGCCGCCGCGACCGCACGCCCCGCAAGAAGTACATGGACATCCCGACATGAGACGGACGCTGAAGGCTCTCTCGCTCCTGCTGTCGTATCCGACCGAGGAGCTGAAGGCGGGCGCGGGCGAGTTGCGCGCGGCGCTGGCCGACGAGGCCCTGCTGAAGCCGCAGACGCGGGCGGCGATGGCGGTGCTGCTCGACAGCTTCGAACGGGACGAGCTGCTCGACCTGCAGGGGCGCTATGTGGACCTCTTCGACCGGACGCGCTCGCTGTCGCTGCACCTCTTCGAGCACGTCCACGGCGAGAGCCGGGAGCGGGGCCAGGCGATGATCGACCTGCGGGCGACCTACGCCGAGCACGGCTTCGAGATGACCCCGGCCGAACTGCCCGACTACCTGCCGGCGTTCCTGGAGTTCGCCTCGCTGCTGCCGCCGCGCGAGGCCCGGCAGCTGCTGCGCGAGCCGGCCCACGTGCTGCAGGCGCTGCACGAGCGGCTGGCCAAGCGCGGCTCGCCCTATGCGGCGGTCTTCACGGCGCTCCTGGAGGCGGCCCGCACGCGGCCCAGCCCCGAGGCGCTGGAGGACCTGCGCCGCCAGCCCGACGCCGCGGCCGACGACTTCGAGGCGGTGGACGCCGCCTGGGAGGAGGCGCCCGTGCGCTTCGGGCCCGAGGCGCCCCAGCCCACGGGCTTCGTCGCCAAACTCCGGGCCTGGAAACGGCCTGCCGAGCCGGCCCCGCCGGCCGCATCCTGAGGGAGCCGCGCCATGGAGTCCTTCATCAATCAGCTCGCCTTCGGCTGGTTTCCCTACCTGGCGGTGACGGTGCTGATCGTCGGCAGCATCTTCCGCTTCGACAAGGCGCAGTACACCTGGCGCTCGCAGTCCAGCCAGTTCCTGCGGCGACGCCAGATGCTGATCGGCTCGAACCTGTTCCACATGGGCGTGCTGGTCCTGCTTGGCGGCCACTTCGTGGGACTGCTCACGCCGATCAACGTGTTCGACGCCCTGGGCGTGCAGCACGGCTTCAAGCAGATGGCGGCGCTGGTGGTCGGCGGCATCGCCGGGATCCTGGCCTGGGTCGGGGCCAGCCTGCTGCTGCATCGCCGGCTGTTCGACTCCCGAATCCGCCGCAGCTCGCACTGGACCGACATCGCCGTCCTGGTGCTGCTCTGGCTGCAGCTCACCCTGGGCCTGGCCACCACCTGGTGGACCATGAAGCACCTCGACGGCGAGGAGATGCTGCTGTTCATGGGCTGGGCCAACGGCCTGCTCACCTTCAACCCGCAGGCGGCCGACCTGATCGTTGACGCCGCCCTGGTCTACAAGCTGCACATCATCCTGGGCCTGACGCTGTTCCTCGTGACCCCGTTCAGCCGGCTGGTGCACATCTGGAGCATCCCGCTCTTCTTCCTGCTGCGGCCGGGCTACCAGATCGTGCGGACCCGCGGACCGGTGCGTCGGCCGCAGCCCGCGTCGCTGTCGCACGGCCCCGCCGGCGCGGCGCCGACCTATGGCGGCCCGGCGCCGCAGCGCGCCGCCGCCGAGGAATTCCAGTGAGCGAGGCCCGCTTCGTCGTCACGCGCTCGGCCGGGCGCGGCGCCGCCCGGCCGGCGCCTCCGCCTGCTCCCGAGGCCGTTTCCCAGGCCGTTCCCCAGGCCGCGCCCGAGCCGCCGCCGGCCGAGGCCGGCGGATGCGGCTGCGGGTCGACCGCGGCGGCCCGGCCGCGCCCGGCCCGCACGCCTGCCGTCCGGGTGGACGGCGTGGAGATAGACTCCCGGCTGATCGCGCAGGAAAGCCAGAACCATCCGTCCGGCGATCCCATGGAGACTTGGACGGCCGCGGCCCGCGCCCTGGTGGTGCGCCAGCTGCTGCTGACCGAGGCCCGGCGGCGGGGGCTCAGCCCCGAACCCGAGGCGGTCGGCGAGAACCAGTTCGAGACCGACGAGGAGAGCCTCGTGCGACAGGTGCTGGAGGTCGCCGTCGAGCCCCAGCCGCCCTCCGAGACGGAATGCCGGCGCGTCTACGAGGGGATGAAGGGCAAGTTCGTCACGCCCACCCTGTTCGAGGCCTCGCACATCCTCATAGAGCCGGCGGGTGGGGCCGAGGCCGACTGGTCCGAAGCCGAGGCCGAGGCCCGCGCCCTCATCGGGGTCGTCGGCGACAGCCCGCAGGCGTTCGCCGAGGCCGCGGCGGCCCGCTCGTCCTGTCCCACCGCGCACCAGGGCGGCTCGCTCGGCCAGGTGCGCCGCGGCGAGCTGGTCGAGAGCGTCCAGGCGGCCATCGAGGCGCTGGCGGACGGCGAGACCGGCAAGGCCCCCGCGCGCTCGCCGTTCGGCTGGCACGTCGTGCGCCTGGAGCGGCGGATCGAGGGGCGCGTCCTGCCCTACGAGATCGTGGAGGGGCGCATCCGCGACATGCTGGAGGCGCGCGCCTGGGCGATCGGCGCTTCGCAGTTCGTGGCCGATCTGGCGGCGAAATCGGCCGTCGAGGGCGTGACCCTGGCCCCGCCGGACGGCGGGTTCGCGGCCTGCGAGGACGGCCGCGGATGCTGACGCTCGGCGAGGTCCTCAGCCTGTCCCGCCGCTCGGCCGACGCGCTGGACGGGCTGGCGCTTGAACCGGACCTGCGGTCGGGCCTCGCCCGGGCCGCCGCCGACGAGGGGGTCGAGCCGCGCGACATCGTGCTGGAGGCGGTGGCGGACTTCGCGGCCTCGGCCGACGCCGGCGAGTGGACGGCCCTGATCGGCCGGGCGCAGGCGGCGCAGGATCCCGGCCGGGCCTGCCTCGAGATCATGATCCGGCGGCTGCTTCCCGCGGCGCGGCCGGCCGATGAGGAGACCTCCCATGGGTGAGCCCGTTCCTGGCGATCGCGACACCGCCCCGGCCGGCCTGAATCCGGACCTGCGGCGCACCCGCGACGAGAGTTTCTCGGACGCCCAGCACGGCAGCGAGCCGATGGCGAGCGTCTCGGTGAAGGGCGGCCGCCCGGCCGTCTGGCCCGTCATCTGGGCCGTGGTGACCATCGGCCTGATCCTCCTGACCATCTGGCTGATCCTTTGAGCGACGCCGCCTGGGCTGGGGTTGGGCCCGTCGCCCGGACGCCTTGCCGCTTCCCGTCGGGGCCGGGATGGTGTTCAACCGCGGCATGACCGCGGCCCCTCAGCGTTTCGTCCTGTTCCGCGCCGCCGAGGGCGAGTGGGCGATGTCGGCCTCCGGCGTCGCCGAGGTGCTGCCGACGGCGCCGATGCAGCGGCCGGCCGGGTCCCCGGCGGTGCTGGCGGGGTTCCTGAACCTCGGTGGGCGACCGCTGCCGGTCGTGCGGCTGGATGCGCTGTTCGGCGCGGAGGCCGGCGGGGCTGACGACCTCTACCACCACGTTCTGCGGCTGACCTCGTCCGAAGCCGGCGGCGAACTGGGGCTGCTGGTGGAGCGGGTCACCGACGTGGACGCCAAGGCCGAAGGCGTCGCGCCGCTGGAGCCGGACCAGAGCGTCAACGGCGCGCTGGTCGGCAATCTGGTGATCGGCGAGCGGCTGGTCCCCCTGCTGGACCGCGGGCGCCTGCTGCTGGTCGAGGAGCAGCGCCGCATCGACGACCTCGCCGCCGCCGCCCGCGCGCGGCTGGAGCAGCTGGACCAAGCCGGCGCTTGAGGGCTCCCGCGCCGCTGCCGACGGGCGAGGCGTTCGCGCGCCTGAAGAAGCAGGTCATCGAGCGCACCGGCCACTTCTACTACGAGGACAAGGACGAGGTGCTGTGGGAGCGGGTGCGCAAGCGCCTGGCCGCCGCCCGCAGCCCGAGCCTGGATCAGTATCTCGAGCGCCTGGCCGATCCCGACCGCGGGGAGGCGGAATGGGCCGCGCTCGAGGCCGAGCTGACCATCGGCGAGACCTACTTCTTCCGCTATCCGGAGCAGTTCGAGGCGCTGCGCCGGACCATCCTGCCCGACATCTTCGAGCGCCGAGCCGAGAGCCGGCGGGTGCGGATCTGGAGCGCCGGCTGCGCCACCGGCGCCGAGGCCTTTTCGGTGGCCATCCTGCTGCACGAGATGCTGGGCGAGGCGCTCGCCGGCTGGCGGATCACGATCCTGGGCTCGGACATCAACGAGACCTTCCTGGCCCAGGCGCGCGAGGCGCGCTTTGGCCGCTGGGCGCTGCGCTCGCTGCCCCCCGAGCAGAGGGACGCCTGGTTCACGCCCGAGGAGGGCGCCTGGCGCCTGCGGCCGCAGTACCGCAGCCTGGTGCGCTTCGAGCGCGGCAACCTGCTGGACCTCCTGGGGCCCTCGCCGCCGCTGGAGCTGGTCGACTTCGACCTCATCCTGTGCCGCAACGTGATGATCTACTTCCACCCGGCCAAGATGGCCGAGGTGGCCGCCGCCCTGGTGGCGCGCCTGACGCCCGAGGGCTGGCTGCTGGTCGGCCACGCCGAGCCCAATCCCGAGTTCGCCCGCTTCGCGGCCGCGGTCAGCCTGCCGGGCACCGTGGCCTATCGTCCGCCGGACGCCGAAACGCCGGCCGCGCCGCCGCCGGCCTGGACCCCGCCGGTCCTGCCGCCCGCCGCCGAGCTGGTGATCCCCGCGCCCGCCTTTGCGCCGGCGCCCCTCGCGCCGACGGCGGGTCAGCCGCCGCAAACGCCGACCGCCACCCCGCGGGAGCCGGCCCGCGCGCCGGCGTCGGGCGACATAGTGGAGGAGGTGCGCCGCCGCGCCGACGTGGGCGACTTCCGGGCCGCGGAGCTGAGCTGCCGCGAGGCGCTGGAGGCCGATCCGGAGAACCCGGTCCTCCACTTCTACGCGGGGCTGGTCGAGCAGGCGCTGGGGCGGCTGGCGTCCGCGGAGGACTCGCTGCGCAAGGCCGCCTACCTCGATCCCGGCTTCGTGCTGGCGCACTATCACCTCGGCGTCGTGCGCCTGGCCCGTGGGCGGCGCGAGGCCGGCCGCCGCGCGGTCGCCGCCGCCGCGCAGCTGGCCGGAACCTTGACCAGGGATGCGCGTTTGCCCGAAGGGGCGGGCCTGACCGCAGGTGAACTGCGGGAGCTGGCGCGCGTCCAGCTCGAATAGGCGCCGGGGGGCGTAGTGATGGCCGAAAAGGCGCGCAAGCGCACACCGCCGGACAGAATGGGGCCGGACAAAAGCGGGCCGGACATCGCCGGCGTCTCGCCCGCGCGCCGTCGCGCGATCCTGCGCGAGCGGGAGCGGGCCCTGGCGAGCCGGACCGAGACGCGCGCCGAGGCCGCGCGCGGGCGGCGGGTGCTTGTCTGCGCTGTCGGCGCCAACCTCTACGGCCTGCCGATGGAGCAGGTGGCCCGCATCAAGCCGTTCACGCGCTGGGGCGCGGCGGCGGCCCGCCATCCTGCGCTCGTGGGCCTCGTGGCCGACGGCGGCCGCGTCGCGCCGGTCTTCGACCTGGCCCGCCTCGTCGGCGCCGGCGGCGCGGAGGCGGCGCAGGGCGGCTGGCTCGTGCTCCTCGGGCCGCCGCACCGGGCGGCGCTGCGGCTCGCCGACCTGCCGGCCGCCGCCGAAGTGGAGGCCCTGGACGGCGCCGGGGAGGACCGGGCAAGGGTCCTCTCGGGGGACCACGCCGACAAGATCCTCGTCATGCTCTCCGTCGAGGCGCTGCTGGCCCCGACCCACACGACTTCCCACCGCTCGACTTCCAGTGGAGTCCACGCCCCGTGACCATCGCCAACCGGATCCTCCTGGGCTTCGCCGCCGTCATCGCGCTGATGATCGCGGTGGGGCTGCTCGCGCTGAACCAGATCGGCGACATCCGCCGCGAGACGGAGACGATCATCACCCGGGACCTGGGCTTCGTGCGCCTGGTCAGCGAAATCCGCGTCTCCCGCCAGCAGATGCAGGCCGCGGCCGAGACCGGGTTCAGCGACCGGATGGCCCGCCAGGCGGTCGGCGGCGGCGAGGGCCCCGACTGGCGCGAGCGCAGCGCCGCGGTGGAACAGGCCCTGCAGCAGGCCCGGAGCCTGGCCGGGCAGTACGAGAGCAACGCCCTGAGCGCCGACCGCCAGCAGGCGTGGCGGAAGGTCGGCGAGTCCCTCGCGGCGGCCGCCCCGATCCTGCAGGCGTCCAAGACCGACAACGAAACCGTCGAAGCGGCGATCGCCCGCGGCGACTTCGCCGAGGCCGCCGACGTGCGCCAGCGGCTGGCCGGCCGCCGGGGCGATTTCGAGCGCCAGATGCAGAGCATCCTGAAAGAGATGGACGGGGTGCTGGAGGCCGGCCAGGCCCGGCTGACCGACGCCTACGAGCTGAGCCGCAACATCCTGCTGACGGGGCTGTTCATCGCCGTCCTGCTGGGGATCGGCGCCGCCTACTACATCCGCAACTCCATCGTCGGACCGCTGAGCGCGTTCATGGCGTTCGTGGAGCGGGTCGGGCAGGGCGACCTGGCGGGCCAGACGGCGGCGACCTCCAAGGACGAGATTGGCCAGCTCGGCTCGACCCTCAACGCCATGGTGGATGGGTTGAAGGAGCTGGCGCGCCAGAGCCGCGACGCCACCGAGAACCTCAATGCGGCGACGGCGGAGATCCGCGCCTCGACCCAGGAGCAGGCGGCCGGGGTCGAGGAGCAGCTGGCCGCGGTGCAGGAGACCGCCGCCACGGTCGACGAGATCACCCACTCCGGGGCGCAGATCAGCAAGCGCGCCCAGGAGGTGATCGCCTCGGCCCAGGCGACCGCCCAGACCAGCACCGAGGGCCTGCGGGCCGTGGACGAGACCACCCGGGCGATGGACGCCATCCGCGACCAGGCCGAGGCCGTGGCCGAGAACATCGTGGCGCTGAGCGAGAAGACGCAGGCGATCGGCGACATCATCGCCACCGTCAACGACATCTCCGAGCGCTCGCACCTGCTGGCGCTGAACGCCGCCATCGAGGCGGCCGCGGCGGGCGAGCACGGCCGCAGCTTCTCGGTG
>Ga0268287_100137_pt1 | contig 50276 bp, 53 predicted proteins | sample MetcocultureR3M_FD_191348 | JGI IMG/M metagenome (GOLD analysis project Ga0268287, IMG submission 191348) | Soil microbial communities from Anza Borrego Desert, Southern California, United States - Methanotrophic co-culture R3-M | ecosystem: Environmental > Terrestrial > Soil > Desert | place... | reverse complement strand
CTGGCCGAGCGCTTCCCCGAGGGCGAGGCGGCCACCGAGGGCTGGTTCCGCGCCATGGTCGAGACGGTGAAGACCGAGATCGCCGCCTTCCGGCGCGCCGATCCGCTGAAGCCGGTGTTCGAGGCCGACCGGGCGCACCTCGTCGGCACTTCGGGGGCCATCACCAGCCTGGCGGGCATGCACCTCGAACTCCCCCGCTACGACCGCAGCCGGGTGGACGGCATCTGGATGAGCCGGGACGAGTGCGACGCGGCCGCCGGACGCCTCCTGGCGCTGAACGCCCGCGAGCGCGCCGACCAGCCGTGCATCGGCCCCGACCGCGCCGACCTGGTGCTGGCCGGCGCCGCGATCCTGCAGGCCGTGCAGGAACTGTGGCCGTGTTCGCGAGTCCGCGTGGCCGACCGCGGCCTGCGGGAAGGCATCCTCCTCTCCCTGATGTCCGAACGCGGGGGCCGCCGCCGCCGCAGGCGCCGCCGCGGCGGCCGGAGCCCGTCATGACCGAACCGCCCCGCAAGCGCATGGTGAAGCCGCCGACCGGCGGTCAGGAGGGCGGCCGCGGCAAGCCCGCGCGCCTGAAGACCGCCAAGCAGCGCACCCCGTCACAGCAGGCCTGGCTCGAGCGCCAGGTGAACGATCCCTTCGCCGCCAAGGCGCGAGCCCTCGGCTACCGCAGCCGGGCGGCCTTCAAGATCAGCGAGATCGACGACCGCTTCCACCTGTTCCGAAAGGGCGTGCGGGTTGTCGACCTGGGTCTCGCCCCCGGCGGCTGGACCCAGGTGGCCATCCAGCGGGGCGTCACCGACATCGTGGGCGTCGACCTGCTGCCGGTCGAGCCCCTGCCGCCGGCGCACATCCTGCAGATGGACTTCACCGACCCGGCCTGCGGTCCCAAGCTGATCGAGCTGCTGGGCGGTCCCCCGGACGTGGTGATGTCGGACATGGCGCCCAACACCATCGGCCATCGCGAGACCGACCACCTTCGCATCGTCGGCCTCATCGAGGCGGCGATCGACTTCGCGGTCGAAGTGCTGAAGCCGGGCGGGACGTTCGTGGCCAAGGCCTTCCAGGGCGGCGGCACCGACCAGATCATCGCGGGGCTGAAGACCCGCTTCAAGGACGTCCGCAACATCAAGCCGAAGGCCAGCCGGCAGGACAGCTCCGAGGTCTTCCTGGTCGCGACCGGGTTCAAGGGGCGGGCGGCTCAGGCGTCCTAGCGCCTTCCGCCACCAGCCAGTCGCGGAACTTCGAAAGGGCCCGGCTTTCCGCCCCCGGCGTCGTCAGCATCGCGAAAGCGCTGGCCGAGCGGTGGAAGCCCGCCGGCGCGACGAGCCGACCCGTCCGCACCTCGTCCACGCACAGCGGCCACGACAGCACCGCCGCGCCCAGGCCGGCCAGCGCCGCGTCCATTGCGAAGTGGACGTGGGCGAAGGGCCGCTCGTTGACCAGCGGCAGCTCCAGCCCGGCGAGCTCGGCGAAGATCGGCCACGCCTCGGGGTGGGTGACGGCGGCCAGCCGCGGCGCGGCCAGCACGTCGTTCCCGTGCCGGGCGGCGCACTCCGGCGACATCACCGCGCCCAGGGCGTTGCGGATGAAGGGCGTGCAGTTGGGATCCGAGAGGCGGGCGAGGGGCACGATCCTTACCACGGCGTGGGCGCCGCGCTGAGAGGTGGCGTGCGGCGCCAGCTCCGACAGGTGCAGGCGGATGTCAGGGTGCCGGGCCTGGAAGCCGGCCAGGCGGGGGATCAGCCATTTCACCGACAGGCTGGCGTTGACCGCCACATGCAGGTCCTCCCCGCCCTGACGCGTCCGCCGCACCGCCGCGTCGATCCGGTCGAACGCCTCGGTGAGAGAGGGGGCCAGATCCCGGCCCGCGGGCGTCAGGGCCAGGCGATGCTTCGGCCCCGAGATGAGCCGCACGCCCAGGCTCGCCTCCAGCGCCTTCACCTGGCGGCTGACGGCCGACGGCGTCACGTGCAGTTCCTCGGCCGCCAGCGTCACCTTGCCGGTGCGCGCCACAGCCTCGAAGGCCCGAAGCGCGTTCAGGGATGCCGGCGGGCCGCTTTTGAGTTTTTCGAACATACGGGAGCCAATAAGTCGTTTTTCGACATCAGCCCAGCGCGGCATGAACGCGGGCCATGACGGCTTCGCTTCGATCCGATCCCTCCAAGGCCCTGGTGGTCGCGGGGTTCGGCGTCGGCCAGATCGCCGCCTTCGCCTCGAGCTTCTACCTGATGGGCGTGCTGGGCGATCCGATCGCCCGGGACCTTGCCCTGAGCCCCGGCTTCGTCTTCGCCACGGTTTCGCTGTCCCTGGCGGCGCCCGCCTTCCTCGCGCCGGCCGTCGCCCGCCGGATCGACGCCGAAGGCGGCGCCCGCACGCTGCTGGTCTCGCACCTCGTCTTCGCCCTCGGCCTGGCCCTGCTGGGCTACGCCCGGGACGGGGCCGGCCTGGCGGCGGCCATGCTGGTGATGGGTCTCGGCATGGCCTACGGCCTGTCGCCCACGCCGTTCGCCATCCTGGTCTCGCTTTACGGCCAGGCCGCCCGCCGGCCGATCACGGGCGTCGCGCTGATCGGCGGCCTCGGCTCGACGGTGGGCTGGCCCGTGACCGCCTGGCTCGCGGACGAGTTGGGATGGCGCGGCGCCTGCTTCGCCTGGGCGGTGGTCCATCTGGCGCTGTTCCCGCTGATGGCCAGGATCTGCCCGGACACCCCAGGGCACGCCGTCGGCGACGAGCGCTCGCGGCCGGAGGCGGTCCGCTGGGACCGGCCGATGGTCCAGCTCGCCATGCTCTTCGCCTGCGCCTGGTTCGTCTCGACCTGCATGAGCGCCCATCTCCCGAGGCTGCTGTCGGGGTTCGGCCTGCCGATGGCGGCCGCCACCGTCGCGGCGGGATGGATGGGACTCGCCGCCGTCTCGGCGCGGTTCCTGGAGTTCACCGTCCTGCGCAGCCTGCCACCGCTCGCCACAGCGCGGGCGGCGACGCTGATGCATCCGGCGGGCGCGGCGGCCCTCGCGGGGCTGGGCGGGCGGGGAGCCGAGGCGATGGCGGTAGCGCAAGGGCTCGGCAACGGCATGCTGACCGTGGCGAAGGGCGTGCTGCCGCTGCACCTGTGGGGCCCCAGGAACTACGCCTACCGCTCGGCCCTGATCGGCCGGCCCGCCATGATCGCCCAGGCGGCCGGGCCCGCCGTCTACGCCCTGCTGCTGGAACGCTCGGCGTGGCTCGCCTTGGCCGTCTCGTCGGGGCTCTGCCTCGTCATGTTCGCCATGACTTTCGGCCTCATCCGCCGTGACCCGGCGCCGCAGGAGACCGTAATCGCATGAAGCAGCTCACCTCGCCCCTTGCCCCGGGGTCGGCCTTACCCCTATACCCGCGCCGCAAAACGGAGAGTCTCATGGAGATTCGCGAAGGGCTCACCTTCGACGATGTTTTGCTCGAACCCGGCGCGTCCGATGTGATGCCCACGCAGGTGGATGTCTCCACCAGGTTCACGCGAGAGATCAATCTGAACATCCCGCTCGTGTCCGCCGCCATGGACACGGTCACCGAAAGCCGGCTGGCCATCGCCATGGCCCAGGCTGGCGGCATCGGGGTGCTTCACCGCAACCTGACGGTCGACGAACAGGCCGACCAGGTCCGCGAGGTGAAGCGCTACGAGAGCGGCATGGTCATCAACCCGCTGACCATCGGCCCCGACACCACCCTGGGCGAGGTCCGCCAGATCAAGGCGCGCAAGCGGATCTCGGGCTTCCCCGTGGTGGACGAGGCCGGCAAGCTCTGCGGCATCCTGACCAACCGGGACATGCGCTTCGAGAGCCGTGACGACATCCCGGCCAAGGCGCTGATGACCCGGGAGAACCTGGTCACCGTCAAGGAGGGCGTCAGCCAGGCCGAGGCGCGAGACCTGCTGCGCCGGCACAAGATCGAGCGACTGATCGTCGTCGACGACGAGTACCACGCCGTCGGCCTGATCACCGTCAAGGACATGGAAAAGGCCCAGGCCCATCCGTTCGCGGCCAAGGACGCCCAGGGCCGTCTGCTGGTGGCGGCGGCCTCGACGGTCGGCGATGCGGGCTACGAGCGCTCGATGGCCCTCGTGGACGCCGGCGTCGACGTGGTGGTGATCGACACCGCCCACGGCCACAACGCCTCGGTGGCCGACGCCGTCCAGCGGGTGAAGCGCGAGACCAACCGCGTCCAGATCGTCGCCGGCAACGTGGCGACCTACGACGGGGCGCGCGCGCTGATCGACGCTGGCGCCGACGCCGTGAAGGTGGGGATCGGGCCCGGGTCGATCTGCACCACGCGGATCGTGGCGGGCGTGGGCGTGCCCCAGCTGACCGCCATCGCCGATGCGGTGCGCGCGGCGCAGGGCTCGGACGTTCCGGTCGTCGCCGACGGCGGCATCAAGTACTCGGGGGATCTCGCCAAGGCGCTCGCCATGGGCGCCTCGGTGGCGATGATGGGCTCGGTGTTCGCGGGCGTCGACGAGGCGCCGGGCGAGGTGTTCCTGTACCAGGGCCGCTCGTACAAGGCGTACCGCGGCATGGGTTCGCTGGGCGCCATGGGCCAGGGCTCGGCGGACCGCTACTTCCAGAAGGACGTGAAGGACGCGCTGAAGCTGGTGCCTGAAGGCATCGAGGGACAGGTCCCCTACAAGGGCCCGATCGCCCCCATCCTGCACCAGATGATCGGCGGCCTGCGCGCGGCCATGGGTTATGTCGGCGGCGCCGACCTGGCCGAGTTCCGCAAGCGGGCCCGGTTCATCCGGATCACCAACGCCGGCCTTCGCGAGAGCCACGTCCACGACGTGATGATCACCCGCGAGGCGCCGAACTACCCCAGCGCCGTCTAGGCGGCCTCATGCGCGACGGCGGACGGCTGGCGGCGGCCATTGAAGTTCTGACGGAGATCGAGGCTCGCCACCGCCCCGTCCGCCTGGCGCTGAAGGCCTGGGGCGAGGCCGCCCGCTATGCGGGGGCCAAGGACCGCGCCTTCGTCTCGGGCCTGGTGCTGGACGTCCTGCGTCGGCGGCGCTCGCTGGCCTGGCGCATGGGCGAGGAGGGGCCGCGGGCGGCGGCCCTGGGCGCCCTGCGCTTCCTGTGGGACTGGCCCCTGGAGCGGATCGCCGAGGCGGCCGCCGAGGACCCCCATGGTCCGGGCCCGCTGAGCGACGCCGAGCGGGCGGCGCTCGAGACGCCGCGGGACCTGGCGGACGCCCCGCCCGCGGTGCGGGGCGACTATCCGGACTGGCTCGACGCCGGCTTCGCGCGCGCCTTCGGCGAGGCGCGGGCCGAGGAGGGGGCCGCGCTGGCCGAGCGGGCGCCGGTCGACCTGCGGGTCAACACGCTGAAGACCGATCCCGAGCGGGCGCTGAAGGCTCTCGCGTCGGTGGAGGCCAGGCCCACCGGCGTGCTGCCGACCGCGCTGCGCATCGCCGCGCCCGACCCGGCCGCGCGCGGCGGCGCGGTCGAGGCGATCCCGCAGTTCTCCAAGGGTTGGTTCGAGGTGCAGGACCTCGGCTCGCAGATCGCGGCGTCTGCCGCTGGCGAGGTGAAGGGCGCCCAGGTGCTCGACCTCTGCGCCGGCGGGGGCGGCAAGACTCTGGCGCTGGCGGCGGCCATGGGCAACACCGGCCAGATCTACGCCTACGACTCCGACGCCCGGCGCCTGACCGACACCGTCCGCCGAGGCGACCGCGCCGGCGCCCGCAACCTGCAGGTCCGCTCGCCTGTGAACCCCGAGCCCCTGAAGGGTCTGGAGGGGCGGATGGACGTGGTGTTCGTCGACGCCCCCTGCACCGGGACGGGCTCGTGGCGACGCCATCCCGACACCAAGTGGCGCCTGACGCCCGAGGCGCTGGCCCGCCGGCAGGCCGAACAGGACCAGGTGCTGGACGACGCCGCACGCTTCGTGAAGGCCGGCGGCCGGATCGTCTACGTCACCTGCTCGGTGCTGCCGGAGGAGGACGAGGACCGGGTCGAGGCCTTCCTGCAGCGCCATTCCGGGTTCGCCCGCCGGGCGGCCACCGACCAGGCGAACCTGGCTGACTACCTCACGCCTGCCGGCGATCTGCGCCTTTCTCCCCGCACCTCCGGCACCGACGGCTTTTTCGTCGCGGTGCTGGAGAAAGCCCGCTAACGGAGCCCCATGACCGACACCGCCGACCACGAGCACGTCCTGATCGTTGACTTCGGGAGTCAGGTGACCCAGCTCATCGCCCGGCGCCTGCGGGAGAGCGGCGTCTATTGCGAGATCCACCCCTACGACAAGGTGGACGCGGTTCTCGACAGCTTCCGGCCCAAGGCGGTGATCCTCTCGGGCGGGCCGGCCAGCGTGCACGAGGCCGAGAGTCCGGCGGCCTCGAAGCGCCTGTTCGAGCTGGACGTGCCGGTCCTGGGCATCTGTTACGGCGAACAGACGATGTGCGACGTGCTCGGCGGCAAGGTCGAGCCGGGGACTACGCGCGAGTTCGGCCGGGCCGAGATCGAGATCGTGCGCGAAAGCCCGCTGCTGGACGGCCTGGGCGGCGCCGGCCACTTCGAACCGGTATGGATGAGCCACGGCGACAAGGTCACGGCTCTGCCCATGGGTTTCGAGACGGTGGCCGTCTCGGAGGGCAGCCCCTTCGCCGTCATCGCCGACGAAGGCCGACGGTTCTACGGCATCCAGTTCCACCCCGAGGTCGCTCACACCCCCCGCGGGGCGCTGATCCTGCGCAACTTCACCCACAAGATCGCGGGCCTGAAGGGCGACTGGACCATGAAGGCCTTCCGCGAGGAGGCCATCGCCCGCATCCGCGACCAGGTCGGCGACGGCCGGGTCATCTGCGGCCTCTCCGGCGGCGTGGACTCGTCCGTGGCCGCCGTGCTGATCCACGAGGCGATCGGCGACCAGCTCACCTGCGTCTTCGTCGATCACGGCCTGCTGCGCCTGAACGAGGCAGAGCAGGTCGTGACCATGTTCCGGGATCACTACAACATCCCGCTGGTCCACGTTGATGCGGCTGAGGAATTCCTCGGCGCGCTGGCGGGCGTCACCGATCCGGAGACCAAGCGCAAGACCATCGGTCGGCTGTTCGTCGAGGTGTTCGACCGCGAGGCGGCGAAGATCGAGGGCGCGGCGTTCCTGGCCCAGGGCACGCTCTATCCGGACGTGATCGAGAGCGTCTCGGCCCGCGGCGGCCCCTCGGCGGTGATCAAGAGCCACCACAACGTCGGCGGGCTGCCGGACTACATGAAGCTCAAGCTGGTCGAGCCCCTGCGCGAGCTGTTCAAGGACGAGGTTCGCGCGCTCGGCGTGGAGCTGGGCCTGCCGCCGCAGTTCGTCGGCCGCCACCCGTTCCCCGGCCCGGGCCTCGCCATCCGCATCCCCGGCGAAGTCACGCCCGAGCGGGTCGCCATCCTGCAGAAAGCCGACGCCATCTACCTGGACGAGATCCGCAAGGCCGGACTCTACGACTCCATCTGGCAGGCCTTCGCCGTCCTGCTGCCGGTCCGCACCGTCGGCGTGATGGGCGATGCGCGCACCTACGACGAGGTCTGCGCCCTGCGCGCCGTGACCTCGACCGACGGCATGACCGCCGACTTCTTCGAGTTCCCCTGGGAGGTCCTCAGCCGGGCCGCCACGCGGATCATCAACGAGGTGCGCGGCATCAACCGCGTCGTCTACGACGTGACGTCGAAGCCGCCCGGCACCATCGAGTGGGAATGATCGCGACCTAGCACGGCCGGCGGGCGCGGCGACGCTGCGCCAGCATCACGGCGGCGACGGAGCCTACGATGATCACGACCCCGGCTGCGAAAACCGCCAGGATGTAGGCCGCGTCGAAGAGGACCAAGCTGTCCAGCGCGACCTTGCCGGTCTGCCAGAAGGTCCATTCGCCGCCGATCGCGCGCGCCAGGGTGCTGCTTCCCGTCGCGAGCACGATGATCCCGTCGCCGGTGGCCGGATCGATCCGGGCCGTCGTATTGATCGCGGGGTGGTTCTGGCCGTCGTGGCCGACCACGAAGCCGCCGCTTGTGGTCGGCGCGTAGAGACTCTCGCCGAGACCCCAGACGGGCAGGCCGAAGAGTTTCGCCTGGGGCGTCGCCATCTCCCGCAACGTTTCCGGCGCGAGGACGCCGCGACCCGCGGGCGCGCCGCCCGGCCCCGGGGACTGCGCCTGCAGGAAGGCGGTGAGGTCCGCCGCCGAGGTGTAGAGCGAGGCGGCCCCCGTCGCGGCGAACCGGTAGTGCGTGGCGGGGGAGCCGTCGGCGGCGAAGAAGTCGGCCAGCTTGCCCGGATCGGGGGCTTCGAAGGTGCTGTCGCCCATGCCGAGCGGCGCGAACACCGTGCGCCGCATGTAGGCGTCGAAGGCCTCGCCCGTCACGTCCTCGATCATCAGCTGCAGGATGAGGTAGCCGCCGCCCGAGTAGCGCCATCCGGATCCCGGCTTCGCGCCCACCCGCACGACGCCGTCGGCGGACGGCATGGCGTCGGTGACATGCGTCAGTTCCTGTTCGAGCGAGGGAACGGCCTCTCCCGGCGCGAAGCCCTGGAAGCCCAGCCCGTCGGTCAGGCCTGACGTGTGCGCCAGCAGCCGGCGGACCGTCACGCCGCTGTTGTCGTAGCGGCCGGGCGGCAGGCTCCAGCGGGTGAGGTAGCGGGACACGGGCGCGTCCAGCTCGATCCGCCCGTCTTCCACGAGGGCCATGACGCCCCAGGCCGTGAGCCACTTGCTCAGCGAGGCGACCTGGAACTGCGTACGCTCGTCCACCGGCCGGCCGTGGGAGGCGAAGAAGCTCTGCGCGGGCCGACCGTCCTCGAGCAGCACGATGGCGATATTGCCTTTGGAGTCCCGCGCGTACTGCGACGACGCCCAGCGCAGGAAGGCCGCGGCGTCGCCCGCGGGGGCGGGCTCCGGGCGCAGCCACCCGTTGCGGGCCCCCAGCCCCACCAGGGCCGTCCACAGGGCGAGCAGGACCACACCGGTCAGAATTGGGCGTTGCACGTGTCGCTCCCGCAGTTGGCGGCGACAGGATGCTCCGAGTCAGCCTCTGTCAGAAGCGCACCGGCTTTTCGAGCTGGGCGATGGCCTCGACGAAGTCGTCCGCCTTCTTCCGCACCAGCGCCTGGGCGTCGGTCAGTCCCTGGTTGTAGAGGTGGGGGCCCATGGTCTCGATGATCCAGTCCAGTAGGAAGACCGCGTCGAATCCCTTCACTTCCAGCTCCAGCTCGTCCTTCAGGTAGCCGGAAAGCGCATCGGCCAACGTATCGCGGACGGGCTTGGGCAGTTCGATCTTGGCCATTCGACAACCTGGGAGCCGCACTTGACCGCCAACCTCTACGGCATCCGCAACTGCGATACGATGAAGAAGGCCTGGACCTGGCTGGACCAGCACGGTGTTCCTTACACGTTCCACGACTACAAGAAGGAGGGCGTCGACCGCGCCGCGCTGGAGGGCTGGGTGCGGCAGGTCGGGTGGGAGACGCTGCTCAACCGGGCCGGCACGACGTTCAGGAAGCTGCCCGAGGCCGACCGGCAGGGGATCGACGAGGCCAAGGCGATCTCACTGATGCTGGCCCAACCCTCGATGATCAAGCGGCCGGTGCTGGCGGCGAAGGGCCGCCTGCTCGTGGGCTTCAAGCCGGCGGAGTACGAGGCGCTGTTCGGCTGACGTCTGTCTGAGAAGCTCTGCATCCGAACGCGGCGCCGGCGGCGACTAGGGGACAGGGCAGGCCACGGAGACGGCTTCGGGGCCTGCGGCTGGAGCTTCGACGATGGAAGACCTGTTCCGCAGCTACTGGTGGCTGCTGTTCCCGATCGCGTTCTTCGTGTTCGGAGCCTGGGACCGATGGCTCGCCTACAAGCGCGCCCAGGCGCACCTGGATCTGCTGCGCACCTACGCCACACAGGGGAAGGAGCCGCCCGCCGAGCTTCTGAAGGTCGTCCGGGCCGACGCCCTCGACGACGCCGAGGAGGATTTCGGGTTCGACGACGGACGACGCGGCCGCCGCCGGCGGCGGGGGGCCTACTGGGCCCTGCGGACCGCCTTGATCACCGGCGCGGTGGCTGCGGGCTTCTGGCTGGCCTCGGAGTTCGCCGCGCCGGTCACCGACTACTGGCCCTTCCGGCTGGTCGCGATCATCCTGACCTGCGTGGCTGCGGGCTATGCGGTCGTGGGGCTGATCTTCATGACGAAGCACCGTCGATGACGCCGAAGGGGGCGGACGCGATGCTGGTCGCGGCCGCCCAGCGCGGCTCGACCGAGGCGTTCGCACGCCTGGTGCAGCGCCACCAGCAGGCCGTACGGGCCTTCCTGCGCCGGGCCTGCGGCGACTGGGCCCTGGCGGACGATCTGGCGCAGGAGACCTTCCTGGCCGCCTGGGGACGGATCGGCCAGCTGCGGGCCGGGGCCAGCGTGCGGGCATGGCTGTGCGGCATCAGCTATCGCAAGCATCTGTCGGCGCTGCGCTCCGGCTCGCGGCGCAGGGCCCGGGACGCGCGTTACGAGCGGGAACGGCCGCCCGCGGCGGCGACAATGACCGACGAGCGGCTGGCCCTGGAGGCCGCGATGGCGGAGCTGCCGGCCGACCAGCGGGCGTGCGTCGCCCTCTGCCTGGCGGCCGATTTCAGCCACGCGGAGGCTGCCGCGGCGCTGGCACTGCCGCTGGGCACGGTGAAGAGTCATGTGGCGCGGGGCCGTGCGCGGCTCCTGCAGGTGCTTGGAGATGGCGATGCGTGAAGCTGACGAGCGGCTGAAGGCCCTGTTCGCGGCGGATGAGCCGCCGGCCACCGATCCCGCGTTTTCGGCCGCGGTCATGGAGGCGGTCCTGCGCCGGGAGTTCGTGGCGGAGCTGGCGCTGCTCGCCGGCGCGGCGGCGGTCGGCGCGCTGACACTTTGGGCGGTCTGGCCGGCGCTGGCGCCCGCAGTGGAGGCCGTGTCCGAAGCGGTGGCTCCGCTGGCGGCCACGCTGGCGTTGGCGATCGGGACGATCTTCCTGCTCCGCGGACCGAGGCGTGCGCCGGCTCCAGCGGAATCATGAGCAACATTTCATGCTTAGGATTGCATCTGGGCGGCGCAGGCCAAGTCTCTAACAGTCAGAGACGGGCGCCTTCGCCCGGCTGAACTGGAGAGGATAGACGTCCATGGAGATCCTGGTTCCGATCTCACTGTTTGCGATGATCGCCGCACTGGTGATCGTCCCCCGCTATTTCCGCAGCCTCGAGCGCCAGAAGATGGCCGACACCCTGCGCGTGGCCATCGAGAAGGGGCAGCCGATCCCGGGCGAAATCGTCGAGGCCATGTCCAGCAACGTGCGTTCGCCGGCCATGCCGCCGTCGCCGCAGCGGGACCTGCGCACCGGCATCATCTGGCTGGGCGTCGCCCTGGGCCTCGTCGCCCTGGGCCTGATCGTCGGCTTCGAGGAGCCCGACGCCAGCTACTGGTTCATCGGCATCGCCTCGTTCCCGGGCTTCATCGGCCTGGCCTTCATCGTCCTCGGCCTGATCAACAAGCCGAAGTCCTAGAACCCTCCTAAAGGGGCATAGCCGCCCATGCCGGGCACGAAACCATCGAGCTTCGCCAGCCTGCACGACGTCGAGCTCTGCTCGCACGCCGCGGCCGGCGAGGGGCGCGCCTTCGGGGAGCTTGCGCGCCGCCACGGCTCGGCCGTCCGCTACCTGCTGCGCCGGATGGGCGCCCAGGCGGCTGAGGCCGACGACGTGGCCCAGGACGCCTTCCTCACCGCCTTCCAGCGGATCACCGAGTTCCGCGGCGAGGGGACCTTCGCCGCCTGGGTGAAGCGGATCGCCGCGCGCCATTATCTGCGCCGGCTCCAGCGCGACCGGCGGCTGAGCGAGCTGGCGGCGGAGGGGGGCGAAGAGGAGATCGAGATCGCGGCGGGCGACGCAGACCACCGGATCGACCTGGACGAGGCCCTGAAGGCGCTCTCCAAGGCCGAGCGGCTGTGCGTGTCGCTGTGCTTCGGCGCGGGCCTTTCCCACGGCGAGGCGGCCGAGGCCTTGAACCTGCCGCTTGGAACGGTCAAATCCCATGTCAAACGTGGTCTGGATAAGCTCAGAGCGCGACTGGCGCCGACCGAGGGCGCCGTCCTGGAAGGGAGGCGGGGCAATGGCTGACGATTTCGAACGCCGCCTCGAGCGCCTGTTCTCCGAAGCGCCGGAGCTGCCGGATTGCGCGGCCTTCGCGCAGGGCGTCGAGCGTAAGCTGAACCGCGGCTGGCAGACCCGGCGCTGGCTGATCGGCTGCGCCGGCGTGACCGGCGGGGTCGTGGGCGCGAGCCAGCTCGTCTATTCCAACCTGTACCAGCGCATCGAGACGGCCGAGGATTCCGCCCGAGCGCTGTCGGCGGGCCTGTCGCAGGTCGCCCCCAGCGCCGAAATGGTCTCGGCCCTGTCGGGCGGCTTCGGCGTCTGGGTCGCGGTCGGCCTGGCCGTGCTGCTGCTGGGCTTCGCCCTGTCGCGCGTCATCGAGGAGATCTGAGGCTTGTCCAGCCACCGGGAAGAGAAGGTCCGGCGCATCGCCGCCCCGGACATCGCGGCGCGCAAGGGCGGCACGCCGATCGTGTGCCTGACGGCCTACACCGCGCCGGTGGCCGAGCTCCTGGACGAGCACTGCGACCTGCTGCTGGTGGGCGACAGCGTGGGCATGGTGGTCCACGGGCTTCCGAACACCGTCGGCGTGACGCTCGACATGATGATCCTACACGGCCAGGCGGTGATGCGCGGCTCGCGCCGCGCCATGGTCGTCGTGGACATGCCGTTCGGCTCGTACGAGGGCGCCCCCGAGACCGCCTACGACAACGCCGCCCGCCTCATGAAGGAGACGGGCGCGCAGGCCGTGAAGGTCGAGTCCGGTCCGACCGTCATCGACACCATCCAGTACCTGGTGAAGCGCGGCATCCCGGTCATGGGGCACGTCGGCCTGCGGCCCCAGGCGGTTCTGGTGGACGGCGGCTTCAAGGCCAAGGGCAAGGCGGGCGAGGAGCGCCGCCGCATCCTGGAGGAGGCGAGGGCGACCGCCGACGCCGGCGCATTCGCGGTGGTGGTCGAGGGCGTGGCCGAGGGCCTGGCCCGGGAGATCACCGAGGCCATCGAGGTTCCGACCATCGGCATCGGCGCGTCCGCGGGCTGCGACGGGCAGATCCTGGTCACGGACGACATGCTGGGCCTCTTCGACTGGACCCCGAAGTTCGTGCGCCGTTACGGCGACCTGCGGGGCGAGATCGGCAAGGCCGTGGCGGCCTACGCAGAGGATGTCCGGGCCCGTCGCTTCCCGGGACCGGCCGAGATCTACTTCGCTAAGGCGGGGTAGCGTTGCGGCTGAGGGCGGCGCGCTATAGGTTCCCGGCCTCTGCCCCAAGGGCCAGCTAAAGAGTCCGGAGTCCCCTTCACGTGACGGATCTGTTCGAAGAGGTCGAGGAGCAGCTTCGCTCCGACCGCTACCGGTCGCTCGCGCGCCGGACTCTCCCCTGGATCCTGGCCGCCGTCGCGCTCGTCCTGGTGGCCGTCCTCGCCTACTGGGGCTGGGACACCTGGCGCAGCCGTGAGGTCGCCAAGGCCTCGGAGCAGTATCAGGCCGCGGGCGAGGCCCTGGCGGCGGGAGACCGCGCCAAGGCCCAGCAGCTGTGGACCGAGGTCTCCCAGTCCTCCGCCGGCGGGTACAAGTCGCTGGCCCTGATGCAGCTGGGCGCCCTGAACCTCGACGAGAACAAGACGGACGAGGCCGTGAAGCTGTTCGACCAGGCGGCGAGCGCCGCGCCGGACGAGCTGATCGGCGACGCCGCCCGCCTCAAATCCGCCTTCGCCGTGCTCGACACGGCTCCCTACAAGGACGTGGAGGCGCGCTTGACGCCGCTGATCAAGGACGGCCGCCCCTACCGGGTGCAGGCGCGCGAGGCGCTCGCCTTCGCCAAGCTGATGGCCGGAGACACCGCCGGCGCCCGCGGGGACTTCGTCGTGCTGCAGCAGATGCTGGACGCCTCGGACGGGGTCCGCGCCCGCGCCCAGGCTGCGATCAGCCTGATCGATTCCGGCTCGGCCAAGGCCCTGCCGGGCGTCGTCAAGCAGGCCGCCGCCATGCCGCCCCCCATGATCGTGCAGCCCGGCGCCGTGCTCGGCGCTGACGGCGCTGCGCCGCAACCGCAAGCCAACGGACCGCAATGACGTCGCGCCGCAACACTCTCCTGGCCGTCTGCCTCATCGCCGCGCTGGGCGCGAGCGGCTGCTCGACGCTGGGACGCCTGAACCCGTTCGACCGCGGCGACGAGGGCCCGCAGGAGACCGCCGGCGAGGGCCAGCGCATCTCCATCGTTCCGGCCGACCAGCGGCTGGAGCCCGCCGCCGCGCTGCAGGGCGTGGAGTTCTCGCTGCCGACGCCTTCGACGATCGCGGCCTGGCCGCTGCCGGGCGGCACGCCCGAGCAGTCGGTGGACCATGTGGACGCCGCGCCGAACCTGCAGATCGCCTGGCGACGCGGCTTCGGCGAGGGCTCCCAGCGGGGCCGCTACATCATCGCTCCGCCGGTGGCGGCCGACGGCAAGGTGTTCGTCATGGACGCCGAGGGCCGCGTCTCGGCGCACGACGCCCGCAGCGGCGGCCAGCTCTGGCGCACCGCCACCAACCCCGGCGACAACAAGCGCGACAAGCTCGGCTTCGGCGGCGGCATCGCCTACGCCGACGGCAAGCTTTACGTCACCTCCGGCTTCCGGCAGGTGATGCAGATCGACGCCAACACCGGCGCCGTCGGCTGGCGGGCCAAGACCAGCGAGCCGGTGCACGGCGCGCCAACCGTCGCCGCCGGCCGCGTGATGGCCGTGGCGCTGGACAATTCGCTGCTCACCTTCGAGACGGCGACCGGCACGCCGAGCTGGACCTACCAGGCGCTCGCCGAATCCGCCCGCATCCTGCGCGCCTCCAGCCCGGCGGTGTCGGGCGACACCGTGGTGGCGGCCTTCGGGTCGGGCGAGCTCGTGGCCCTCAGGGCCGCCAACGGCAACGACCTGTGGAACGAGGCCCTGTCGCGGGCGAGCCGCACCAGCGCGCTGTCCGAGATCCGCGACATTCCCGGCCGCCCGGTCATCTACCAGGGCGACGTCTTCGCGGTGAGCCACTCGGGCGTCTTCGCGGCCATCGACCTTCGCACGGGCCAAGCCCGCTGGAGCCTGCCGGTCGCGGGCGTCACCTCGCCGCTTCCGGCCGGCGACGTCGTCTACGCGGTCTCCAAGGCCGGCGAGGTGATCTGCGCCTCGCGCGAGACGGGCCAGATCTACTGGATCCGCGACCTCAACGAGGGCTTCAAGGGCAAGAAGAAGGGCGGCTTCCTCGGCATCGGCGGCCAGCGCATGGGCCGGCCGATCTGGTCGGGCCCGATGCTGACCAACAACAAGCTGATCCTCGCGGGCCAGACGGGCGACCTCGCCGTGCTGAACGCCAAGACGGGCGAGGTCGAGCGGCGCATCGACCTGGGCGGTCCGGCCATGCTCTCGCCCATCGCCATGGGCGACACCATCTACGTGGTCACCGACGAAGCCACGCTGATCGCACTTCGTTGACCGGACGTATAGGCTGACGGCATGCCGCTGAAGCTCGCGATCGTCGGCCGCCCGAATGTGGGCAAGTCCACGCTGTTCAACCGGCTGGCGGGCCGCAAGCTCGCCATCGTCGACGACCGGCCGGGGGTCACCCGCGACCGCCGGTTCGGGACGGGCCGCCTGGGCGACCTGGATCTCGAGCTGATCGACACCGCCGGGTTCGAGGACGTCACCGACGAGAGCCTCGAGGCCCGCATGCGCGCCCAGACCGAGCGGGCGGTGGACGAATGCGACGTGGCGCTCTTCGTCATCGACTCCCGCGAGGGCGTCACGCCGGCGGACAGGATCTTCGCCGAAATCCTGCGCAAGCGGGACAAGCCTGTCATCCTCGCCGCCAACAAGGCCGAGGGCAGGCAGGGCGAGGCCGGCATCCTCGACGCCTGGGGCCTGGGCCTGGGCGAGCCGGTCCCGATCTCGGCCGAACACGGCGAGGGCATGGCCGACCTCTATGCGGCGCTGGCCGCCGTCTGGGCCGAGGACGAGGACGAGGAGGAGGCCGAGGACGAGAGCGACAAGCCGGTCCGCATCGCCATCGTCGGCCGCCCGAACGCGGGCAAGTCCACCCTGGTCAACCGGCTCATCGGCGAGGACCGCCTGCTGACCGGCCCGGAGGCGGGGATCACGCGCGACGCCATTCCCGTCGACTGGGAGTGGGAGGGACGGCCGATCCGCCTGGTCGATACGGCGGGCCTGCGGCGCAAGGCCAAGGTCCAGGAAAAGCTGGAGAAGCTTTCCACCCAGGACACCATCCGGGCCATCACGTTCGCCGAGGTGGTGCTGCTGGTGATGGACGCCACCCATCCGTTCGAGATCCAGGACCTGCAGATCGCCGACCTCTGCGAGCGAGAGGGGCGGGGGCTGGTGTTCGTGCTGACCAAGTGGGACCTTGTGGAGGAGCCGCAGGCGGTCCTCGCCGAGATCACCGAGGAGGCCTACCGCCTCCTGCCGCAGGTGAAGGGATCGCCCATCGTGGCGCTTTCGGCCGAGACCGGCCGGGGCATGGACCGGCTGATGCCGGCCGTCCTGAAGGTCCATGGCGACTGGTCGACGAAGGTGAAGACCCGCGACCTCAACGACTGGCTGCGCATGGCCGTCGAGCGGCACCCGCCGCCGGCGGTGAACGGCCGGCGGGTGAAGCCGAAGTACATGGCCCAGACCAAGGCCAGGCCGCCGACGTTCGTGATGTTCGCCTCCCGCGCCGACCAGCTGCCGGACCACTACCGGCGCTATCTGGTCAATTCGCTGCGCGAGAGCTTCGACCTGCCGGGGGTGCCGATCCGGCTCAGCGTGCGGTCGAACAAGAACCCCTTCGCCGAGGGGCAGGAGGGCGGCGCCGAACGCGCGCCCGCGCCGCGCTCCAAGCCGAAGGGGGAGGGCGGTCCGCCGAAGCCGAAAGGCCCGGCCAAGCCCAAGCGCACGCCGACCCGGGGACGGGCGGCCAAGCTGGCCCGGCCCGGCGTCAAGCCGAAGCGAGCTTCCCGGCCCTCTTCCAGTCGGCGAACACCACGTTAGACGTGGGCAGGCCCAGGTCGGCCTGGGCGAGCTCCACCACCAGCGGCCCGATCTCGGAGGGGTCGGGCAGGCTCATCGGATCCTCGCCCGGCATGGCCTCGGCGCGCATCTTCGTGCGCATCGCGCCGGGCTCGAGCAGGACGGCCCGGATCTTGGTCTGCTCCAGCTCGTCGGCCCAGGTGCGGACCAGGTTCTCCAGCGCGGCCTTGGAGGCTCCGTAGGGGCCCCAGAAAGCCTTCGGATTGTGCGCGCGGCTGGTGGTCAGGAAGATCGCCCGGGGGCGCTCGGAGGCGCGCAGGAGGGGTTCTGCGCTGCGGATCAGGCGATACGAGGCGGTGAGGTTCACGTCCATCACGCGCGCCCAGTGCTTGGGCTCGATGTGCGACACCGGCGTGATGGGCCCCAGGATCGCGGCGGCGTGGACGAGGATGTCCAGGCGGCCGAACCGCTGGTGGACGGCCAGGCCGAGCTGGTCCAGCGCGCCTTCCTCGGCGATGTCCATCGGCACGAGGGTGGCGGACTTGCCAGTGGCGGCGCGGATCTCGTCGTCCAGCTCCTCGAGACCGCCCTGGGTGCGGGCGACGGCGACCACGTGGGCGCCGGCCTTGGCCAGGGCGAGGGCGGCGGCGCGGCCGATGCCGCGGCTGGCGCCGGTGACGAGGGCGATACGGTCGGTAAGGGGCAGGTCGGGCATGGGCGGCTCTCTAGCCGCTTACGGCCTCGATGTCAGGCCGCCGCGCGTAGCGCTGGGCCATGGCGGCGCAGGCCATCAGCTGCATCTGGTGGAAGATCAGGAGCGGGATCATGGCGACCCCCGCCGCTGCCGCGGGGAACAGGGCGGCGGCCATGGGCGCCCCGCTGGCCAGCGACTTCTTCGAGCCGCAGAAGACGATGGCGATCTCGTCGGGCTTGTCGAAGCCAAGGACCCGCGCCGCCACTGCGGTGAGCGCCAGGACGGCCCCCAGGAGGGCCGCGCACAGGGCGAACACCCGCGCGAGGTCGAGGCCGCTCAGGACGTCCCAGACCCCCTCGACCACCGCGCCCGAGAAGGCCGTGTAGACCACCAGCAGGATGGCCCCGCGGTCGATCAGGCCGACGACGCGGGCGTTCCGGGAGATCCGCTCGCCGATCCAGCCGCGCAGGGCCTGCCCGGCGACGAAGGGGACGAGCAGCTGCAGGACGATGGCCTGCACCGAGCGGGCGTCCACGCCGCCCTGAGCCTGCAGCAGGAGCCCGACCAGAAGCGGCGTGACGGCGATCCCCAGGAGGTTCGAGGCGGAGGCCGCGGCCACCGCCGCCGCCACGTTGCCGCGGGCGATGGCCGTGAAGGCGATGGAGGACTGGATGGTCGAGGGCAGGCAGCCCAGGAACACGAGGCCGGCGGCCAGTTCGGGCGGCGTGATCCAGGCGGGCAGGGCGGCCAGGCCCAGCGTCAGCAGCGGGAACAGGGCGAAGGTGGAGGCCAGGACCACCAGGTGCAGGCGCCAGTGCGTCAGGCCGCGGATCACGGCCTCGCGCGAGAGCCGCGCGCCGTGGAGGAAGAACACCAGGGCGATGGCGGCCCGGGTCACCCAGTCCAGGCTGAGCGCCGCCTGCCCCTGCGCAGGCGCGATCGTCGCGGCCGCGCCCATCAGCACGATCAGGATCAGGTACCAGTCGGGCTTGATCTTGATCCGGGAGAGCAGGCCCGCCCGGGGCGCGCTCACGCGTCGACCAGGAACGAGAGCTGGCGCTCCACGGCCTGGTTGCGGCCCTCGGCGATCTCACGGTCCAGCAGGCGCGTGGGGTAGTCGCCGGTGAAATAGTGGTCGGTGAACTGGGGATTGGCCGGATCGCGCGCGGCTTCCATCGCCCAGTAGAGCCCGTCCACCGAGAGGTAGCCCATGGAGTCCACGTTCAGGATCTTGGCGATCTCTTCGACCGAGTGGTTGGCCGCCAGCAGCTTCTCGCGGTCGGGCATGTCGATGCCGTAGTAGTCGGGCCACTGGATCGGCGGCGAGGCCGAGCGCAGGTGCACCTCCTTGGCGCCCGCCTCGCGGACCATGCGCACCACGCGCACCGAATTGGTGCCGCGCACGATGGAATCGTCCACCAGCAGCACGCGCTTGCCCGCCAGGACCGAGCGGTTGGGCGACAGCTTCATCCGCACGCCCAGCTCGCGCTGGCCCTGGGTCGGCTCGATGAAGGTCCGGCCCACATAGTGATTCCGGATGATCCCCATCTCGAAGGGAAGGCCCGCCTCCTGGGCGAAGCCCAGGGCCGCGGGGACGCCGGAGTCCGGCACCGGCACCACGACGTCGACGTCGGCGGGGGTCTCCTGCGCCAGGCGCCGGCCCATCCGCTTGCGGACCTCGTAGACCGAGCGGCCGTTCACGACCGAATCCGGGCGGGCGAAGTAGACGTATTCGAAGATGCAGGGGCGCGCCTGCATGGCCGGGAAGGGTCGAAGGCTCTGCACCCCGTCCTGGTCGATGACCACCATTTCGCCGTGCTCGACGTCGCGCACGAAGCGGGCGCCGACCATGTCCAGGGCGCAGGTCTCGGAGGCGAGCACCGCCTTGCCGTCGAGATCGCCGAGGACGAGCGGCCGGATGCCGAGCGGGTCGCGCACGCCGATCAGCTTCTTGTTGGTCAGCGCCACCAGGGCGTAGCCGCCCTCGATCTGCTGCAGGGCGTCGATGAACCGCTCGACGAACTTGGCCTTACGCGACCGGGCGATCAGGTGGAGGATGACTTCGGAGTCCGAGGTGGACTGGAAGATGGCGCCCTGGGCGACCAGCTGCTCGCGCAGCGTCAGGAAATTGGTGAGGTTGCCGTTGTGGGCGAGGGCGATCCCGCCCGCCTCGAGGTCGGCGAACATCGGCTGGACGTTGCGGATGAAGCTGCCGCCGGCGGTCGAATAGCGAGTGTGCCCGATCGCGGACTGGCCCGGCAGGCGCTCGTTGAGGTCGCCGCCGCCGAAGGCGTCGCCCACGTGCCCCATGTGGCGCTCGGTGTGGAAGCGTTGGCCGTCAAAGCAGGCGATGCCGCAGGCTTCCTGGCCACGGTGCTGCAGCGCGTGCAGGCCCAGCGCCGTGAGCCCCGAGGCCGCCTCGACGTCGAAGACGCCGAACACGCCGCATTCCAGACGCGGCGTATCGTCATCCGGGTCCCGCGGCGGCGGGGACCATCGATCGTACGCCATGGCCTTGGCCGACAGGGTCATCGAGACCTCTCCAGATCCGTCTCGCCGTTTCGCGGCGCGTCGTAGCCGTCCGTCACGCGTCTGTCACCTGACCCGTTTCGCACCGCCCGGTCGAAAGCGGGGCGGAGCCGCTCGGCGATGTCCAGGCCCTGGGGGGCCATGGCCTCCAGCAGCCGGCCCATGTTGTTCGCGAGGGGCCAGGTGGTCGCGCCGGTGATCCAGCGCGGACGCAGGTCCTGGGGCGTGGCGGCGTTGAACATCAGGAAGAGCGCTCCCAGGACGAGAAGCCCCCGAGCCAGGCCGATGGCCAGGCCGACGGACCGGTCGAGGGCGCCCAGCACGTCGGTGCGCTGCACCTTCCGCGCAAGGGCTGCGCCGATCAGACGCAGGACGACGTAGGCGGTCCCGAACACCAGGATCAGGGCGGCGGCCGTTCCCAGCCAGTCGGGGCGGACGACCTCCCGCACCACCGGCGCGGACAGCGGCAGTCCGAAGATCGCCAGCAGGGCCGCGCCGATCAGCGCCACGAGGGCCGCGATCTCGCGCACCGCGCCCCTGGCGAAGCCGACCGCCGCCGAAATCAGCAGCAGCGCCAGGACGATGAAATCGAACTGCGTCATTCCTAGTCCCATGCGCCGTCGCCGATCCGGCGAACGGCGTCCGCGAGGCGGCTCACCCCGGTGAATGTCATGCCGCCCGCGGCTTCGACGTCGGCGGGACCGAGCCCGCGACGGAAGCCGAGCTTTGCGGCCTCCTTCAGGCGGGCGTCCATCCGGCTGACCGAGCGCACCTCGCCCGACAGGCTGATCTCGCCGAAGACCACGCAGTCCTGCGGCAGGGCCTGGTCGAAGGCGGAAGAGGCGAGCGCCGCGGCGGCGGCGAGGTCTGCGGCGGGCTCGGTGATCCGAAGGCCCCCCGCCACGTTCAGATAGACGTCCCGGTCCCCGAAACCAAGGCCGCACCGGGCCTCCAGGACCGCCAGCACCATCGCCAGCCGCCCGGAATCCCAGCCGACCACCGCCCTTCGGGGCGTGCCGTAGGCCGAGGGGGCGACGAGCGCCTGGATCTCCACCAGGACGGGGCGCGAGCCCTCGATGCCCGCGAACACCGCCGCGCCGGCCGCCCGCTCGCCCGAGGTGTTGAGGAACAGCGCCGAGGGGTTCTTCACCTCGGAGAGGCCCGCGTCGTTCATCTCGAACACGCCGATCTCGTCGGTGGCGCCGAAGCGGTTCTTGGCGCCGCGCAGGATGCGGAAGGGATAGCCGCGCTCGCCCTCGAAGGCGAAGACGGCGTCCACCATGTGCTCCACGACCCGGGGACCGGCGATCGTGCCTTCCTTGGTCACGTGGCCGACGAGGATCACCGCCAGCCCCCGCTTCTTCGCCAGACGCACCAGCTCGCCTGCGGCGGCGCGCACCTGGGTGACGGAGCCCGGCCCTGCCTCGTGGGCGTCGCTCCACAGGGTCTGGATGGAATCGATCACCACCAGGTCGAAGTCCTCGGCCTTCAGCCCGTCGGTGATGGCCCGCAGGCTGGTCTCGGCGGCGAGCTTCACCGGCGCGTCGGCCAGGCCCATGCGCTGGGCGCGGCCGCGAACCTGCTCCACGGCCTCTTCGCCAGAGATGTAGGCGCAGCGGGCGCCCCGGCGGGCGGCGCTGGCGGCCACCTGCAGCAGGAGCGTGGACTTGCCCACGCCGGGATCGCCGCCCAGCAGGATGGCCGAGCCCGGCACGACCCCGCCGCCGCACACGCGGTCGAACTCCTCCACGCCCGTGGCGATGCGCGGAGGGGCAGGGGTGGCGTCCTCCAGGCCCTGGAAGGCCAGGCCCCGGGCGCGGGTCGCCTTGGACGGCTTCAGGGCGCCCGGCGGGCGGCTGGTCAGCTCCTCGACCAGCGAGTTCCAGGCCCCGCAGGCGGGACACTGCCCGGACCAGCGGGTCTGCACGGCGCCGCAGGACTGGCAGGCATAGACGGCGCCGTCGCGGGCCACGGGATGCTCCTGATTCGAGGGATCCCAAGTCTAGCCGACCGCAGCGCCGGGGTCTGTGCGGCCACGCGGCGCGTGCTAGTCAGATGCCGGGAGCTGTTCGGAGGGCTGGATGAGTCTGGCGTGGCTGGCCCGGCGGGCCGGCGCGATGATCCTGCGGCCGGCGCGAACCTGGGAGACCGTCGCACCGGAACCGGGCGGCGAGCGCCAGGTGCTGGGCCGCTTCGTGGCGCCGCTGGCCGCCATACCGGCCGTGTGCGGAGCGCTCGGGACCTATCTGTTCGGGATCAGCTTCGCGGACGTGGGCGTCCGCCCCAGCCTCGTCTCGATCCTGTCGGAGGCGGTGGTCGGCTATGTGCTGACGCTGGTCGGGGTCTGGGGGCTCGCCTGGCTGGTCGCCGCCATGGGGCCCCTATTCGGCGGGCTGCGGGAGCGGGACCAGGCGCTCAAGCTGGTCGGCTATTCGGGCGCGGCCGCCTGGGTGGCGGGGGCGGCCCATCTCTACCCGAACCTCGCGCTCCCGGTGGGGCTGCTCGCGGCGCTCTGGTGCGCCTGGACGCTCTACCTGGGCCTGCCGCGGCTGATGCGGCCCGATCCGGAGAGGGCCCTGACCTACTTCGCCAGCATCCTGCTGGCCGCGCTCGCGGTGGGCGCGCTCAGGGCCCTGGCGATCGCCCGGGCGGCCGAGCTGGGCGGGCCGCTGCAGTTCTCGTAGGGGCGCGGCCGCCGCCCTAGTGGGGCTCGTAGCGGCTCGAGTCGCGGGCCAGGTTGCCGAACTTGGTCGTGTCGGAGTTGAACGACAGCTTCACCGTGCCGATGGGGCCGTGACGCTGCTTGCCGATAATGAGCTCGGCCAGCCCCTGCACCTGGTCCATCTGCTCCTGCCACTTGAAGTGCTCCTCGGTGCCTTCGCGGGGCTCCAGGCGGCTGAGGTAGTACTCCTCGCGGTACACGAACATCACCATGTCGGCGTCCTGTTCGATCGAGCCGGATTCGCGCAGGTCCGAGAGCTGGGGCTTCTTGTCCTCGCGGTTCTCGACCTGGCGGCTGAGCTGGCTGAGCGCCAGCACCGGCACGTTCAGCTCCTTGGCCAGCGCCTTCATGCCCTGGGTGATCATCGAGACCTCCTGCACCCGGTTGTCGGGGCCGCCGGAGCCGGTCGTGACCAGCTGGAGGTAGTCCACGATAATCAGGTCGAGGCCGACCATCCGCTTCAGCCGGCGGGCGCGGGCCACCAGCTTGGCCAGGGTGATGCCGCCGGTGGCGTCGATGTAGAGCGGCGCCTCCTGGATCTCCATGGCCGCATCGCGGATGCGGCCGAACTCCATGGCGTCGATCTCGCCCTTGCGCAGCCGGTCGCCCGAAACGCCCGAGGCCTCGGCCAGCAGGCGCAGGGCGAGCTGCTCGGCGCTCATTTCCAGCGAGAAGAAGGCCACCACGCCGCCGCGGACCGTCTTGCGGGAGCCGTCGGGCTGGGGCTCCCAGGCGTAGTTGCGGGCGACGTCGAAGGCGATGTTGCAGGCGAGCGAGGTCTTCCCCATCGACGGGCGGGCGGCCAGGATCATCAGGTCGGACGGGTGCATGCCGCCGATCTTCTGGTCGAGGTCGATCAGGCCGGTGGAGAGGCCGGCGAGGCCGCCGTCGCGGCTGTGCGCCTCGGCCGCCATGGCCAGCGCGCCCTGCAGGGCGTCGGAGAACGGCACGAAGCCCTGAGAGACGCCGCCGGTCTCGGCCAGCTGGTAGAGCTGCTGTTCGGCCTGTTCGATCTGTTCGCGGGCGTCGAGCTCGGCGTCGCCCGCCTGGGCCTGGGCGGCGATGTCGCCGCCGATCCGGATCAGGTCACGCCGGAGGGCGAGGTCGTAGATCGCCCGCGCGTAGTCCGGGGCGTTGGCCGCGGGCGGGGCGCGCTCCACGAGATCGGCCAGGTAGCGGACGCCGCCCAGCTCCTCGAAGGCGGGGTCGCGGGCGAACTGCTCGGCGAGCAGGATCGGCTCGGCGAGCTGGCCCTTGCGGATGTGGGTCTCGATGGCCGCGTAGAGCCGCTGGTGGAAGGGCTCGAAGAAGTGGCGCGCCTGCAAGTTGTCGCCGAGGCGCTCGAAGGCCGCGTTGTCGTAGAGCAGGGCGCCCAGCAGCGCCTGCTCGGCCTCGATGTTGGCTGGAGCGTGGGGGATCGCCGCGTCGTTCGAGACGGGGCGCAGATCAAGAGCCGGAACGATCGCCATGCCTCAATCGATAGCGGTCCAGGGCCGTCCGATCACGGGCGCCACATGTCGCTGCGACCAATTCTCCCCAGAACTTTTCTGAACCTGTGGATGAAGCTTGGCTGCACGAAAACGGCGCGGGAGGAAGCCCCCCGCGCCGTCTCGCAACCTATCGAAGCGGGCCTTAGGCCTGGGCTTCGGTGTACTCGCTGGCCTGCTGGCCGGCGCCGCCTTCCAGCAGGTCGGCCGCAGCCTGTTCGGCCGCCATGCGCTCGTCCTCGAACTGCGAGGCGATCACGTTCTCGCCGCGGGCCTGACGGTCGGCTTCGTCCTGGCTGCGGGCGATGTTCAGGGTGACGGTGACCGCCACTTCCGAATGCAGCCGGATCTTCACCTCGTGCATGCCGAGCGTCTTGATCGGCTTGTCCAGCACGACCATCGAGCGCTCGACCTTGCCGCCTTCGGCGTTGACCGCGTCGGCCACGTCGCGGCCCGACACCGAGCCGTAGAGCTGGCCGGACTCGCCCGCCTGACGGATCAGGACGTACTGCGTGCCGTCGAGCTTCTCACCGGCCTTGCCGGCGGCTTCCTTGGCCTTGGCGTTGCGGGCTTCGATCTCGGCGCGCTGCGCCTCGAAGACCTTGAGGTTCGCGCCGTTGGCGCGGAGCGCCTTCTGGCGGGGGAGGAGGAAGTTGCGGGCGTAGCCGTCCTTGACGTCGACGACGTCGCCGAGGCCGCCCCAGCCTTCCAGCCGTTCGAGCAGAATGACTTTCATCGGACCTTCCCCCTTACTTCACGACGTAGGGGAGCAGCGCCAGGAAACGGGCGCGCTTGATGGCCTTGGCCAGCTCGCGCTGCTTCTTGGCGGACACCGCGGTGATGCGCGACGGCACGATCTTGCCGCGCTCGGACACGTAGCGCTGCAGGAGCTTGACGTCCTTGTAGTCGATCTTCGGGGCGTTGGCGCCGGAGAACGGGCACACCTTGCGGCGGCGGAAGAACGGACGGCGCGGAGCGCCGCCGGCGGGAGCGCCGACGGTCGCAGACCCCGTGGCGGCCGTGGAGGTTTCTTCGGACATGCGAGGGCCTCCCTTTCCTAGAATTGCGGAGAGTCGTCGCGGCGTTCGCGTTCGCGATCGCGGCGGGCGAGGATCGGGGAGAGCTCGAGGTCGAGTTCGTCCACGCGGACGGTCATGTAGCGCAGGACGTCTTCGTTGATCGACAGCTGGCGCTCCATCTCCTTGACCGCGTCCGCCGGAGCGTCGATCGCGAGCAGGGAGTAGTGACCCTTGCGGTTCTTCTTGATCCGGTAGGTCAGGTTGCGCAGACCCCAGTACTCGATCTTGGCGACGGAGCCGCCGCCTTGTTCGATGAGGGCTTTCAGCTGGTCGTTCAGGGCTTCGGCCTGCTGCGGCGAGATATCCTGCCGCGAAATGACCACGTGTTCGTAGAGGGCCATCAGTTCCTTCTTCCGGTTGGGAGGGCGGCGCGTCCGGCGGCGGAAGGTCCGCCGGAAACGATGGCTCTCAGCGCGGCGACCGGGGGGTTCCCGGCCCTTTCGCGTTCCGCATGAGACCGCCTTCCGTGAAGACGCGGGCCAATAGGGGAAAACCCCTGGAAGGGCAAGGAAATTCGGGGTTGCGCTGCAGCTCTGCCTTGCGGAACCTGCCCCATCAATCCGGAGTCGCCCATGTTCCGCAGGCTTGCCGCCGCCGCCCTCGTCGTCGCGCTTGGGGCCTCTGCGCCTGCGGCGGCCTGGTCCCAGGGTGCATCCCCGCCGGCAAGACCGCAGACGGCGTCGCCGTCCCCCAAGGCGCTCGAGCTCGTCCAGCGGCTGTTGAAGGCGACGGGGGCCGAGAACCAGGCGGACCTCCTCACCCAGGCCATCATCACCCAGATGGCCGCCTCGTCGAACCTGAACCTCAGCGACGAGGAGCGGGTCGCCGTCGCCCATATCGTCCGTGACGTCATGCGCGAGGAGGTGACGCCGAAGCTCATGGCGCGGATGACGCCGGTCTACGCCAGGACGTTCACCGAGGCGGAGCTCGAGGCGATGGTCGTCTTCTACGAGAGCCCGGTGGGCCAGGCCGCCATCACGCGGATTCCGCAGCTGATGCAGGAATCCTTCGCGATCACGGAGGAGCTGATGCCGCAGGCGCAGGGCGAGATCCTGCGCCGGCTCTGCGACAGGTTCGGCTGCGACGCCGACTCCCGGCCCACCCCATCCTGAGCGGCTACTTCTTCGCCGCCTTCCAGCCCTTCACAGCGCTGAGGGTCTGGGAGACGTGCTCGGACGGGTCCAGCTTGGAATAGGTGTGGATCACCTGGCCGCCGGGCGCGATCACATAGGAGGTCCGGTCGGACCAGTCGGGCTTCATCGCCAGCACGGCGTCGTACTGCTTGGCGATCTTGGCCCCCGGATCGGCGGCCACCGGGAACTTGCCCGAGCACTTGTCGGTGTCGGACGAGATCTGCTGCAGCTTGTCGAGGTTGCCGGCGGTCACGCCGATCACGGTCGCCCCCGCCGCCTGGAACTGCGGGATGGCGTCGGCGAACATCTTCGCCTCGATGTTGCAGCCTTTCGTGTCGGCCGCCGGGAAGAAGTAGAGCACCACCGGCCCCTTCTTCCGCGCCTCGGCGAGCGAGAAGGTGAGGGGCTTGCCCGCCTGATAGCCCTGGGCCGTGAAGTCCGGCGCCTTGTCCCCGGGCTTGAGGGCGGCTGCGGCGGGGGTGGCGATCACCGCGCAGAGCGCGGCGGCGGCGACGAGGCGGTGCATGTAGATCTCCCGGTTTGGCTCCTGCCGTAGGGATACGGCGGAGCCTTCGGTCCGGATGCTAGATCGCCGCTATGCGAAGAGGAAGTCGTCCACGTTCAGCGACCACAGGCTCACGCCCATCAGCGTCAGGGACGAGCCGTCGCCGAAGTCGAACTCGACGCCGTACCACTTCTGCTCGGCGTGCTGCATCAGCTCGTCGAAGCTGCCGACGGTCGCCGGCGAGATCTGGATCAGGTCGCCCGGCTCCCAACGCTTGCCTGAGCCGCCCCAGCCCCAGCCGTGCTTGTGGTGCTCCCAGTGACCCGACTGGAAGTCGAAGATCACGTCGCGACCCGAGCCCTGGTCGAAGATGAAGTGATCCTCGCCCAGGCCGCCGAACAGCTTGTCGTCGCCGGCGCCGCCCACGAGGGTGTCCTTGCCGTTGCCGCCCCACAGGGTGTCGGCGCCGGCCCCGCCCGAGAGGCTGTCCTTGCCGTTGTCGCCGTCCAGCCAGTCGTCGCCGCGGTCGCCGGCGATGGTGTCCTCGCCGTTCCAGCCCCAGATCGTGTCGGGACCGGAATCGCCGGTCAGGGTGTTGGACTTGTTGTCGCCCCAGATGACCTTGCCCGGCGCGGTCACCCCCTGGATCTCGAAGGTGACGGTCTGGGGCTCGGAGGCCGCCTCGCCGTCGCTCACCGCGTACTGGAAGGTGACGACCCGGCTCTGGCCGGATGGCAGGTCCAGGTCGCTCTCCAGCGGCTCGACGTAGAACCGCCCGTCGGGATCGAGGGTGACGCCTTGAGGGAGGTCGCCCACCGGCTGGAAGACCAGCGCCTGCCCGTCGGGGTCCGAGGCGGCCAGCTGGCCGATGAACGTCTCGCCCGCGCGGCCTTCGCCGGAATAGTCCTCCGCCACCGGGGGACGGTTCTGCTGGAGGGTCAGGTTGTCGAACAGCGTCAGGCCCGAGCCGCCCTCGGCGTACCACTGGAACGCCAGCAGCCCGCCCTGGAAGTCGGCCGGCAGCACCGCCGTCTGGAAGCCGGAACTCGCGTCGGTGCTGAACGACCAGCTGACCGTCGTCCCGTCGCTCTTGTAGCCGATGAAGTTGATCTGGACCGCGGACGAGCCGGGGATGGGCTCCCCGGCCGGCGTGAAGCCGGTCCAGCGGAAGCCGTCGAGATCGACCGAACTCACGCCGAACGCGCCGCCGTCCAGCTTCTCGACCGTGGCGGTGTCGGCCGTGTTGCGCACGAAGATGTATTCGCCCGTGCCGAGGTCGGCGATGCTCAGGCCGCCCTCGAAGGCGTCGGGGGCGTTGGTGGCCGTCGTGAACCGGAAGCCCGCTTCCTCGTAGAGATTGAACGCGCCGTCGGGGACGCCCCCGAAGCTGATGATGATCGACATGTCAGAGCGGTCCCCTAGCCCCAAATTGGTACAGTCCGGCCCTCAACGGCCGCTGCGCCGCCGCGGCGACGCCGATTTCGGAGGACGGGTCAGCAAGAAGCCTGCCGTCCTCAGTTGTACGCCACCGATACGTTGAAGACGCCGCTGTAGGCGCCCGACGCCGTCGTGCTGTCCAGCGGGAACGAGCCGCCGACCGAGAAGGTGTAGGTTCCCGCCATGCCCAGGATCGAGCTCAGCTTGGGGGTCGAGGCGGTGTTCGTCGTGGTCACCGTAAGCGTCTCGGTCCCGCCCTCGCGGGTCATGACGATCGAGGAGGGGATGGTGACCGACAAGGTCCGCCCGCCTTCGCCCGAGACGGTGTAGTTGGCCCGCGAGGGGGAGGGGGTCGGCAGTCCCACCGCCGCGCCGCCCAGGCTGCGCAGGCCGGTGATGGCGTTGATCGTGACCGTGCCATTGCCGCTGCCGGGGCGCACGATCCGGCCGAAGGACAGGTCGCTGTTCTTGGCGATGCTGAGCGACCGATAGACCGTCGCCAGGCCCGTCCCGGTCTTCGAGACGGTGTTGCCGGAGCCGTTGGGCGTCAGGGTGATCGTGAAGGACGACTGGGCCGCGTTCGTTCCGCCGCCGGCGTCGTCGCCCTTGATGGGGAAGTCCATGCCGACGGTGAAGGTCTTCGACGAGTTCTTTCCGATGGCGCCGACCCTGAACGTCCGCGGGTTCGACCCGCTCTCGTTTGAGATGACCGATCCCGCCAGGTCGAAGTTGGTCATCGGGCCGGCGCGCCCGGTCGGCGTGCCGACGGCCGAGATCGTCCCGTTCAGGGTCCGCGAGTTGCAGGCGTTCTGGTTCCCGCAGGTGACGGTGACGGTCACCACCGACGTGCCCGTGCCCAGACGGGCGCCGCCGCCGCTGACCTTGCTGATGGCGCCGGTGGCGGCGTCCACCCGGAAGACGGTGTCGCCGACGTCGGCCGAGGTCACGCTGCCGAGGTCCGGGCGGGAGGCGGTGATCCCCAGCCCGAACGTCTGGGCCTGGGCCGCGCCGGCCTGCCCAAGCAATGCAATCAGCATCACCTGAATTGCAAGTCTCAGTTGCATGAACTTCCTGCGGCCGGGGAGGGTATTACGCTGAACGGACAAGTTGGGAGGCCTCTATACTAAGCTGCCGCATCTTCCAACGTGCTTGACGTCTGCTCGACGTCCTCAGGGCGCGGCTCGAAGAGGACTTCACCCTGCACGTCGGTTCCGAAGCCCCCGTCGTTCTTGACGACGGCGGTCAGCGGCGCAGCCAGCCGCATCCGCAGCCGCCGCGCCTGGTCGGGCTCGAGCTCCACCCGATAGCGCCCCACGGGAACGCCCGAGAAGATCGCCGTGCCGTCGAACTCGGTGCCGGCCTCGTACGTGCGCCCCTTCTCGCCGATGAGGACCAGGCGGGCGGCCGCCAGGCCTACGGGATCGCCGTCGGGGCGGCGCAGGATCAGCCGGACCATCACGTCGCCGGTTGGCTGCATCGGATAGGCGATCTCCATCGTCGACCCGGGCCGGGGGCGGAGGTCGAGGGTGGTGGGGGGCGTCGAGACTGAAGGGTTTTCCAACTGGTCCAGGCCGACCAGGAGGCGCGCCGTGGGGCCAGCGCCGATGCCGGACACGAAGGCGCGGCCGTCCGGGCCCGTCTTCACTCGCGTCAGCCCGCCTTCGAGGGTCACGTCCTTCACCGGCTCCTCGCCCGGATCGAAGACGCCATTCGCGTTCTCGTCCAGGAAGGCGTGGAAGAGGACGCTGCCGCCCGATCCGGGGCCCGGACGCGTCATCTGATAGCCGCCCGCCGCCGGGTTGTAGTTCAGGCCGAAGCTCAGCTGCGCGCCGAGGCTCCAGGAGTTGTCGCGGTTGTTGTAGTCGCCGCTCAGCGCCAGGTCGCCCATCCGCAGGCGGTGGATGCTGGAGACCGTGAAGTTCGTGCCCTCCAGGTCGTCGAGCGGCTGGCCGACCCCCAGCCGCACGGCCCAGGTGTCGGTGATGTCGCGGTCGGCGGTGATCGCCAGGGACCGCGCCGTGAGCTCGGGCAGGATGTCGTAGTCGAGAGCGGCGCGCAGCTGCCAGGCGTAGTCGCGGAAGGTGGAGGCGGCGACGTAGCCGGTGAGGCGCTCGTACGTGCTGGCCCGGCCGTCGGTCCGCTCGTATTCGAAGCCCGACGAGACCAGCACGTTGGCCACCGAGGTGGAGGCGCGGAGCGAGCCCAGGTAGTTGAGGGTCCCGTCGGCGTAGGCGTAGCGGGCGGCCCGGGCCGAGATCGGGATGATCCGGCCCGTCAGCTCGACGCTCGCATCCACCGAGAGCTCTGTCCGCTGGCGGGTCGGGCGGGAGCGGTCGAAGCCGGGGCCGTTCTCGTCCAGGAACCCGCGACGGAACTCGGCGTGGCGCAGGACGATCGAGGCGCCGCTGACCTGGCCGGCCAGACCGATGAAGGCGCCTGTCCGGCCTCGGTCGTCCGCGGCCAGGTCGACCTGGGTGGAGAAGCCCAGCAGCGAGGTGCGCAGGCCCACGTTGTAGGCCGCGCGGTACTTCTCCTCGTCGATCGGAACGAGCGCCGCGCCGCCGGAGAGCGTGAGGAACGAGGTCAGGCCGTAGTTCACCGCCGCCACGGCGCGGAAGCCGCCGGCGCGCTCCAGCGTGCTCGGCGCCGAGCCGAGGCCGTCGAACGTGAAGACCTCCCGGTCCTGTTCGACCGCGCCCAGTTCGAAGGTCGCCCGACCGCGGGGCAGCAGGCCGCCGCCGACGTTGATGATCCGGGTCTGCTCGCTGCGTTCGCCCCGCGGCCCGTAGGTGACGATGCGGATCACGTTCACCCCGGGGGCGAGCGGCACGTTCAGGAACTCGTAGCGGCCTTTCGCGGGGGTGTTCTGGCCGCTCCGCAGGACGTCGTTGATGTAGAGTTCGACGTCGTAGCCGATGGGCAGCTCGCCCCGCAGGTCGATGCGGTTGAAGATGTTGGTCTCGTCCAGCGGGACCGTTGAAAGGCTGAAGCCCCGGCCCCCGACCGCCCGCGGCCCGAGCGACAGGGCGGGGGTGTAGACATCGCCGATGCTGACCACACGGGCCTTGAGCGGCCCAAGCAGCCCGCCCTGGAGCGAGCGCCGCTCGAACAGGACCCGGGCCGAGGAGGGGCGCCCGGTCTCGTCCGAGCCGAGGTAGCCCTGGAAGTTGCCGTAGGCGAGATCGGCCGCCGCCCGCACGTCGTAGCGGAAGGGCGTCTGGGGATCCTCGGTCTGGACTCCGGTGGCGAGCTGGACGTCGAAGGCCGGGAGGCTTGCGGCGCGGTACGGCGGATCGACCACGAGACTCTCGGCGGCGCCGGCCTGCGGGTCCGTTCCGAGGTTGCGCAGCCGGGCCATGCGCTCGCGCCGCGACTGGATGGGCAGCGGCTCCTGGGCGATGATCTTGATCGAGAGCGCCTCGACGCTGATCTCGAACTTCATCGGAAGCAGGCGCGTGGCGGCCGAGGCGCGCAGGTAGACCTCGGTCGGTGTGACCGCGATGTCGTCGGTGGACAGCGCCTCGGCGCGGGCGCCCTCGCGCGCGGTGCCGGTCTTCAGGTCGATGATCAGGGAGCGGCGGGCCTCGCCGACCCGGCCGATGACCCGCCCCTCGGCCGGCAGGACGTCGACGTCCATCTCAAGGAGCCGGGTGAGCTCGCCGACGGGCAGATAGGGGTCTGTGGGATCGCCGTAGGCCGCAAGGCCGTCGGTCAGGGTGAGCTGGTCCAGTTCTACGGAAAAGAGAACCAGGTTCCCGGGATCGATGACGTCGGCCCGCGGCTGGATCGCCGATCCAGCCGGGGCCGTCGTTGCAGCGCCGTCAGCCGCCTGGCCAGGGGCGGCGGCTAGGAGGACAAGGGCTGCAGGAACGGAGCACGTAATCCATCTAGGGCGCTTGAACGGTCGCAAGAAGCTTGCCCGGAGACGTGTCGTCGTCGGTGAAGGTGACTTCCAGCTTCTCACCGGCGGCAGGCGCACGCGTCAGGGGAACGCGCATGGAGCGGCGGTCGATCTCGGTATAGACGCCCACCCCGCGCGCGACGCCGATCGGGTCGCCTCGCTTGCCGGCGGCCCGCACCTCGACGTTCCCGAAGAGGGAATTCGCACCGACGCGGACCAGGTCGAAAGCCATGACGGGCGTACGTTTAGGGTCGCTGCGGCCGTCCGACGAGAGGTCCACGTACTCAATATGGGCGTTCTCGATCGCCGCCCGCACGTCGGGCTCGCTCACCCGGACGATGGCCGGGATGCTGAGGCCGAACACCGAGGTGATCTGGAAGCGCAGCTCGTTGCCGGCGCCGCCCGCCACGTCCTCGGCGGTCGTGCCGACGCTCGGCGGCGGGATGGTGGTGACGGTCAGGTGCGTGCGGTACTCGCCCTTGGCGTCCTGCGGCACGGAGGCGACCCGCAGGCGGATCGTCTGTCCCTGGCCAGGCGCCAGCGTCGCGCGGCGAGGCGAGACCAGAAGCATGTCCTTGGCCGAGGCGACCTTGTCCGCCACGGCCTTCGCCTCGGGGCGCTCGGCGGTGTCGGCGACGGCGACGATCTGGCCGTCGGGCAGCATCGCGCGGTCGACCATGGCGATGTCGAAGGTCGCCGCGGCCGTGCCCTGGTTGAAGATGTAGACGCTAGCGGTGCGGCGTTGCGGATCGAACGTCACCCGCTTGGGCGTGATGTTGAGGTTCGCGCCGACGGTCGTGACCGACACCGGCGGAGGGGCGGACGGCTGCTGTCCCCAGGCGTCGGCGGCGCCAACGAAGGTGAGGAGGGCGAGCGCCGTGAAAAGGGCCGGGCGGCTCAATTGTATTGCACCACGACGACGAGGACGCCCTCGTAGGGACCCGGCACCAGGTTCTGGGCTGAAGCCAGGTTCAGCGATCCCCCGATGTCCACGCTCATCGTGTTGCCGTTGAGTATGGCGCCGCCCAGCACGACGTCGCCGCTGCCGATCTGGTACTCGGCGCTCGTGTTCGTCTTCACGGTCAATGATTCCTCGCCCCCGCTTCGGACGACCGTAAAGCTCTCGGGAACGGTCGTCGAGACTACGTCCCCAGGTTGACCCCTAATGGTTAATTGCGCGTTGCCCGGGCTGCGCACCGAGGTCGAGGCGCGGGCGCCGAGCGCGCCGGTGCGGATGACGGGGGCCACCGAGACGCTGGGCAGCGTCATGGTGTTGCCGATGTTGATGCCGACGGGCCGCACGAAGCTGATGCGCACGGGCGAGCTGGCGGTCGCGCTGACCGCGGCCTGGACGCCGCAGGCCGCCGAGGCGAGCGCGGCGACGCCGAGGATGAGAGCCCGTCGCATGGGAAAGCCTTGCCTGACGGTGGGGCGGAGCCGGGCGCACCCGGCTCCGCAAGACGCGTTTTACTGGTAGGCGAGGGTGGCGACGACCGTGCCCACGGTCACTTCGCCGGCCGTGGCGGTGGCAGGCAGCCCGAGGGTGCCGCCCACGGCGATCGTGCAGCTGGCGCCCGTGAACTGGAAGCTGCCCGAGGTCGTCACCGACGAGCAGCCGGTGTCGCCGGCCACCTGGAAGGAGCCCAGGGTGTAGCCGGAGGCGACGCTCGTGGCCGCGACGGTGAGGGTCACGTCGGTGCCGATGGCGGCGCCGAGGTCGAAGGTGGCCGCCTGGGGAGCGCTGGTGCTCACTTCGAACACGCCGCCGCCCGAGGCGGTGACCGCGCCGTCGGTGCCGAGGACGATCGAGCCGCCGGCGGTGGTCGGGATCGTGAAGCTGCCGAAGCGCATCTCCTCGCCCTGGGTCACGGCGACGGGCGCCACGAAGGTGATCTTCGCGGGCACGTTGGCGCTGGTGGAGGATTGCGCCTGAGCGGCGCCGGCGAGAGCGGAGAACGCCGCCGCAGCGACGATGAGGTTACGAATCTGCATTCTGTCAGCCCCTGGGAGGAACGGAGGGTTTGTTTCGAAACGGTACGCTTGCACTCGTCTCGTCGACGACTAGCAATCCGCGCGCCTGCCAGCTTGGCGGGAGGCGCTATTCTTAAGTAAACGCGCGGTTGTGGAGGTCATGTTTAACAGGCGATTAGGCAAGGCGGCGCTCTAGAACCGTGTTCCGGCACTGTCAAGCTGCGGCCCCCGAATTCTGGACGCGTCATATCGAGGATCAGCTGATATTCGCCCATTTTGAGTAACGGAAGCTCTCGGTTCTAAGGCAGTGCAGGTATAAGTCGCTTTGAAGTTGAGCGTGGCTACCGTTTCGGGTGTGGTGGATTCGAGAGCACTCAGGTCTTCGAGGCTGATACACGTCATGCGAGAGCCGTATCAGCCGAGGGATGAGCGGGGCTTCTTTCTTCTCACCGGGGCGAGAACCGCGTTTTCCGAGTTCAGCGCCGTTGGGCGGCGCCGCACGACTGAGGCGCAGTAAGTGTAGCGCAGCGCCAGAGCCGTCGCGCGGCCGGATCCGAGTTAGTAAATGATAAGACGCAATGGGAAAAATGTAGCGCCCACAGGGGGCGCGAAAGGATAAGGGAAGCATCTGGAGCCCGCCTTGACCCGCGGAAACGTGAGCCCCGCAGATGAGGCCGCCATCGAACCGGCGGAAGACGGCCGACAGGCGTTGCACGACCTGTTCGATCGGCTGCGCGCGCATGTCCGCCGGACCGGGGCCGACGCCATCCCGCAAAGTCCTGAAGAGCGGCGGCGGGCCGCCCGCGATCTGCGATCGCTCTCGGCGGAGCTGAAAGGGTGGGAGCGGGCGCTGGAGACTCGGCTCGATCGCGCCGACGATGGCTGGTCCCTGGCGCTGGCGTCCCTCCAGCGGGATGTCGCGGCCGGAGTGCGGCGGCTGGAAAGCGAGATCGCGCAGTCCGAGGCCCAACTCGACGCTGTGCTCGCCGGGTTCCAGGGGCGTGTCGGGCGCTGGGAGGCTGCGTCCGCCGACGGGGAGCGCCGGTTCGCGGAGACGGCGGCTCGGGACCTGGAACGCGCGGAAGGGCGGCGGGCGCGGCAATTCGCAGAGTTCGTCCGGGCCGTGGACCAGACCCCCGTCGTGGACCTTGGAGAACGCCCGCGCAGCGTTCCGGAGGGCGAGGCGGCCCGCGGCCCGCGGCGGCGCTCCCGGTCGGCGGCGCTGCTGCTGTCGGCCGGAGTGGCGTGTGTCGGCCTCTCCACGCTCGCGATCGTCCTGGAACCCCCGATGTCCCTCCCTGTGGAGGCGCTGCGCGGAGCCGATGTACTGGGCGATCTGGTGCTGCGAGGACCGATCCTGATCGCCCCGCCCATCGAAGTTGCAGAGGCCGCTCTCCCGGCTCCGCCCCGCTCGGCGGAGCCGTCGGCCGAGGCGCCGGCGGGTCTGGCGGGCGCGATCGCCGACGTAGAGGCGGGGCGCCGCGGCGGGCTTGAGCAGGTTCGACGCCTGGCCGAGGCGGGCCAGCCTCGCGCCCAGATGTACTTGGCCAAGCTGTACGAGACAGGGCGCGGGGGCCTGGAGGCCAACTCGGCCGAGGCCCGCCGCTGGACCGCGCGAGCGGCCGAGCGGGGCGACCCGATCGCCCAGCACAACCTGGCGCTCTATCTCCTCGAGGGGCGCGGCGGTCCCCGGGACGAGGCCATGGCCGCCAGGCTGTTCCGTCGGGCGGCGGTGGCCGGCGTGGGGGATTCCCAAGTCAACCTCGGCCTTCTCTACGAGACCGGAGCCGGCGTCGATCGGAGCCTCGTCGAGGCCTATAAGTGGTTTCAGATCGCCGCCCAGAACGGCGACCTTAGAGCCCGAGCCCGCGCCGTCGCCCTGGAGGAGCGGCTCTCCCGGCGCGAACTCGCCGCGGCCGACCGGGCGGTGGGCCGCTTCGCCGCCGGTGGGCAGCCGCCGCCGGAGACCGTTCTGGTTCCGGGCGCGGCGACCGTGGCCGAGTCCCAGCAGAAGCTCGCGCGCCTGGGATTCTATATCGGCCCGACGGATGGTCGGGAGACCGAGTCCTATCGCGAGGCCGTGGAGGCCTACCGGCGCAGCCAGGCCCCGGAGATCGCCAGGGTTTCGGTTGCGGGTCCCTAGGGCTCGACCAGAATCTTCACGTGGGCCTCGGGATCGCCGAGCGCCTCGAACGCGCCGGCGACGCCGTCCAGCCCCACCTTGCCGGTGACCAGGTGCGAGACGTCGATGACCCCCTCGGCAAGGTTCCGCAGGGTGTCGGCGAACTCCTGCGGCGTGTAGCCCAGCACGAACGTCAGCTCGATCTCCTTGGTGACCGCGATCGAGGGCTCGATGCGGTCGGTCTCCATGCAGACGCCGGCGACGACGATCTGCGCGCCGGCCGGCGCGGCCTCGATGAGCGCCTGCAGGACGCCGGGCGCGCCGACGCACTCGAAGACCACCGGCCGGGCGAAGCTGCCGCCCATCATCTGGACCATGCTCTGCGCCGCCCGCGACGTGGGAACGCCCAGGGCCTCCCAGCGGGCGTGCGGAGATTCCACGGCCGGATCGACCACGATGTCCGCGCCCAGCCGCTCGGCGGCGGCGCGGCGCCGGGGCGAGTAGTCGGCGGCGATCACCGGGCCGTGGCCGGCGGCCTTCAGCGCGCCGATGACCGCCAGTCCCACCGGGCCGCAGCCTACGACCAGCGAGGCCGAGCCGGGCTCCAGGCGCGCCTTGGCCACGGCGTGGGCTCCGACGGCGAACGGCTCGGTCATCGCGGCCTGGTCGGTGGGCAGGCCGTTGGGCACTTCCAGCAGCATCGCCTCGGTGAGCACCATGCGCTCGGCGAAGCCGCCGGGCAGGCGGTTGGAGAAGCCCAGCAGCTCGACGCCGCCGGGCGTCATGACGGCCGGCATGCTGACGACCCGAGCGCCGGCCTTGAGGGTCTTCGCCGCCCCCGGCCCGTGATCGAGGATCTCGGCGCAGAACTCGTGGCCGAAGACGGTGTCCGCGCGCGGATCGAAGCCGTTGTCCGGCGAACCTGCCCGCCGCGACAGGTCGATCATGTGCTCCATGTGGTGCAGGGCGTGCAGGTCCGAGCCGCAGATCCCGCAGGCGAGCGTCCTCACGAGCACCTGCCCCTCTGCGGGCGTCAGGTCCTCGATCTCGTCGCAGACGAGTTGCTTGTTGCGCCGGATGACGGCCCTCATGCGTTCCCCTCCAAAGGCGGCTCTTGGCGGCCGCGACGTCCTCTGCTTGTCCAGCCTAGCCTAATCCCCTAACCCTCGCGCCTCGGAATCAAGCAATCAGCGGAGCCCCCGCATGAGCCTCGCCTTCATCTTCCCCGGCCAGGGCAGCCAGGCCGTCGGCATGGGCGTCGATCTCGCCGACGCCTTCGGCGCCGCCCGCGAGGTCTTCCAGGAGGTGGACGAGGCCCTGGGCCAGAAGCTCTTCGCCTTGATGCGAGAGGGCCCCGAGGACCAGCTCACCCTGACCGAGAACGCCCAGCCGGCGCTGATGGCCGTCAGCGTGGCGGTGATGCGGGTGCTGGAGCGGGAGTTCGGCGTCGGCGTCGAGAAGGCCGCCTTCGTCGCCGGCCACAGCCTGGGCGAATACTCCGCCCTGGCCGCCGCGGGCGCGATCAGCCTGTCCGACACCGCCCGGCTGCTGAAGCTGCGCGGCCAGGCGATGCAGCGCGCGGTCCCCGTGGGACAGGGCGCCATGGCCTCCCTCATCGGGCCCAAGACGGATCTGGCGCTCGCCGAGGAAGCCGCAAAGGCCGGTTCCGAGGCGGGTGTCTGCGTGGTCGCCAACGACAACAACCAGGGCAATGTCGTGATCTCCGGCGCCAAGGCCGCGGTCGACCGGGCGATCGAGAAGGCCAAGGAACTGGGCGCGCGGGCGATCCCGCTGAACGTCTCGGCGCCCTTCCATTGCCCCCTGATGCAGCCGGCCGCCGACGAGATGGCGCAGGCGCTCACCGCCGCGACGATCGTCACGCCCAAGGCGCCCGTCGTGGCCAACGTCACCGCGCGGCCCACCAACGACCCCGAGGCCATCCGCCGCCTGCTCGTGGAACAGGTGACCGGTCGCGTGCGCTGGCGCGAGAGCGTCCAGTGGATGGCTGGCGAGGGCGGCGTGACCCGCTTCGCCGAGGCCGGGGCGGGGAAGGTGCTCTCCGGCATGGTCAAGCGGATCGCGCCCGACGCCGAGGCCGTTCCCCTGAACGCCCCCGCCGACCTCGAAGCCTTCGCCAAGACCCTCTAGGAAGCCACCAGATGTTCGACCTCACCGGCAAGACCGCCCTCGTCACCGGCGCCACGGGCGGCATCGGCGCAGAGATCGCCAGGGCCTTCCACGCCCAGGGCGCGCATGTCGTGCTCTCCGGCACCCGCGAGTCCGTCCTGCAGGACCTTGCCTCCCAGCTCGGCGAGCGGACCAGCGCCGTCGCCGCCAACCTCTCCGACGCAGCCGCCGTGGACGGCCTGATCGAGGCCGCCGAGGCCGCCGCGGGCGCGCCGATCGACATCCTGGTGGCCAACGCGGGGATCACCCGCGACGGCCTGCTCCTGCGGATGAAGGACGAGGACTGGGAGGCGGTCCTGAAGGTCAACCTCGAGAGCTACTTCCGGCTCAGCCGCGCCGCGGTGAAGGGCATGATGCGCCGCCGCTCGGGCCGCATCATCGGCATCACCTCGGTCGTGGGCGTGACCGGCAATCCCGGCCAGGCGAACTATGCGGCCTCGAAGGCCGGCATGATCGGCTTCTCCAAGGCGCTGGCGCAGGAAGTGGCCACCCGGGGAATCACCGTGAACTGCGTTGCGCCGGGCTTCATCGAGAGTCCCATGACCGACGCCCTGACCGAGGCGCAGAAGGCGCAGATCCTGTCGACCATCCCAGCCGGCCGGTTGGGCGGCGGCGGGGACATCGGCGCCGCCTGCGTCTATCTCGCCAGCGACGAGGCCGGATACGTCACCGGCCAGACCCTGCACGTGAACGGCGGGATGGCGATGATCTGAGGCTCGCCAAGGTCCGGAGGAACATGCTACGGGCCGGCCCGAACCACATCACCAAAGCGGCGGTTGACTTCCCGTTCGCCGTCGCCGATGCAAGCACCTGACTAAGCCCTGAGGGACCTACCTAATGTCCGACGTCCTTGAACGCGTCCGTAAGATCGTCATCGAACACCTCGACGCCGATCCCGAGAAGGTCACCGAGAAGGCCAGCTTCATCGACGACCTGGGCGCCGACAGCCTCGACAACGTCGAGCTGGTGATGGCCTTCGAAGAAGAGTTCGACATCGAAATCCCGGACGACGCGGCGGAGCACATCCAGACCGTCGGCGACGCCGTCAAGTTCATCCAGGAGCGGCTCGGCGCCTAAGGCGTTCGAATCGTTAGAGAATTCGACCGCCGCGGCTTCCCTTAGACCGGAGACCGCGGCGGTTTTCGTTTGAGGATCGCCCATGCGTCGAGTCGTCGTCACCGGCATCGGCCTCCTGACCCCCCTGGGCCAGGGAACCGAGCACACCTGGAAGCGCATCCTGGCCGGCGAATCCGGCGCGGCCCGGATCACGGCCTTCGACCCCGCCGACTACGCCTGCCAGGTCGCCTGCGAGGTGCCGAGGGTCGACGGACGGGGCGGCGGCGGGCCCGACGTGCCCGGCAGCTTCGACCCCGACGCCACCATGTCGGCCAAGGACCGGCGGCGGGTGGACGACTTCATCCTCTACGCCGTCGCCGCCGCCGACGAGGCGGTGAAGGACGCCGGCTGGACGCCCGAGGACGAGGAGAGCCGCGAGCGCACCGGGGTGATGATCGGCTCGGGCATCGGGGGCCTCGGCACCATCGCCGAGACCGCCATCGAGCTGCACGAGAAGGGCCCGCGCCGGGTCAGCCCCTTCTTCATCCCCTCGGCCCTGATCAACCTGGCCAGCGGCCAGGTCTCGATCAAGTACGGCTTCAAGGGCCCGAACCACGCCGTCGTCACCGCCTGCGCCACCGGCGCCCACGCGATCGGCGACGCGGCCCGGCTGATCAAGTACGGCGACGCCGACGTGATGATCTGCGGCGGGGCCGAGGCCAGCGTGGTGCCGGTGGGCATCGCCGGCTTCATCGCCTGCCGGGCCATGGCCACGGCCTTCAACGACACGCCCGAGAAGGCCAGCCGTCCCTACGACAAGGACCGCGACGGCTTCGTCATGGGCGAGGGCGCGGCCGTCCTGGTGCTGGAGGAGCTGGAGCACGCCAGGGCGCGCGGGGCCAAGATCTACGCCGAGGTGGCCGGCTACGGCCTCTCGGGCGACGCCTACCACATCACCGCCCCGGTCGAGGACGGCGACGGCGGCTTCCGGGCCATGAAGGCGGCCCTGAAGGACGCCGGAATGCAGCCGGCCGACGTGGACTACGTCAACGCCCACGGCACCTCGACCATGGCCGACGGCATCGAGCTGGGCGCCGTCGAGCGCCTGCTGGGCAATTCGGCCCCGGGCAAGGCGATGAGCTCGACCAAGTCGATGACCGGCCACCTGCTGGGCGCCGCCGGCGCGCTGGAGGCCGCGTTCTCGATCCTGGCCATCCGCGACCAGATCGCCCCGCCGACCATCAACCTCGACAACCCCGACGTCGAGACCAAGCTGGACCTCGTGCCGCACAAGGCCAAGCCGATGAAGATCGACGTGGCCATGTCGAACAGCTTCGGCTTCGGCGGCACGAACGCCTGCGTGATCTTCAAGAAGCCCGCGTGAGCCGCAAGGCCCGCCCCCGCAGCGCGCGCAAGGGAGGCCTCGTCCTCCTGGCCCTGGGCGCGCTCGCGGCCCTGATCGCCGTCGCGGCCGTCTGGAGCTACGCCGGCCCGGGTCCGGCGGCGAAGTCGGGCGAGACGACGGTCGTCGTCCTGGAGCGCGGCTCGGGCCTGACCCGCATCGCGGGCGCCCTGGAGGACGCCGGCGCCATCGGCTCGGCGGGCCTGTTCGTGCTGGCCGCCCGCCTGACCGGCGCGGCGGGCGAGCTGAAGGCCGGCGAGTACGAGTTCCCCTCGCGCGCCCCGATGGCCCGGGTGCTGGCCGACATCCGCGCCGGCAAGGTGGTGCGCCACTTCATCACCATCCCCGAGGGCTGGACCAGCGAGATGGCCGCCGAGGCGGTGAACCGCCAGCCGGTGCTGACCGGGACCGCGCCCGTGGCCCCCGAGGGCGCGCTGCTGCCCGACACCTACCAGGTGCAGCGGGGCGACGACCGGGCCGAGGTGATCGCCCGCATGCGCCAGGCGCACGACGACCTGATGGCCGAGCTGTGGCCCAAGCGCCAGCCGGGCCTGCCGTTCGACACGCCCGAGGAGGCGGTCGTCCTGGCCTCCATCGTCGAGAAGGAGACCGGGATCGCGTCCGAGCGGCCGCGGGTGGCGGCGGTGTTCGTCAACCGCCTGCGCCAGGGGATGCGGCTGGAGAGCGACCCCACCATCATCTACGGCGTCAGCAAGGGCCGGGCCCTGGGGCGGGGGATCCGCGCCTCGGAACTGGCGGCCCAGACGCCCTGGAACACCTACCGGATCGACGGCCTGCCGCCGACGCCGATCGCCAACCCGGGCCGGGCCTCGCTGGAGGCGGTGCTGAACCCGCCCAGGACCGACGAGCTGTTCTTCGTCGCCGACGGGACGGGTGGCCACGTGTTCGCGACGACCTACGCCGACCACCAGCGCAACGTCGCCCGCTGGCGCCAGGTGGAGCGCGAGCGCGCGGCGGCCGCGGCGGCGCCGTAGAGAGAGCGCTGAAGGCAATGAACGGGGCTGATGGGAGACGCCGCGGGAGCGGCGGATCAGCCCTTTGACACGAAGACCACCAAGGACACGAAGGTCACGAAGGGGCCGAGCCTCGCTTTGTGATCTTCGTGGTCTTCGTGCTCTTTGTGCTGGAAGACGGCTTCGCCGTGGGGGACGAGCCCGGGGGTGACGGTCGAAGGCCGAGCTTGTAGGGCCGGGCGCGGCGATGATGGGTCCGGGTCTTCGCCTGCGGCGAAACCGGGATGACGATCTGAGGAGTTCTTATGGCCATCAGCGGGATGACGGGGTTCGGGCGGGCCGAGGGGGCGCTGGGGGCGTGGTCCTGGGCGGCCGAGGCGCGCAGCGTGAACGGCCGGAACCTGGAGGTGCGGTTCCGCGGCCCGCCGGGGTTCGAGGGCCTGGAGCGGGCCGCCCGCGAGGGCGCGCAGGGCCGCTTCCAGCGCGGCCAGGTGACGGTGGGGCTGCAGGCGAGGCGCGCCGAGGGCGCCGGCTCGGCGCGCATCAACCTGGAGCAGCTCGAGCGCTACCTGGCGGCCGTGGAGCCCTATGTGGAGGACGGCCGCGCGAAGAAGCCGCGGATCGACGGCCTGCTCGCCCTGCGCGGGGTGGTGGAGGCCGAGGACGCGGCGCTGGACCCCGAGGCGCTGGCCGAGCTGGAGGCCGCCATGGCCGCCTCGATCGCCGCCGCCCTCGACGGCCTGCTGGCGGCGCGGCGCGAGGAGGGCGGGGCCCTGCTGGGCCTGCTGACGGGCTTCCTCGAGCGCATCGCGGCGCTGACCGCCCAGGCGCGGGAGACCGCCGCCGGCCAGCCGGCCGCCATCAAGGAGCGGTTCGAGGCGCGGCTGAAGGAGCTGGCGGGCGCGGCGGCCACCGAGGAGCGGATCGTCCAGGAGGCCGCCGCCATGGCGGTGAAGGCCGACGTGCGCGAGGAGCTGGACCGGCTGTCCGGCCACGTGGACGCCGCCCGCGCGCTGCTGGCCGCCGACGGCGGCGTGGGCCGGCGGCTGGACTTCCTGACCCAGGAGTTCATGCGCGAGGCCAACACCCTGTGCTCGAAGTCGGCGCTCTCGGCCCTGACCGCGGTGGGCCTGGAGCTGAAGGCGACCATCGAGCAGTTCCGCGAGCAGGTGCAGAACGTGGAGTAGGGGGCGGGCGCCCTGCCGCTTCGAGAGAGGTCCACGAACCACACGAACCACACGAACGGCCAGGCTTGGCCCTTCCTCCCGATTGTCATCCCGGAAGGCGCGGAGCGCCTGTCCGGGACCCATGCCGGGCGTAGCGAGGTCGGGGGAAGGCCGGGGGGAGGCCGGGGGGAGGCCGGGGGGCGGTCGGGCTGACCGCCGGCGCGGCGACGATGGGTCCCGGTCTTCGCCTGACAGCGAAACCGGGATGACGAGCGGGGGGCGTCTTTCCATCGGGGCGCGGGGTGTGCCAGAGAGGCGCGCGTTCGTGTGGTTCGTGTGGTTCGTGGACGACGTCCGCGCCGCGCGTGCGATTGGAGGATGGACCACTGGTGAGCCCGCATGACGAACACGCCCGGCCCTGGGAGACCGTCCGCCGCGGCCTGCTGCTGCTGATCTCGAGCCCCGCGGGGGCGGGCAAGACCTCGCTGTCGCGCCGGCTCGTGGCGGACCACTCGGACCTGACGCTGTCGATCTCGGCGACCACCCGCGATCCGCGGCCGGGCGAGGAGGAAGGGCGGGAGTACTTCTTCAAGACCCGCGCCGAGTTCGAGGCGATGATCGAGGCGGGCGAGTTCCTGGAGTGGGCGACCGTCAACGGCAACTACTACGGCACCCCGAAAACGCCCGTGATCGAGGCGCTGGAAGGCGGCCACGACGTGCTGTTCGACATCGACTGGCAGGGCGCGCGGCAGATCGCCGAGAAGCAGCCCGACGACAGCGTGCGGGTGTTCATCCTGCCGCCGGTGTGGAGCGACCTGGAGCGGCGCCTGCGGGCCCGGGCCCAGGACAGCGAGGAGATCATCGACGCCCGGCTGCGGCTGGGGCGCGAGGAGATCGCCCACTGGACCGAGTACGACTACGTCATCGTCAACAAGAACTTCGACCGCGCCTACGCCGACCTCGGCCACATCTACCGCGCCGAACGGATGAAGCCCGGCCGCAACCCGTGGCTGCCCGAGTTCGTCGACGGGCTGCTGGAGGACGCGGCGGGGTAGGGGGGGCTTCGACAGCTCACATCGCGACAAACAAGGGCTGTGCCCCCAGGCGCTCTCGGATGTTAATGCGCCCCGCGCCGCGAAGGCGGCCGATGCCGCGATGGAGTTCATCGGCGCCCCTCGAACAATGCGTTCGGCCGCTATCCGAGAGGAGCGGTTCGCGCGGCTGGGCGAGCCGCACATCAGGCCTTTGGTCGACTATGTGGCCCAGCTGCGGACATCGTCCGGCGCTGAGGTTCCGATGTTCGATCCCTCGGACGGCGGCGTCAACGCCCGCCTCCTGTTCCTGATGGAGAAGCCGGGGCCGATGACGTCCGCAGAGGGCCGAGGTCGAGCAGGTTCGGGTTTCATCAGCCGTGACAACGACGATCCGACCGCCGAAAGCACCTTCAAGTTCATGGTGGAGGCGGCAATTCCCCGCCAAGAGACCGTCCTATGGAACGTCATTCCCGGATGGAACGGGACGCGGCGCGTAACGGCTGAGGAACTGGGATGCGGAATCCGCGCGATCAACAGCCTCCTCACCCTCCTCCCGAAGGTCGGCGTGATTGTACTGGTCGGGCGCAAGGCTCAGCGGGCCGAGCCACTCTTGCGGGGTGCGGGTCTGCAGGTGTTCCGGTCGAGCCATCCCTCACCCATTGTTCGCGCATCCCGCCGCGCTGAGTGGGACGCGATCCCGAGGCAATGGGCGAACGCATACGCTGCGTCGCTTTGAAGGCCGGAGTCCAAGTTCGTCATGGCCCGCCTTGTGCGGGCCACCCATCCTGATGTCGTTCCGCAGTTGCGGTGGAGAGGCTTCGGGCTGGGTCGCCCGCATGAAGCGGGCGATGACGACGGGGGGAGAGGGGGAGCGGGGCGCGTGGATTTCCAAGTTCGTCATGGCCCGATTTGTTCGGGCCACCCATCCTGGTGTCGTTCCGCCGTTGATGCGGAGAGGCGTTGGGCTGGGTCGCCCGGACCCGCCGGGCGATGACGAGGGGAGAAGGGGGGCGTAGGGTTCGCCGGCCGAGCGAGGGCGAGGGGGAGAGGGCGCGTGGGGATCGTCGCCGTCTACATCATGGCGAGCCGGCGGAACGGAACGCTCTACACCGGGGTGACGAGCGATCTGGCGCGGCGGGCCTATGAGCACCGGGAGGCGCTGACCCCCGGCTTCACCAGCCGCTACGGGGTGAAGACGCTGGTCTGGTACGAGCCGTTCGAGGACATCGGCCTGGCGATCCGGCGGGAGAAGCGGATCAAGAAGTATCCGCGCCAGTGGAAGATCAACCTGATCGAGGCGCGCAATCCGCACTGGGTGGATCTGTACAACCTGCTGAACCGGTAACCCCTGTTCGTCATGGCCCGCCTTGTGCGGGCCACCCATCCTGATGTCGTTCCGCAGTTGCGGTGGAGAGGCGTTGGGCTGGGTCGCCCGCATGAAGCGGGCGATGACGAGGGGGGGAGGCAGCACGAAGCGGCGCCGGCGCCCGGCGGGGGCTAGCTGGCGGGGTCGTACATGAATTCGCGCAGTTCCTGGGGGCAGCGGCAGGCGAGGGCGATCTTGCGCGCCCAGTCGACGGCGGCCTCGCGGGTGGGCAGCTCCAGGACGGTGAACCCGCCGTCGAGCCGGCTATCCGGGTAGATCTGCGTCGAGACCGATCCGTCGGCCGAGACCAGCACGGGCGCGACCCCCTCGTGGATCCCGCCGCCGAACACGTAGACGCCGGCGGCCTTGGCCTCTTCGATCACCGCGTGGGCCGCGTCGGCGACGGCCGGGAGCTCGTCGGCGCTCACCGCCATGGCCTTGCTGGGGAAGGAGATCAGGTACTTGGTCATGGGCGGATGATGCCTGAAGCCTGAGGGCGATGGCCAGGGCGGCTCGATCGCGCTGTTTGCAACTGGACCCGCGGCCGCTAGTTGTGAGGCGCATGGGCGAGCGGGACGACTTCTATCGGGCCAAGGCCGAGGAATGCGAGGCGCGGGCCCGCGAGACGCCCGATCCGCGCCAGCGCGACCAGTGGCTGAAGATGGCGGCGGACTGGCGCTCGATGGTCCTCGGGCCCCCTCCGCCCCCTGCGAACGACGACTAGACGCGGCTCAGATTGGCCAACGGCGCCGCGGGCGTGTAGGATGCCGGGCATCGCCGGTTATACGTCCTGGGCGCCGGCGGCTGAGAGACAGCGAACAATTCAGCGCTCCCGCCTGTTTTCCGCCGGAGCGCTTCCCGTGTCCAAATCCCATGCCGAACTCCTGCGCGCGCAGGTCGACGACTTCCTGCGCGCGGCGCTGAGCGAGCGCGACGACGCCCGGCGCGCCAAGCTGCTGGCGAAGGCGGTCCACTGGCACGAGGCCGTCGAAGAGGCGGCGCGGGCGGAGACGGCCCCGGCGGGGGCGCGGCGGGGAAACGGCGCCGATGCGCCGGAGGCCTGAAGCCTCAAGCCCGTCATGGCCAGGGGTGTCGGGGGGCGTCCTGAGGTCGGTTCGCCGTTGAGGCGGAGAGGCTTCGGGCTGGGTCGCCCGGACGCGCCGGGCGATGACGAGGGGAGGGTGTTCGCGGTTTGTTCTTGACGGCTCCGCGCGTTTTCGCTAGGATTTCGGCAGGGTCAGGTGGTGCGTCTGGGCGGACGCCCCCCGTCAGCGTTTCTGGCCCTTCGCATTTCCGGACAATCGAAAATCGGGGGCGTTCCATGGGCGGACGCAGGCGGACGGCGGCGTCGAAGGATGCGCGCGGGCGGCAGTTCGCGCGCCGGCTTGCGGCGGTGCAGCAGGTGTGCGAGCGGCTCGAGGCGGGCGAGAGCCTGTGCGGCGTCTGCCGCGACCCGCTGCTGCCGCAGCGCTACCAGCTGGACCGGTGGCGGGCGGCCGAGCCGCTGTTCGATGAGATGGTGCGCGAGGCGCGGCGGCGCGCGCAGGACGCCGGGACCTGGCGGCGGCGCGCCAACCATCCGTGGTCGCGCGTGCTGGAAGACGAGATCCTGAGGCGGATCGCGGCCGGCCGCAGCCTGGTGGAGGTGTGCGAGGCGCCCGAGATGCCGCACCACACCAGCGTGACCCGCTGGCTGGACGAGAAGCCGGGCTTCCGCGACCGCTACCTCGACGCGCGGCTGGCGCAGGCCGACGGGCTGTTCGACCTGGCCTGGCGGATCGCCCGGGAGGCCGACGAGGACGAGGTGCGCACGGCGCGGCTGAAGGTGGACGTGATCAAGTGGCGGATCGGGCGGCTGTCGCCCAAGCGCTACGGGCCCGCCTATCTGATGCGGATGATCGAGCGGGCCGAGGCGGCCGCGGCGGCGCAGGCGGAAGCCGAGGCCGAGGCCGAGGCGGAGGACGCCCGCGAGCTGTGGATCAAGCGCTTCGAGCGGGGGTCGGACGGGCAGGTGCGGGTGGCCTACATGTTCCGGGCGCGGCCGCGGCGCGAGCCGGGCGAGCCGCTGCTGCTGATCTATCCCGACGGCGACGGGCCCGAGCCGCCGCGCGACCCCTCGCACGGGATCCCCGGGGCCTTCCGGGCCGACTGGGAGGGCGGGAACGACTGGCAGGCCCGCGCCGCGCCCTGAGGGCGCCGCCTCAGCGGACGGCCTCGCGGATCTCGGCCTGGCGGCCCGGGGGGATGGCGGCGGGGACCGCCGGGAGCGGGCGCTCGCCGCGGGCGCCGTTGCGCTCGATGTCGGCGATCAGCAGCTTCATCTCGGCGATCTCGATCATCTGGCTCTCGATGATCCGGTCGGCGAGGGCGCGCACTCGCGGGTCGCTGAGGTCGGCCTTGCGGGCGTTGTTCACGGCGATGGAGTGGTGCGGGATCATCGCCCGCATGAAGGTCGTGTCCTGCACGAGGGCCTGGCTGCGGTTGACGTAGAGCAGGAGCCCGCCGAGGACGACCGCGCCGGCGACCAGGGCGATCTTCAGGACCCGGCCCTCGTACATCGACCACATGAAGCCCAGCATCACCACGGTCATCACGCAGGCCATGACCAGCGAGGCGATCAGCCGGTTGAGGCTGAACAGCGCGTGCTCGGGGCTGTAGACGAGCTGGTACATCAGGACGAACATCAGGGCGGCGGAGACGGCGATCATCGCCGCGAACCGTCCCCAGCCCATCTTCCCCATCCGGCCGTGGTCTTCCATCGCCGTTCCTCCGTCGGAGCCTGAACCCCGCGGGAACGCGGGCGGAGCCGTGTTCGTTCGGCGCCGCCCTAGATGTCGAGGTCGGCGGCGGCGAACTCGGCGTTTTCCTGGATGAAGCGGAAGCGCAGCTCGGGCTTGCGGCCCATCAGCGCCTCCACCAGGTCCTCCACCGTCTCCTCGGCCCGGGGCAGGGTGACGCGGGCCAGGGTCCGCGTCTTCGGGTCCATGGTGGTTTCCTTGAGCTGGTTCGGCATCATCTCGCCGAGGCCCTTGAAGCGGCTGATCTCGGGCTTCTTGCCCTTGAACTCGGTGGCCAGCAGCTCGTCGCGGTGCGCGTCGTCGCGGGCGTAGACCGCCTTGCCGCCGTGGCTGATCCGGTAGAGCGGCGGCAGGGCCAGGTACAGGCGCCCGGCGCGGATCATGTCGGGCATGGTGCGGAAGAAGAAGGTGATCAGCAGGCTGGCGATGTGGGCGCCGTCGACGTCGGCGTCCGTCATGATGATGATGCGCTCGTAGCGCAGGTCGTCTTCCTTGAACTTCGAACCGGGCTGGACGCCGAGGGCCAGCAGCAGGTCGGACAGCTCCTTGTTGCCGCCGAACTTGTCGGTGGAGGCCGAGGCGACGTTCAGGATCTTGCCGCGCAGGGGCAGGATCGCCTGGTTCTTGCGGTCGCGGGCCTGCTTGGCCGAGCCGCCGGCGGAATCGCCCTCGACCAGGAACAGCTCGGCGCCGTCGATGGCGTTGCCGGCGCAGTCGGCGAGCTTGCCCGGCAGGCGCAGCTTGCGGGTGGCCGAGGCGCGGGCGACCTCCTTGTCGCGGCGGCGCTTCAGGCGCTCCTCGGCGCGCTCGACCACGAACTGCAGGAGGGCGCCCGCGGCCTTGGGCTGGGCGGTCAGCCAGTGGTCGAACGGGTCGGCCAGGGCCTTCTCGACCAGGCGCTGGGCCTCGGTGGAGGAGAGCTTCTCCTTGGTCTGGCCCTGGAACTCGGGGTCGCGGATGAAGACGCTGACGAGGGCGCCGGCCTGGGCGACCACGTCGTCGGCGGTGATCAGGCCGCCGCGCTTCTCGCCGACCAGCTCGGCGTACTGCTTCAGGCCCTTGGTCAGCGCCGCGCGCAGGCCGGACTCGTGCGTGCCGCCCTCGGGGGTCGGCACGGTGTTGCAGTAGGACTGCATGAAGCTGTCGGACTCGCCGAAGCCGGCGGGGGTCCAGGCGATGGCCCACTCGACCTTGCCGGCCTCGCCGGGACGCTCGTAGCGGCCGGTGAAGGGCTCGGGGGTGACGGTCTCCAGGCCCTTGATCCGCTCGGCCAGGAAGTCGGCCAGGCCGTTGGGGAAGCGGAACACCGCCTCGGCCGGGGTCTGGTCGTGGATGCGGGCCGGGTCGCACTTCCAGCGGATCTCGACCCCGCCGAACAGGTAGGCCTTGGAGCGGGCCATCCGGTAGAGGCGGGCGGGCTTGAAGGCCGCGCCGTCGCCGAAGATCACCGGGTCGGGCAGGAAGCTGATGGCCGTGCCCTTCTTGCGGGTGGGGCCGATCTTCTCGATGCCGCCCAGCGGCTTGCCGCGGGTGAAGGCCTGGCGCCACTCGAAGCCGTCCTTGAAGACGGTGACCTCGACGCGCTCGGACAGGGCGTTGACCACCGAGACGCCGACGCCGTG
>Ga0268287_100135_pt1 | contig 50567 bp, 54 predicted proteins | sample MetcocultureR3M_FD_191348 | JGI IMG/M metagenome (GOLD analysis project Ga0268287, IMG submission 191348) | Soil microbial communities from Anza Borrego Desert, Southern California, United States - Methanotrophic co-culture R3-M | ecosystem: Environmental > Terrestrial > Soil > Desert | place... | reverse complement strand
GGGTGACATCTTTTCCCATAAGGCGTCGGGAATCCGCCAGCCATCGTCTTCGGTAATGAGTCCCATGGGTCTTCTCCTCGGTTACCGGTTAAAGACGCTTATTATCGCCTATTGGGATAGGCTCTTAAACGCAATGCCAATTTTGGCGTTCGATGTAGTAAGCTATGCGCGCACTTCAGGGGAGTGCAAAACCGGTCTATCTGCCTGAAATTTCAACTCTCATGCATTTTTCCACCGAATTCGACGTCATCGTGGTCGGTGGCGGACACGCTGGTACGGAAGCGGCTTTGGCGGCTGCGCGGACTGGCTCTAAGACGCTGCTGCTTACCCAGAACATCGAAACCCTTGGCCAGATGAGCTGCAATCCCGCTATCGGGGGGATCGGCAAAGGGCATTTGGTCAAGGAGATCGATGCTCTGGGCGGCTTGATGGCGCATGCTGCGGACCGAGCCGGCATTCAGTTCCGTGTGCTCAATGCCAGCAAAGGCCCGGCGGTGCGGGCGACTCGGGCCCAAGCCGATCGCGTGCTTTATAAGAAAGCCGTGCGTCGGGTGCTGGAAACTCAGCCGAATTTGACCTTATTCCAGCAGGCCGTATCCGATCTGATCGTGGAAAATTACCGCGCAGCCGGCGTGATCACGCAGATGGGGCTCAAATTCAGGGCTCGTACGGTGGTCCTCACCGTAGGCACCTTCCTGGCCGGCCGGATTCATATCGGTCTCGAAAACTACGAAGGCGGCCGGGCGGGCGATCCGCCCTCTAACGCTTTGGCGGCGCGTTTGCGCGAACTGCCGTTTCGGGTCGGCCGGCTCAAGACCGGAACGCCTCCTCGGATCGACGGGCGAAGCATCGATTATGCGGTCATGCTGGAGCAGCCCGGCGACGAGCCGGTTCCCGTGTTCTCATTCCTCGGCCGGCGGGAGGAACATCCTCGCCAAGTGCCTTGCTACATCACCCGTACCAACGAACGGACTCACGATATCATCCGCTGCGGTCTCGACCGCTCGCCGATGTATGCGGGCGTTATCGAAGGGGTCGGGCCGCGCTATTGTCCCTCTATCGAAGACAAGGTCGTGCGTTTCGCGGAAAGGGATTCGCACCAGATTTTTGTTGAACCCGAAGGTCTCGATACTTACGAAATCTATCCGAACGGCATTTCGACCAGTCTGCCCTTCGACGTGCAGTACGAGCTTGTGAGGTCGATACGCGGTTTCGAAAACGCTCATATCACACGGCCGGGCTACGCCATCGAATACGATTTCTTCGATCCGCGCGACCTGAAGTCCTCGCTCGAAACCAAGCACCTCGAGAACCTGTTCTTCGCCGGACAGATCAACGGCACGACGGGATACGAGGAAGCCGCCGCGCAAGGCCTAATCGCGGGCGTCAACGCCGCGCGCAAGGCCAAGGATCTGGAACCCTGGTCGCCTATGCGCGACGAGGCTTACATGGGGGTTCTGATCGACGATCTGATCACTCGGGGCACGAGCGAACCCTATCGCATGTTCACCAGCCGGGCGGAATACCGGTTGCTGCTACGAGAGGACAACGCCGATCTTCGGCTGACCGGGAAAGGCCGCGAACTCGGATTGGTGGACGACGAGCGCTGGCGTGCATTCGAAGCGAAGCAGCAGGCCATTGCGGAGATACAGACCGGCCTGGCAAAAACGTATGTCAGACCGAATACTGCCGAAGCCGAAACCATAAGCCGGTTCCTGAGTGCGCCGCTGTTGCGGGAATCCACCCTACTCGAACTGCTGCGGCGACCGGAGATCCGCATCGAACACCTCCAAGCGATATCCGCTCGGTTAACTGAAGAAGAAAACGAGCAAGTTCTCGATCAAGTCGAAATTCAGGCGAAGTACCAAGGCTACATCGATCGCCAGCAGGCGGAGATCGAGCGCTCTCGCCGCTACGACCATTGGCGTTTGCCGGAAAGTCTCGATTATCAGAACGTCATCGGGTTGTCCAACGAGGTCCGGGAAAAGCTCAAACAACAACGTCCCGAAACTGTCGGGCAAGCAGCGCGGATTCCGGGCGTCACACCGGCGGCGATTTCGCTGCTGTTGGTCCATCTTAAAAAGAAGAGCGCCTGATCTTAAGTGGACGAAATCGGTAGACGTCTAGCGGACGGAATAACCGCGTTAAACATACCGTTTACGCCGGAGCAACACGAAAAGCTTTTGGCCTTTCTGCGCTTAATCCAGAAATGGAACCGGGTTTACAACTTGACGGCCATCCGCGACTTGCGGACGGGAGTGGATTTGCATCTGCTCGACAGTCTTACCATTTGGCCGTATCTCCGGGGCGAAAGGATACTGGACGTGGGAACCGGGGCCGGTTTGCCGGGTATTCCCTTGGCTGTCATGAGCGAGAGCAGGCATTTCGTTCTGTTGGACAGCAACGCGAAGAAGACCCGTTTTGTTCAGCAGGCCGTGATCGAATTGGGTCTCGCGAACGTGGAGGTCGTCACCTCGCGGGTGGAAGACTACCATCCGGACCACGGATTCGACACGATATTGGCGCGGGCTTATGCGAGCCTTGCGGAAATAATGGAGACAACGCGCAGAATGCTGGCTCCCCACGGCGTGATATTGGCTCAGAAAGGGCAGTTTCCGGAGGGCGAAATACAGACCCTTAAAGACTCGCCGGTTAAGAGTCATCGTTTAAAGATTCCGGGTCTGGACGTCGAACGTCATTTGATCGAAATAGCTATCGGCTGAGGAAACCATGGGCAAAATTATTGCGGTAGCCAACCAAAAGGGGGGCGTGGGTAAAACGACCACCAGCATTAACTTGGCTGCGTCGCTTGCGGCGATCAAGCATCGCGTTTTGCTTGTGGATCTGGATCCGCAAGGCAACACGACTATGGGATGCGGCGTTGACAAGAAAAGTCTCAAAAATTCGTCTTACGACGTATTGACGCGTCACGCCACGGTACGCGAGGCCGTCAAATCTTTGACCGAGATCGGCTTCGATCTTCTGCCGGGTAATGCCGATCTGACTGCCGCTCAGGTCGAACTGATGAAACAGACAGGCAAAGAGCGCGCGCTTGCCGAGGCGCTCAAGAGTTGCCGCGACGATTACCAGTTCATCCTCGTCGACTGCCCACCGTCGCTTAACGTGCTGACGCTCAACGCCTTGGTCGCTGCGGACAGCGTGTTGATTCCCATGCAGTGCGAATATTACGCCTTGGAAGGACTTTCGGATTTAATGGATACGCTGGGGAATATCCGCGACTCGGTCAATCCGGAACTTCGTATCGAGGGTTTGCTTCGCACGATGTACGATCCACGCAGCCGGCTCGCCAATGACGTTTCCGCGCAATTGATCGCCCATTTCAGCGATAAGGTCTTCCGCACCATCATCCCGCGCAACATTCGGCTTGCCGAGGCGCCGAGCCACGGTTTGCCAGCGATAAAGTACGATAAGTCTTCTCGAGGAGCCGTCGCTTATCTGGCCTTGGCGGGCGAAATCGTGCGACGCAATCAAAAATCGCGAAAAATTCCTTCAATTCTTCAATAAATTCAAGTCATGACGGCAAAAAGACGAGGACTCGGCCGCGGCCTCGATGTCCTGTTGGGCGGCGCGAAACTCGAAAACGAGACCGAGAAGCTCAGAACGCTTTCCATAGATCAACTCAGGCCGAGCCGTTTCCAGCCGCGCAAGGATATCGACCCGGCGCGACTTCAAGAATTGGCCGATTCGATCAGTGCGCAGGGCGTGGTCCAGCCCGTGGTGGTCAGACCTACGGGCGACAGCCAGTACGAAATCATCGCCGGCGAGAGACGGTGGCGGGCGGCCCAACTGGCAGGATTGCACGATTTGCCGGTGGTCGTGCGCGAGGTTACGGATCAGACCGCCTTAGCGATCGCCCTTATCGAAAATATCCAGCGAGAAGACTTGAATCCTCTCGAGGAGGCGGAAGCCCTGAAGCGCCTGCTCGAAGAGTTCGAGATGACCCACCAGCAGGTCGCGGATGCCGTCGGCAAATCCCGGGCTACCGTCAGCAACTTGCTGCGCTTGAACGAACTTCATCCGGATGCTAAGCATCTTCTGCTTACCGGTGCCATAGAAATGGGACACGCTCGGGCGATACTCGCGCTGGAATTTCAGCTTCAGGCTGAAATTGCCCGTAAAGTCGCTTCGGCAAAGTTGAGCGTTCGTGCTACGGAGTTGCTTATCCAAAAGCTCCGGGATGGGCAAAAGGCGCAAAAACCGGAGATGAAGGATCCCGACATTCGCCGCCTCGAAGAGCGAATCGCCACGCGAATCGGCGCTCCCGTGCTGATCAAACACGGAAAAAAAGGCGCCGGACAACTCGTCATCCATTACGACAGCCTGGATCAACTGGAAGGTGTGCTCGATCGCTTGAAATAAACATGCAACATTGATCTTCCGCATTTTGGTTGTTATCATTCCGAAGCATTTGTTTGGGGGCCCTCAATGGGTGCGAAAAAGTTGTTTTTCGCCGTCAAGCGGGTTCTGTTGATGCAGCTTCTTGCGATTGCACTGATCGGCGGTTTCACGTTGGCCTTCTTCGGTTGGCTGGCAGCTAGGTCAGCGTTGCTCGGCGGGTTGATAGCCTTTTTGCCGAACGTCTATTTCGCCGCAAAATTCGGATTTTCCGATAAAACAAGAACGGCAAAAGACATCGTGAGATCGTTTTATATCGGCGAAAGCATAAAAATAATCATAACCGCCGGTTTATTTATTTTAATTTTCCAACTGCCTAACATTTTATTCGTGCCATTATTTGCCGGTTTCGTATCGGTATTGATGGTATTTTGGTGTGCGCTTTTGATGCGCGATATCGAACGCTAACGAGAGAGAATATGGCGACAGAAGAACACGGCTCTGGCGGGGCAACTGGATATATCGTTCACCACTTGACCCCCTTATCGACCGGCGAAGGATTCTGGACATTTCATCTGGATACCCTGTTTTTCTCTGTTTTCTTAGGCGGCTTATTCGTCATCATTTTCCGCAAGGCGGCTGAAAAGGCGACTTCCGGCGTACCCGGCCCCCTGCAAAATTTTGTGGAGATGATCGTCGAATTCGTTGACGCTCAGGTCAAGGATAGTTTTCATGGGCGTAGCGCGTTAATCGCACCCTTGGCGTTGAGCATCTTCGTCTGGGTATTCTTGATGAACTCGATGGACCTTATTCCGGTCGACCTGTTGCCCGATATCGGCAAGGCCATCGGGCTCGACTATCTTCGCGTGGTTCCCAGTACGGATTTGAACGCGACCTTTGCGATGTCGATTTCGGTGTTCTTCCTGATTCTGTTCTACAGCTTCAAAGTGAAGGGGCCGATTGGTTTTGGGAAAGAAATGATTCTGACCCCTTTTCACAGTGTATGGATGATCCCGTTCAACCTGATTCTGAAGCTTGTCGAGGAATTGGCGAAACCGGTATCTCTCGGCCTTCGTCTTTTCGGAAACATGTATGCCGGCGAGCTGATTTTCATATTGATCGCGCTGCTGCCTTGGTACGTGCAGCCCTTGCTGAGTTTCCCCTGGGCGGTCTTTCATATTCTGATCATCACTTTGCAAGCTTTCATCTTCATGGTTCTGACCATCGTATATCTGAGTCTAGCCCACGAAGATCATTAATCTCTTTCAATCAACCTTAACGTTCGATAATTCGGAGGAACAATGGAAATCGCATCTGTATCTGGCATGACCGCAATCGCCGTGGGCATCATCCTGGGCCTGGGCGCCATGGGAACCGCTATCGGTTTCGGCCTGTTGGGCGGCAAATTCCTGGAAGGCGCCGCGCGTCAGCCGGAGATGGTTCCGATGCTGCAGGTCAAAATGTTCATCGTCGCCGGTCTGCTCGACGCCGTAACCATGATCGGCGTGGGTCTCGCTCTGTTCTTCACTTTCGCCAATCCGTTCCTGTCCGCACTCAAGGGCTAAAAAAGCCGCGATTGCGACGCTTTAATGGCAAACAACCAAAGAGGAAAGCGCTGTGAGTATTAACGCCACTCTGATCGGCCAAATGATCACATTTGCGCTTCTGGTGTGGTTCACCATGAAGTACGTGTGGCCGCCTTTGATGCAAGCGCTCGAGGAGCGCAAAAAGAAGATTGCCGACGGTCTCGCTTCGGCTGAAAAAGGCAAGCATGAGATGGAGTTGGCCGAGAAGCGCGCGACCGCTTTGTTGCGGGAAGCTAAGGATCAGGCCGCAGACATCGTAAATCTAGCGCAAAAGCGCGCCAGCGAGGTGGTCGAGGAATCCAAGCAATCGGCGAAGGATGAAGGCGAGCGGATCGTTGCTGCGGCGAAAGCCGAGATCGAGCGCGAATTGCAGCAGGCGAAAGAAGGTTTGCGTCAACAGGTAGCGGTGCTGGCCATTTCTGCGGCCGAGCAAATCCTGCAGAAAGAAGTGGATCAAAAGAAGCATCGGGAAATTATCGACAACCTCGGTAAGCAGTTGGGTCAAGCATAATGAGCGAGTTAACGACGTTGGCGAGGCCTTATGCCGTTGCGGTTTACAAGAGGGCCAAAGAAACGGGAACGGCTGATAAGTGGAGCGACGCGCTCGCTTTCGTCACTCTGCTCATGCAAGACGAGCAGTTAGCTAAAGCCGCGGCCAATCCCAAGGCTAACCGCGAGCAGTTTTCGGAGGCTTTTCTCGGTCTCTGCAAAGATCACCTGGACACTGAGGCACAAAATTTTGTCCGGCTGCTGATCCGGAATCGCCGGCTTGACCTGGTTAAATATATCGCCGAGCTATTTAACCAATATAAGGCCGAGGATGAAGGATACATCGAGGTAGACGTCAGCACGGCTTTTCCGTTGAAAGACGCTGAACAAACGCGGTTGTCTTCCGTGCTGGAGCGTGTTCTGGAGAAAAAAGCACGTTTGCGCGTCGATGTCGATCCAACTTTGATCGGCGGCGTTTACATCAAGGCGGGTGACCGGGTGATAGACGCATCCATCCGCGGCCAGGTTGAAAGATTAGCAAAGAGACTCTGGACTTAGAGCGAGAAGAATCATGCAGCTGAACCCATCTGAAATCAGTGAACTCATTAAGAAGCGAATCGAGCAGTTCGATATAGGTGCCGAGGCCCGCACCGAGGGCACGATCGTTAGCGTGACCGACGGCATCGTCCGCATCCACGGCTTGACCGAAGTGATGCAGGGCGAAATGATCGAATTCAAGGAAAATACCTTTGGTATGGCCCTGAACTTGGAGCGCGACTCGGTTGGTGCGGTAGTGCTCGGTGCCTATGAGCATCTGGCTGAAGGCGATACCGCGAAATGCACCGGGCGCATTCTTGATGTTCCGGTCGGCGAGGCATTGCTCGGGCGTGTTGTGGACGCTCTGGGCCGGCCCATAGACGGCAAAGGTCCCATTGAGACCAAGGAACGTTCACCCATCGAAAAAATTGCTCCCGGCGTTATTGCTAGACAGTCGGTCAGCCAGCCGCTACAAACCGGCCTGAAGGCGATTGACTCGATGATTCCGATCGGCCGAGGCCAGCGCGAGCTGATCATCGGCGACCGCCAGACCGGGAAATCGGCCATCGCCGTCGATACCATCATCAATCAGAAAGGCACGGGCGTTAAATGTATTTACGTCGCCATCGGCCAGAAGCAGTCCTCGATAGCCAACGTGGTCCGGAAACTCGAGGAACACGGCGCGATGGCTCACACCATCATCGTAGCCGCTTCCGCTTCCGAATCCGCGGCGCTGCAGTTCATCGCACCCTATGCCGGATGCGCCATGGGCGAGTTCTTCCGGGATCGCGGCGAGGATGCATTGATCATCTATGACGATTTGACCAAGCAGGCTTGGGCATACCGCCAAATTTCACTGCTGCTCCGCCGCCCGCCGGGTCGCGAAGCTTATCCGGGCGACGTTTTCTATCTGCACTCGCGTCTTTTGGAGCGTGCCTCCAGAATCAACGCGGCCGAAGTCGAAAAATTGACCGGCGGCAAGGTCAAGGGCAAAACCGGCTCACTGACCGCGTTGCCGATCATCGAGACACAGGCGGGAGACGTATCGGCTTTCGTTCCGACGAACGTGATTTCGATCACCGACGGTCAGATTTACCTTGAGACCAATTTGTTCAACGCGGGCGTCCGTCCGGCCGTGAACGCCGGTCTTTCCGTATCCCGTGTGGGTGGTGCCGCTCAGACCAAGATCATCAGGAAATTGGGTGGCGGTATTCGTCTCGATTTGGCCCAGTTCCGTGAGTTGGCAGCATTCGCGCAGTTCGCCTCGGATCTGGACGAGGCTACGCGGAAGCAGATCGAGCGCGGCCAGCGCGTTACCGAAATCATGAAGCAAAGCCAATACTCCCCGCTTAGCGTGGCGCAAATGGCCGTATCTCTGTTCGCCGCCAACGAAGGCTTTTTGGACGATCTCCAAGTCAATCAGGTGAAGGATTTCGAAGACGGTCTGCAAAATTACATGAAGTCGGAACATGCCGATCTCATGGAAAAGATCAATGCGACCGGCGACTACAATGACGAGATTCAATCGGCATTGCACGCTGCGGTTACGAAGTACAAAGAAACCCACACTTGGTAGGGATTGATCGATGGCCGTCGGAAAAGAAATCCGTCTGAAGATCACGAGTATCAAAAATACTCAGAAGATCACGCGGGCCATGGAAATGGTGGCAGCCAGCAAGATGCGCAGAACCCAGGAACGAATGCAGGCTACGCGGCCGTATTCCCGGAAGATCGCGCAGATCATCAAGCATCTGGCTCACGCGAACCCGGAATACAAACACCCATTCACGATCGAGAGACCGGTAAACCGGGTCGGGGTCATTCTGATTTCGTCCGATCGGGGACTGTGCGGAGGGCTCAACGCCAATTTATTCAGATTGGCTCTGCGCAGAATGCGCGGATGGAACGCGGAAGACAAGGCCGTCACCCTAAGCACGATTGGCCAAAAGGGTACCGCGTTCTTCAGTTCGATCGGTGCAAACGTGGTTTCTCAGGCGACCAAGCTCGGCGACCGTCCCCATCTGCAGGATATCATCGGCGTCATAAAGACCATGGTCGACGAATATTCCGAGGGCAAGATCGACGAGTTGTACGTTCTTTACAACGAGTTTCTCAATACGATGACTCAGAAGCCGCGGCTCGTCCAGCTGCTTCCCATCCGACCGGAGGACATCGGTGAAGAACAGAAAGGCCAGTGGGATTACATTTACGAGCCTGACGCGAAGGAAGTGCTCGATCAGCTGTTGATCCGGTACGTGGAGTCGATCGTTTTCCAAGGTCTGGTGGAGAACAACGCCTGCGAGCAGGCGGCGCGAATGGTCGCAATGAAAAGCGCATCCGACAACGCCGGAAAACTCATCAAAGAGTTGCAGCTGATCTACAACAAAGCGAGGCAGGCGGCCATTACCCAGGAGATCGCGGAAATCGTCGGCGGCGCGGCTGCGGTCTAAGCGAATCGTTACAGAATAAACGCAAGAGTTTTTACGAGGACAGTCATGAGTTCGGGCAAAATCGTACAGATTATCGGCGCCGTGGTCGACGTGGAGTTCCCACGGGAGACCCTTCCCAAAGTTTACGACGCACTAAAGGTGGATGATAAAGACCTGGTGCTCGAAGTTCAGCAGCAGCTCGGTGACGGTATTGTCAGAACGATCGCCATGGGCAGCACCGACGGTTTGATGCGCGGGTTGAAGGTAACGAATACGGGAGCTCCGATTTCCGTACCCGTCGGTAAGGAAACCTTGGGTCGAATCATGAACGTCTTGGGCGATCCGATCGACGAGAAGGGCGCGATCGGCGAGAAGGAGCGCTGGGCTATTCATCGGAAAGCCCCGAGCTTCCAAGATCAAGCGGCGGCCAATGAGCTGCTGGAAACCGGCATCAAGGTTATCGACTTGGTCTGCCCCTTCGCCAAGGGCGGTAAAGTCGGCCTGTTCGGCGGCGCCGGGGTCGGCAAGACCGTAAACATGATGGAGCTGATCCGCAACATCGCGATCGAACACAGCGGCTATTCGGTGTTTGCAGGCGTCGGCGAACGGACGCGCGAGGGGAACGACTTTTATCACGAAATGAGCGAAAGCAACGTTCTCGATAAAGTGTCGCTGGTATACGGCCAGATGAACGAGCCGCCGGGCAACCGTCTGCGCGTGGCGCTGACCGGCTTGACCATGGCAGAGTATTTCCGAGACGAAGGCCGCGACGTGCTGCTGTTCATCGACAACATTTACCGCTACACGCTGGCGGGTACCGAAGTATCCGCGTTGCTTGGCCGTATGCCTTCCGCGGTTGGATACCAGCCCAACCTGGCGGAAGAAATGGGTGTGCTCCAGGAACGGATTACTTCGACGAAGGTGGGGTCCATCACCTCGATTCAGGCCGTGTACGTCCCCGCCGACGACTTGACCGACCCGTCTCCGGCAACCACCTTCGCCCACTTGGACGCGACCGTGGTTTTGTCCCGTCAGATCGCCGAGCTGGGTATCTACCCGGCGGTAGATCCTCTCGATTCGACTAGTCGCCAATTGGATCCGCTCGTCGTCGGCCAGGAGCATTATCAGGTTGCCCGCAAAGTGCAGAGCACCCTGCAGCGCTACAAAGAGCTTCGCGATATCATCGCGATCCTCGGCATGGACGAACTTTCGGAAGAAGACAAGCTGACCGTTTCCCGTGCGCGGAAAGTGCAGCGGTTCTTGTCGCAGCCGTTCTTCGTCGCCGAAGTATTCACCGGCTCGCCGGGCAAATACGTATCCCTGAAGGATACGATCTCAGGATTCAAAGGGATCGTCGAAGGGGAATACGACGATATTCCCGAGCAGGCGTTCTACATGGTCGGCAGCATCGACGAAGCCCTGGAGAAAGCCAACCGGGGCGCCGCATAATTCAAAGAGAAAAAGCACTATGGCTATGACGATCCACGTTGATATCGTGAGTGCGGAGGCGGAGATTTATTCCGGGCTCGCGGAATTGGTGGTTGCTCCGGCCGAAATGGGCGAAGTGGGTATTGCCGCACGGCACGCACCATTCCTCACCCGGCTGAAGCCGGGCGAGGTGCGGGTAAAGGTTAACGATCAGGAAGTCCATCCGTTTTTCATTTCGGGCGGCATGCTCGAGGTTCAGCCCCATGTCGTGACCATACTCGCCGACACCGCCGTTCGCGCCAAAGACATCGACGAGGCGGCAGCGCTGGAAGCCAAGAGACGTGCGGAAGAGATGCTGTCGGACAAGTCCGGCAAGATCGATTACGCTCTGGCACAGGCACAGCTCGCCGAGGCTGTCATGCAGCTTCGAACCTTGGAGAAATATCGGAAAGGCCGCGCGTAAGTTCAGCCGTTTTCGAGACCCAGCAAAATACCGGGCACGCCGCTCCCGTATTTTGCTGGGTTTTTTAGTTTTTCACGTTAATATAAATACGAGTATCCGGTCGCTGTTTTCGATCGGGTCGAACCAGTCCTTATTTTCCGCTTCTTCAACAAGGAAAAACGGAAGATGCCTTTGGAAATCGTCATCCTGGCCGCGGGCCAGGGAACGCGTATGCGTTCGTCCCTTCCCAAGATACTCCATAAAATCGGCGACCGTACGCTACTCGAGCATGTATATGCATTGGCCACCCGGTTGTGCCCCGACAAGATCACTGTGATCTACGGACATGGTGGCGAGACAGTTCTCAAGAGCCTCGAGCACCTGAAGGTCATCTGGGTCGAGCAGAAGGAACAGCTCGGCACCGGCCATGCAGTCATGCAAGTTGCGGACGACATCGACGAAGCGCGCACGGTTCTGATTCTTTATGGCGATGTGCCCTTGCTCGGCGACGAGACGGTCGAAAAGCTGATTCCGCTGGCAGAGGCGGATCAGATGGGGCTGTTGACGGTCGATCTTGCCGACCCTTACGGCTATGGCCGCATCGTCCGGGATAGCAGCGGTCGAGTGGTCAGGATCGTGGAAGAAAAAGATGCCACGCCGGAGGAGCGTAAGATCAGCGAAGTCAATACGGGAATTTTGGCCATAAAAGGCAGACACCTCAAAACCTGGCTGAGCCGGTTGGAAAACAATAATGCCCAGCGGGAGTATTACCTTACCGATGTGATCGCCATGGCGGTTGCCGATGACGTTCGGGTGGAAACGGTACAGCCGCACGATCCGGACGAAGTGCTGGGCGTGAACAACCGCGAACAGTTGGCTCATCTGGAACGGGTTTTCCAAAGACGAGTGGCGGAAGATTTGATGCGGAACGGTGTCACCTTGCGCGATCCGTCGCGTTTCGATGTGCGGGGAGAAATCGAATCCATCGGGCGCGACGTGGAAGTCGACATCAATGTCATTTTGGAGGGCCGGATCAAACTCGGCGATAACGTCCGCATCGGTGCCAATTGCGTGATCAAGGACAGCCAGATCGCCAACGACGTGGAAATTCTTCCGAACTGCGTCATCGAAGATGCCGTGATCGGCCAGGGCTGCCGCATCGGCCCGTTTGCACGCATCCGTCCGGAAACGCGGATCGAAGATCACGTCCACATCGGCAACTTTGTGGAAGTCAAGAAGTCGGCGATAGCCAGTCGTTCCAAGGTCAATCACCTCAGCTATATCGGAGACACGATCATCGGCCGCGACGTGAACGTCGGTGCCGGCACGATCACCTGCAACTATGACGGCGCCAATAAACATCAAACCGTCATAGAAGACGGCGCGTTCATCGGTTCGGATACCCAGTTGGTCGCGCCGGTCAGAGTCGGCAAGAATGCAACCATCGGTGCCGGAGCAACGGTTACCAAGGATGCGCCCGAAAATGCCCTGACCCTCAGCCGAGCGAACCAAGTTACCATCGAGGGTTGGCAGCGACCCACCAAGAAAAGGAGTTGAGTCATGTGTGGTATTGTTGGTGCCATCGCACACAGAGTCGTTACCCCCGTCCTGCTGGAAGGGCTTCGCCGTCTGGAATATCGCGGCTACGACTCGGCGGGGCTGGCGGTATTGGACGATTCCGCTCAGCTTCAGCGTGTACGCAGAAAAGGGAAGATCAGGGAGCTGGAAAAGGCTTTGGAAACTTCCTTAGTCGACGGCAAAGTCGGCATAGCTCATACCCGTTGGGCGACACATGGCGTTCCCTCCGAACGCAACGCCCATCCTCATATCTGCCGCGAGTCCGTGGCCGTGGTCCACAACGGCATCATCGAGAATCATGACGATCTTAGAAAGGAACTCCGGCAAAAGGGATACGATTTCGAATCGGAAACGGACACCGAAGTCATCGTCCATCAGATCCACGGATTTTTGGAGGAAGGTCTGAGTCTTTTCGAGGCCGTCAAGGAAACCTGCAAGGTGCTCGAAGGGGCTTATGCCATCGGCGTGATCAGCATCAACGAACCGAAGCGGCTGATCGCCGCGCGCCACGGCAGTCCATTAGTGGTGGGGTTGGGCGAGAGCGAAAACTTCATCGCCTCCGATGTCTTCGCGCTAGTCGGTGAAACGCAGCGTTTTATTTTCCTCGACGACGGCGACATCGCCGATTTGTCCACGGAGGCGGTCGATATTTACGATAGACACGGAAATCCGGTACAGCGGCCCGTCCATGAAACGAAATTGGCGGCCGACGCCGTTGAGCGCGGCGAATACCGCCACTACATGCAAAAGGAAATTCATGAGCAGCCGGTGGCAATCGAAAAAACCCTCGACGGGCGGATACGAGCCGGAAAAGTGCTCGATGCCGCTTTCGGGCCGTATGCCGAGAAAGCGTTCGACCACATCAAATCGGTTCAGATCGTCGCCTGCGGTACCAGCTATCATGCCGGCATGGTGGCGCGCTACTGGATGGAATCGATCGCGGGACTTCCGTGCAGCGTGGAAGTGGCCAGCGAATTCCGTTACCGCAAGAATGTGGTTCCGCCCGGGACCCTGTTCGTCAGCATTTCGCAGTCCGGCGAAACCGCCGATACCTTGGCGGCGCTGAAGGAGGCCAAGAAGCTCGGCTATGCGCACACCCTCGCGATCTGCAACGTGCCGGAAAGCTCGATCGTTCGGGAATCCGAATCGACCCTGATGACTCGAGCCGGTCCCGAAGTCGGCGTCGCCTCCACCAAGGCGTTCACCACCCAGTTGACCGCCCTGCTCCTTCTGGTCGCCGCTCTGGGCAAGCGCAACGGGCTTCCGCCGGAGCAGGAAGCGCGGATCGTCAAGGAGCTGGAAAGTCTGCCGGAGCAAATCGAGCGAGTTTTACTTCTGGAGGACGAAATTCAGCAATGGGCGGAACGTTTCGGCGACAAGCGTCACGCGCTCTATCTGGGACGTGGTGCCCATTATCCGGTCGCGATGGAGGGTGCGCTCAAACTGAAGGAAATCTCCTATATTCACGCCGAAGCGTATCCGTCTGGCGAGCTCAAGCACGGCCCTCTCGCGCTCATCGACGCCGAGATGCCGGTAGTGGCGGTTGCTCCGAACAACGAACTTCTGGAAAAGCTCAAATCGAATCTCCAGGAGGTTCAGGCCCGGGGCGGCGAACTCTACGTCTTCGCCGACGTGCGCGTGCCCATGGAGAGCGCGCCGGGCGTCAATTTGTTACGCGTCGCGGAGACCGAAGAGATCGTTGCGCCTATCGTCTACACGGTGCCCTTGCAGATGCTCGCCTATCACGTCGCATTGATCAAAGGTACCGACGTCGATCAGCCGCGCAACTTGGCGAAATCCGTCACTGTCGAGTGAGCCGGATCGCGTGACTATCAGTCCTCAGAACTGACGTTCCGAACTACGGATGGTGGTCCGCTGGGCTGGCACGTAATCCACGCCAGCGGGTGGCGAGTAATTTGAAGATCAAGCCGGTGCCGAGTCCCCAGGCGCCATTGATCAGGAACGCCGTTGCGAGCAAAGGAGGGTGCCAGCCGCCTCCCAAGGGCCGGCCCTTGAGCGGAAATACCACCAAGAGCGCCACCAGCGACGGCAGAATGGCGCCGAACAGGAACGCTGTCACCCAGTAGCCGGGAGGCGGCGGAAACCGGGGTTCTACCAGCGCAAACAAAAAACCCCAGACGCCGCCCCAGAAGGCCAACGAGAACACGGCCGGGATGCCGAACGGCGAGGTTGGCGCCAATGAGAACGGTGCGAAAGGCGCCAGACCGACGGCCCAAAGCAGCGCCAATGTGAGCTGGTGGAAAATCAGTGTGGCGAAAAAGCCCGCGACAAAACCGAACAATCCCCGTGTCGCAGTGTCTATGGGCGTATCGTGATAAGCCATAACAGGTTTCCTCCTGAATAATGATTCCCGTATCCCGCTTGAAACCAAGCGCGGCGCCATTACGATGAGCTTCTGGCCAGCGGTTAGCCCCGTTTAAATTAAGACTTCATGCCGCTGGGCAGGTTTCAGATCGGCTTATTGCAGGGACCGGTCATTCATAGCGAAAGACCGACCCTGCGGCGCGCATCGAGGCAGTTTCCGCTGCCGCGGGTAAAGTCGCGGCAGGTTCTTGGACGGTCGTCGTAGATCACGCATGCGTAGCTCTCGGTGGAAGTGCCGCCTCCGGACAGCGCAGCACAGCGCGAGCCGTGTCGCCGCAGCTTGCTGCGGGCATCGTGAATGATGACGAGGGTCGGATGGCGCTTGATCACCGGCTCGCGCTTGGAGATCTCGACCGAATCATAAGCCTCGCGGCAACACGCGCCGCAGGTAAGGCAATCGAGCTCGTCGGCCGGTTCGAAACGCGAGCACGCCGGCGCATCGCTTGGCAGCCGGACGCCGGGCGCATGCCGGCAGCGCAATCCCCGGCGCTCGATGAATGCCCAGGCACAGCCGGTACAGCCGCGGCCGCTATGATACGCCGCGATGGGCGCGTGCCCCGCCGGATGCCGGGCGGGTGGTTCGGCCGCCTTCGTCCACAGCGAAGGCATCGCGCTTTCGCCGCAGGCGTCTGGGCCAGCATTAGCGTTGTGCTTCACACGGGGAACTAAAGCCGCAATGGCCGCGCTGGCGGCGAGCGCCTCGTCGAGGTGCGGCGCCCAACGGTGCTGCGATGCCCGCCAAGCGGCAAGGCGTGCGGCGACACAGCTACGCTCGCGGCGCCCTCCCTCTTTCGGCGACGCCGTGAATGGATCGGCGGGCAGCGACTCCCAAAAGCTTACGCGGAAATCGGTGGTCGGCGCGAAGAAATCCCGCAGGCCCACGCTATCGGCCAGATAGGCTTGCAGCCGCAGACAAGCATGCTCGCGCCATGGATTTCGGCCGCCGCTGCCGACTAGCCCCCAGTCTACCTGTCTTTCGCCGGCTTCCCCTTCGACCAGGGCATGACATAGCTCGTGAAGAATCATCTGGGCGAGCGAATCGTCAGGGTCGAGGATGTCGTCGGTGCCGATGAAGATCGTGCCGCGCCCATCGGTCGAGGCGTAGGCGTGCGGGGTGCGTTCGATGCGAAAGCCCACGCGTTCGGCGCAGGCAATCCACACCAGCGCGAGCGGGTCGTCGTAACGATGGGTCGGGCAGCGGAGGAACTCGGTCATGTCGGATGCCGGCAAATCGGGTCGCCGATATTACCAGGTGGAACCTTGTCCGTCTTCAAGGCGAGACCGGCGCATCCGCGAACACACTGTAAAGCCAGATCATCCCTAGAGCGGCCAGCGTCAACCAAATCATGACGATAAAGGCTCCGGCCGCATAACTCACCGGTTTGTTGCCGGGCGTGAATGCGTCTGCGGCCGCGGATCGGCATTCGGCGAGTACCGCGGATGGAATCAATCGAATCACCAAGGCCAGTCCCAGCGGAATCAAGACTAGATCGTCGAGATATCCCAGCACGGGGATGAAATCCGGGATGAGATCGACCGGGCTGAACGCATAAGCCACGATCGCGGCCGCGAGAAGCTTTGCATACCAGGGCGTTCCTGGATGACGGGCGGCCAGATACAGCGCGAAAGCCTCCGCTTTGAGGCGACGGGCGCGTTGCTTAAGCTCGATCAAAAGTGGCATTGGAAAAGAATTGTGCAAAGGCGGGTTGCCGTTCTTCCGTTCGCAGCGAGCATGCCGATTTAAAAGCCGCTACGCAAGCGATCCGACAACCGGTTCAGGGCGCGCGGCGATTGGCTTCATAAACAGGCATCAACTGCTGAGCCTTTACCCGCATGCTCTGTAGGCGTTGTTCGGGATTGGGGTGAGTGCTGAGCCAGTCCGGACCGCCGCTGCCTCCGACTTTGATCATTTTCTCCCAGAGGGAAATAGCGGCAAAAGGATCATATCCCGCTTTGGCGGCGAGCTCGATGCCGACCGCGTCCGCCTCGCTCTCGGCCTTGCGGCTGTTGGGCAACTGCAAGCTGACGGTGGCGACGGTATCGGCGAGGCCGGCCACGCCGCCCAAGTTATAGCCAGCGATTGCCCCGGCCAGAACGCCTAGGCCCAAGCCAAGCTTTTGAACCTGAAGGCGCGACATTTTCTCGGCCTGGTGCGAGAGCAAGGCGTGAGCGATTTCGTGTCCCAGAACCTGAGCCAGTTCGTCGTCCGTGGGACGGATTTTCTGAAGCAGTCCCGTGTATACGGCGATCTTGCCGCCGGCCATGCACCAGGCATTTACTTGATCGCTTTTCAGAACGTGCACCTCCCATTGCCAGTGGCGGGCCTCCGGACGCAGCGCTGCGGCTTGTGCAATTAACGGCTGTGCTATGGATCGAACCCGATTGACCGTGGCGGGATCTTCGTCTAGGACCTGCTGTTTTTCGGCATTCAGCAGCAATTGGTCGTAAGCCTGTGCGGAGTACCGGGCGGCCTTGTTGTCGCTGACCAACATGATCTGACTGCGGCCGGTGATGGGATTGGTCGCACAGCCGGCGATTCCGACAGAAAGCTGGATGGCAAGAAGAGTAGCCAGGAAGCGATTCACCAAGTGACTTTGCCTCGACATAGCGCCGGATACCCCCGATTTGACGCCGAAATCGACGAAAGATTCGGCTGGTTCCGGTCGAGAGCTTCCGACGAGCCGTGCCGAACGGCCTGGCCATGCAGTGGCGCTATTGGTCACGGTGCCCTTTTTGCTCGATGCGCTTGAGCAAGGCAAAAAGATCGCTGTTGGTCGAAAGAACGACCGTAGATTCGCCGTTGATGACCTTGCGATAGGTTTCGAGGCTCTTCAAGAAACGGTAGAAGTCGGCCGCTTCGGGGCGCTGCGTGTATGCCTTGGCATAGATCTCCGTCGCTTTGGCATCCGCCTCGCCGCGAATTTCCTGAACCCGTTTGTAGGCGGCCGATTCGATTTCGTTGATGTCGCGGTCCTTGTTGCCGGAAATGCGCGCGGCTTCGCCCTCGCCTTCGGATCGGAACCGCTGGGCAATCTGTAGCCGCTCGCTGATCATGCGTTGGTGGATGCGCTCGAGCACGCCCGGATTGTAATTGATCCGCTTGAGCCGGATGTCCAGAAGCTCGATGCCGAACTCGGCCAGTTTCGGAGCGGCGGCGTTGAAGATGCCTTTTTCGATTTCCAGCCGACCGTATTGGATCGGACGCAAAACGCCAAGCCCGCCTACTGCCGATAGCGCGCCTGCGACGCTTTCATCCTGCAGCGGTCGACGCGTTTTGTCGGTGCGAACCACCTCGATCAGTTCGTGCCTGGCTATCGCCGTGCGCGTCTCGCTGCCCAAGATATCTTCCAGACGCGATTGGGCGCTCCGCTCGTCCCGCAGGCGAAGGTAATACTGCATGGGATCGGTGATGCGCCAGCGCGCGAAGGTATCCACCTGAATATAGGTCTTGTCCTTGGTCGACATTTCCACCATGGGTCCGTCCCAAGCCAGATAACGTTTGTCGAAACGGGTGACCTGCTGGATGAGAGGCAGTTTGAAATGTAGACCGGGGTCGGTAATGGGGTCGCGGACCGGCCTGCCGAACTGGGTAACGATTGCTTGCTCGGTTTCGTTGACCGTGAATGCGGACAGCAGTACCAATGCAGCCGCCAAGAGCGCGAGAAGAATCGCGAGAGTCTTAGCCAAGCTCATTTATCTTTCCTCCGGCAGCCGTGCGGGTAAGGGAAGCATCGGCAGGATCTGCTGTACCGATTCGTCCACGATGATCGATTGCTTGGCCTCGGGAAGAACGTCGCCCAGCGTTTCGAGGTAAAGACGCGCCCGGGTGATCTCCGGCGCCTTGATGTATTGCTCGAGAACGGCGCTGAACGCGGCGGCATCGCCCTCCGCCTCGTTGATCCGCTTGAACCGGTAGCCTTCGGCTGCGCGGATTTTCTGATCCGCCTCGCCGCGGGCGCGGGGCACGGCTTTGTTGTATTCGCCGTTGGCCAGATTGATGGCATTCTCCCGGTCCTGCTGCGCCCGATTCACTTCGTTGAACGAGGGCTGCACGGGTTCCGGAGGATTGACGTTCTTTAACTGCACCTGATTGACGGAAACACCGAGGCGGTAACGGCCCGCCAATTCCCGCAGCCGATCGAGGACCGATTCCTCGATTTCCTGGCGGCCTATCGTAATGATTTCGTCGACTGTCCGGTCTCCTACGACTTCCCGCATGACCGATTCGGAGAGGTCCCGCAGGGTCAGTCCCGGATTACGCACCGCGAAGAGGTAAGTCTCGGGTTCGGTGATGCGGTATTGCACGACCCACTCGACGAGCGCCGCATTCAAGTCTCCGGTCACCATGGATTTTTCCTTTTCCGGCTCCTTGCCCACCTGATCCGGGTGGGTGTAGCCGGGTGTGACCAAACCGAATTCCAGCTTGAGTTGCCGCTGGGTCGGCACCTCGATCACGTTGTCGATGCCGAACGGAAGTTTGAAATGCAGGCCGGGCGGCACTTTAAGAATGTATTTTCCGAACCGGAGCACAATGCCTTCCGATTCCGCCGGTATTGTGTAGTACGAGGTCCATGCCAAGACGATGAGCAATAGAATCAGGAGGATTCGCGGCAGGGAGATGGGCGGCGGGCCGGAAAAACGTCCGAACAAAGGTTTTACGTTACTCACGAAGTTCTTCCTTTGAAAAACATATTAAGCCGTAGTCCGGCAAACTCTAGCGATATGGAACAGCTCAAGGATAGCCCTATAACGCGTGCATGTGGATGCCACATCACAAGCTTTCCCCGGATGCGAAGTCTCAATTTGTCTGAAACTTAAGCCGGTGCAGTTCGGCAAAAAGTAAATGATTCGGACGGTTTGATTCAGCATCAGAGTTCTTGTTGCCCGTCATTCGGGAGGTCATCCTCGTTACCGATTTCGTGGAAGGAAGCCTGAACGCAATTCGCGCCTGGGCGCCGTTTTGGAGCCGATTCAAGTAATCAAGACGAGCCTGATCCCGGGGCAAAAAAGCGTGTCTGGCTCGCCTGCCGGCTCACGGGGATGATCAACAATATGATGCTGGATTTTGCCGCACTGCATGGAATAGCCCCGCAGGCCGAGCATTTTCCGATGAGCCGGGGGAACGAAGCGTTGAGCTCTTTAGGACTGGGAAAGCATGGTACCGTGTTGTGCAGGAGGTCGGCTTTGCCTCATCCGAGGCCGATCGAATTAGAGAGCGTCAGAAAGGGAGAGTTTTGTTATTCTTAAATAGAATAACGATACCAATGTATAGTCTTGTATGTAATAAGACAGGTAGGTTAAAATCCTTTACAGCGTAATAATCGACTCTCCTCTTAACCTCACCTTTAACAGCCTCGGTCTACCGGGGCTTTCTTTTGAACGAGCCTTCTTATCGACCATATCGAGGTTGACAGGCTGATTTCAAACCGCCGACGGCACATTTGAGCGCCGCCGGCTGTACACGATTGATTTAGATCTGTTCGGCTACGGTTACGCAGAGATTGGTCGGATTTTGCTGCGCGTCTAGTACTGGCTTGATGGAAAAGCTCACCAGATTTTCCACACCTGCATCGCCGAGATCGGTTACCGGAACACCCTCTATCTTGATCTTGGTGCCTTTGATCGACCAGGTGTAATTGGCGTCGAAGCCGGTATTGTTTCCGGAATTCTCAAGATCCACCTCGAGCGTGGCTCCGTCGCAGGCCGCTGTGGGTTTCTTCAGGTCGAGCACGTGGGCGTGAAACCCGCTCTTGGGATCTACGTGCGTGCTGTCCTGTATGGGCAAATGAGTAACCAGGACCAGGACGTTGTTGGTGCCGTCGGTCAGGGCGCCATAACCGAATGCGCCTGCCTTGCCGTCCATAGGCACGGCGGCCGATGTTTCAATTTCCACGTCAAGAACCTTCCCTTTGCTCTTGTTTTCCCATTCGACTTCCGCTTGTTTCACTTTCAGATAGTTCGGTGTTTCGGCCCAACTTGGGGAGGACACGAGGATCATCGATGCCACGGAACCGAACAGGGTCATCAATCTTATCGTTTTCATCGAGAGATCTCCTTTATATTAGCGATTGGTTAAGGTGCCGAACACGGATCGGCGCCCGAAGCGATAATATGATCGACTCGATAATATTTCTAGGGAAGAGATCGAATGGGAGAAACTATTCCCGGCCAAAATTCTGATTTTCTCTCTCGCTTACAGCAAACACATGCCTGTTTTGGTCGAATCCTCTCTCGGCGATTCCCAATCGGGTTTCCGCTATCGCCTTGGCTTCAAGGCTGGTTGGTGCCTTTATCTTGATAACCTCGGTACGGCCATCGAGATAAAGATAAACGTCGTAAGTATTCATAATGTGGAACACTCGAAAGAAACTTAGAGAGGGGCTTGAGATCGCTTTTTTTTCCAGCGAGTCCGACGGAAAAAATACGCGTGCGACCGTTTCCCCAAGCCAGATCGAGACGATAGAAAGAATCGAGATGTGATTCTGTGAGAAATTACCCAAGAGCCAGGCTTACAAAGCGTGCTGGCGCTCAGGTATCAGGATCGATGGCGGTCCGTCCTTGGTGGGAGATTACCTTCGCCTTGCTGTCGCAAGCCACCCCGATCGGCTGATTTAAGATCGAAGTCGCCCGGCAGAGATGTCTCTCCTGGGCGACAAGGGGGGCATCGCGCAACGCGACACCCGCGTAAGCGGGAAAGCAGTTCTAGGTGGCCGGGGAACGGGCAGCGCCGTTTATCGAGGCTTTTGATCCTTCAGCGTTGCGCTTGCTCAGTTCGTCGATGACACTGTCCAAAGAGCCGGTCCGGGCAATGTCCTCGCTAAACGTCGTGCGATAGTTTTGCACCAGACTGATGCCTTCTATCAGCACGTCATAGACTTTCCATGCGCCATTGGTGTCGACCATGCGATAGTCCACGGCGACCGGTTTTGCGCCGGGCTGGAGAATCTCGGTCTTGATGACGGCTTTCTTGTCGGCTAGCGGTGTCTGAAGCGGCAGATAGCGGATGTCCCAGTCCTTATATTCGGTAAATGCCGCGGTGTAAGTGCGAATGAGCAGCATGCGGAATTCGTTTTTGAAACGTTCCCGCTGCTGTGGAGTGGCGGTTCGCCAGTGCTTGCCTAGAATGAGCAGGGCCGCGCGATCGACGTCGACATGGGGCTCCAGGATCTCCTTGACGATGCGCGTCGCTCTGGGAACGTCGAGCTTATAGTCGTATTCCCGTAAGGCTTGCTTTACCTCGTCGGACGTTTTCTGAATGACTTGCTGGGGTGGAAGCAGGGCTTCAGCACCGGTCACAACCGGGAGGAACCCAAGAAAAATCGAGCACAAAGCCAGGAGGGCTTTGCCTGTTGAGGTAAATTGAAAAGTCATCGGCTAGCTCATAAAACAAAATATAAAAAAGACATTCAGCGAGCGTTCCGAATTTTTCGGGCGGCATGCTGATTTCTCGGGGTTCGGAGTCCAGAACAAACAGCAAAATGATACCGGCTTATCCGATCGGCGGTAATGGTTTTGTTCCCCGGTATACCGGTAGTTTGTCGTAGCTGGCATCGCTGTTCTTTAAGCATTCACTGTGCCAAATCTTTTCAGCTCTGACGTTTAAAGTACGACCCGATCACGAAGGAAATAATCCTTGCACCCATGATTTTTTGGTGCGAGAGGAGTCTAATAGGTCGATATCAAAACTGTGACACTGACTGCTCATAGGCGTGCGCTGCTTATGGATGTCTGCTTCAAAGAGCCCTGTCGATTACTTCGGATCCTGCTGTTCGCGTTCATCGGTGCGCTCGTGAGCGGCTGCGGCGCAGGTGTTCATTATCGGGCGGGCATCGGCGCGGGATATCCGAGTCCTTACTACCGGTACGATTATTATCCTTATAGCTATTTCCACGGATACGGCGCCTACCCTTACACGTACCGGCGACCCTATGGCTATGACCGGCGTTTTTATGGGTTCGATCGTTATCATCGCCCCTACTACTGGGACAGACGGCCTTATCGCTACGATAAACCGTTCCAGTACCGCGACAAACGGCCCGATCGATTCGATAAACCTTTTCAGTACCGTGACAGACAGCCTCATCGGTTCAATAAGCCTTTCCGTCACTGGGAACGGCGGCCTTATGGTTCCGGTGTGCCATTTCGTAATCCTCGGCCACATAATCGCTACCGACGTTAACCACGTGACTGCGAGCCCTTGGCTTTGCGCCATGGCAATCCCGGAATTTTTCGTTCAATCATGGCGGGCGTATAGGGTGCCCTTTACCATCGCGTGGTTTTCCCGTAATTTGACCGGAGTGTCGGTTATTTAGGGTGAATAGGATAGAACGATGAGCAGACTGCCGGACGATTTGAAGTATGCGAAAACCCATGAATGGGCGAAACCGGAGGAGAGCGGGAATGTACGCGTGGGCATCTCCGACTACGCTCAAGAGCAATTGGGCGACGTGGTATATGTCGAGCTGCCGGAAATCGGCCGGCGGGTTAAGGCGGGCGAAGCATGCGCCGTGGTCGAATCGGTGAAAGCCGCCTCGGACATCTATAGCCCGGTATCCGGCGAAATCGTCGAGGTCAACGGGTCATTGTCGGATGCTCCCGAAGCGATCAACCAAGACTCCTATGCCGCGTGGTTGTTCTGCGTCAAGGCGGATGATCTTTCAGAACTAAACACCCTTTTGGATGCCGAAGCTTATAAAGCAGACGCTGAGGCCGACTAAACGGTTCGTTTGTTTTATCGCTTGTTCTCCTCCGGTAGCGATGCTAGCGAATCGAGTGTAGCGGCCGGAACAGGCACCGGCGTTTCGCATGTCTTTGGGTTATACGCGTCGCGCGTGCCAATCGGCATAAATTCTCCGGCAGATGATACATGCCGATTTGTCCGGTGTTTGCCAGGAGCGCCCATGCCTTGTCCAGGCCCAGATCGAATGTCTTGAGCCCATAGCATTCTGGCCCGGCGGAGGGGCCAGAAATAATTAAGAAAGCAAACCCTTAGCCACATGCCTTTCATTCCTCATACCGAAGCCGATATCCGCGAGATGCTTGCGGCCCTCGGTGTGCCATCGACAGAAACGCTCTTCGACGAAATACCGGCGGAGTTGCGTTGCGGCGCGCTCGATCTCCCGCCCGCTTTGAAAGAAATGGAAGTTACGCGTTTGATGCGCGCACGCGCCGGCCAGAACCGTCCGCTTCTATGCTTTGCCGGCGCCGGGGCTTACGAGCACCACATACCGGCCGCGGTTTGGGCCGTAACCAGCCGGGGCGAGTATTACAGCGCGTACACGCCCTACCAGGCGGAAGCGAGTCAAGGCACGCTGCAGGTGCTCTACGAATATCAGAGCATGATGGCGAGCCTCACCGCCATGGACGTATCGAACGCTTCGCTCTACGACGGCGCGACCAGCCTTGCGGAAGCGGTGTTGATGGCGGTGCGGACGAACCGAAAATCGCATTCGCGCCGCATCCTGATGCCGAAGACCGTACATCCGTTTTACCGGCGGGTGGTCCGGACCATCGTCGGGAGCCAGGCGCTGGAACTGATCGAGCTGCCCTATGACGTCGAAACCGGGCGCGTCGATCCGGCGTCTCTGGAAATCCACTCGGGCACGGACATCGCCGCCTTGGTGATTCCCCAGATCAATTTCTTCGGCGTGCTCGAGGCCGTAGACGAACTGACCGTTTGGGCCGCCGCAAACGGCGCCATCGCCATCGCGCTGGTCAATCCCATGGCACTGGCTCTCCTCAAGCCGCCTGGCGAATGGGGGCAAGAGGGCGCCGATATCGCTTGCGGGGACGGCCAGCCTTTGGGCATACCCTTGTCGGGCGGTGGACCGTATTTCGGATTTATGTGCTGCCGCAAGGCGCACGTCCATCAACTGCCCGGACGTCTGGTCGGCCGGACCGTGGATATGGACGGCAAGCCCGGTTTCACGCTTACGCTTCAGGCACGCGAGCAACATATCCGCCGCGGCCGGGCTACCTCCAATATCTGCACCAACCAGGGCTTGATGGTCACGGCGGCGACCATTTACATGGCGCTCTTAGGGCCGGAAGGATTGCGGCGAGTCGCTTTGCAGAGCCATCAAAACACGCTCAGCCTGATGAGTAGCTTGACTGCCGTCGACGGCGTCGAGCGGGTTTTCTCGGGGCCTTTCTTCCATGAAGCGGTTTTCCGCACGCGGAGGCCCGCCAGGGAGATCATGGACGGTTTGGCGGAACGGGGGATTCTTGGAGGACACGAACTCGCAAGGGATTATCCGGAACTCGGCGAAGCAATTCTGGTTTGTGTCACGGAAACGCGTACTCAGGAGGATATCGAATCGTACGCACGCCAAATAGCGTCGCTGCTTAGCCATGGCTGAAGAAGTCGGAGCCGACATAATGCTGATTTTCGATCGTTCGCGCCGAGGGCGCGCCGCGCATGCCCAGTTGCTCCCGGAATCCGGTGAATCGCCGGCCATTCCCGATTATTTGTTGCGCAAGACTCGTCCGGCCTTGCCCGAAGTCTCAGAGCTGGACGCCGTTCGCCATTACACCCGGCTGTCCCAGCAAAATTACTCCATAGACACCCAGTTTTATCCCCTGGGCTCTTGCACCATGAAGTACAACCCCAAGGTTTGCCATGACCTCGCAAGTCTGCCCGGATTTCTGAATACCCATCCTCTGGGGCTGGAGCGGACCGGGCAAGGGACTTTGGCCGGTCTGTACGAGCTCCAGGAGATGCTCGCGGAAATCACCGGCATGGCCGGGGTTTCGCTGGCCTGCGCGGCCGGGGCGCAGGGCGAATTCGCCGGTGTCGCCATGATCCGCGCTTACCACAGGTTGCGGGACGATTTAGCTCGAACCGAAATGCTGGTGCCCGACGCCGCGCACGGCACCAATCCCGCTTCGGCGTCCATGGGCGGCTTTCGGGTACGGGAAGTCGCCACCGATGCCGACGGCAACGTGGATCTCACTGCACTGGAGCTGGCCGTGGGTCCGCAAACCGCCGGCATCATGCTCACCAATCCCTCGACTTTGGGAGTGTTCGACCAGCACATTCGAGCCATCGCCGATATCGTGCACCGGGCCGGCGGGCTGCTCTATTACGACGGCGCCAATCTGAACGCCATCGCCGGCAAAGTGCGCCCCGGCGACATGGGCTTCGACGTCATTCATCTCAATCTCCACAAGACGTTTTCGACGCCCCACGGCGGCGGCGGTCCGGGTGCGGGCCCGGTGGGCGTGGGTGACAAGCTGCTGCCCTTCCTGCCTCTGCCCGTCATTGTGAAAGACGGGTCGCGCTATCGCATGCTGACCGAAACCGAGCGGCCGCACAGCATCGGGCATCTGGTCACGTTCGCGGGAAATGTCGGCGTTCTCCTGCGCGCTTATGTCTACATCCGAATGCTAGGCCATGAAGGCCTCGAGCGGGTGGCGGAATTCTCGACCCTGAACGCCAATTATCTGCTCAAGAAACTGGTCGAAGCCGGATTCGAACCCGCTTTTCCGCAGCGCCGCGCCGCCCACGAGTTCATCATTACGCTGAAGCGGCTGGCCAAAGAACATCATGTTACGGCGCTGGACTTCGCTAAACGCCTGTTGGATTATGGCGTCCATGCGCCGACGGTATATTTTCCGCTCTTGATTCCCGAGTGTTTTCTCATCGAGCCGACCGAGACGGAAAGCAAGGAAGCCCTGGATGCGTTTGTCCGGATAATGGCCGAGATTCTGAAAGAAGCGGAGACCGACCCGGATCGGCTTAAGAGCGCACCCCATTCGCTGCCGGTGCGCCGTTTGGATGAAGTCCGGGCGGCGCGGCACCCCGATCTCGCCTATAAATCAGAATAAGAACCCCTCTATGGCAGGACAAACGCTCACGGGCATTGCCCGTTTTTACGCGGCATTTACCAATTCCATTTCGGGTATCCGGGCCGCCTGGCTGAATGAGGAGGCGTTTCGGCAGGAGTGTCTGCTGGTCCTCGCCGGCGTTCCCTTGGGGCTGTGGATCGGCCAGAACGGCATCGAACGCGCGCTTCTGATCGGCGTGTTGCTGAACGTCTTGATCGTCGAATTGTTGAACAGCGCCGTCGAAGCGACCGTCGACCGTATCGGTTTCGAACGGCACGAATTGTCCGGCCGCGCCAAGGATATTGGATCGGCGGCCGTGTTTTTCTCGCTGGTCCTCGCCGGTGCGGTCTGGTTACTGATTTTGATTCGATAAAAAGGTAAAAAAGAATGACAGCGTTAATCTGCGGCTCGGTGGCCTACGACACTATCATGGTGTTTCAGGATCGATTCAAGAATCACATCCTGCCGGAGCAGGTCCATATCCTGAACGTCTCCTTTCTGGTTCCGGAACTCCGCCGTGAATATGGCGGCTGCGCCGGCAATATTGCTTATAACCTCAAGCTCTTGGGCGCCGATCCTCTGCCCATGGCCACTGTGGGCAAGGATTTCACACCCTACGCGCAGTGGCTGGGCTACTGCGGCATTAATCAGGATTTTATCAAGGTCCTGGGCGACAGCTATACGGCACAGGCTTATATCACCACGGACATGGACGACAACCAGATCACGGCTTTCCACCCTGGCGCGATGTCGTTTTCCCATCTGAACCGGGTACCCACGGATTGCGGCATCCGCATCGGCATCGTGGCGCCGGACGGCAAGGACGGCATGGTTCAGCATGCCGCCCAATTCGCCGAAGCCGGCATCCCGTTCATCTTCGATCCCGGCCAGGGCATGCCTATGTTCGACGGACAGGAACTCTTGAGTTTCGTCGAGCTGGCGACCTGGGTGACCTTGAACGACTACGAAGCGCAGCTCATGCAGGATCGCACCGGTCTCGCGCCGGAAGAACTCGCGCAGCGCGTCGAAGCGCTGATCGTCACCAAGGGCGCACAAGGATCGTTGATCTATGCCAATGGCATCCGCCACGAAATACCGCCGGCAAAGCCGACTGCAGTGCTCGATCCGACCGGTTGCGGTGACGCCTACCGCGCCGGGCTGATCTACGGCCTTCTGGAAGAATTCGACTGGCCCACCATAGGCCGTATCGCCTCGTTGATGGGAGCCATCAAGGTCGAGACCTTCGGCACCCAGAATCACAGCTTCACCCTGCATGCGTTCAAGGAGCGCTATCGGGAAAGCTTCGGCTGCGAGCTGCCCGATCGGATATGACGAATATCCAGCGGCTGTTGGACATCATGGCGCGCTTGCGCCATCCCGAGACGGGGTGTCCCTGGGACTTGCAGCAGGACTTCGCGAGCCTCGTACCCTACACCTTGGAAGAGGCGTACGAGGTCGCCGATGCGGCGGAGCGCGGGGATATCGAGGATTTACGCGAAGAATTGGGCGATTTGCTTTTGCAGGTCGTTTTCCATTCGCGGATCGCCGAGGACCGCAGCTTGTTCACTTTCGAAGACGTGGCTGGCGCGATCAGCGAAAAGCTGATACGCCGACATCCCCATGTTTTCGGCGGGGCCGTATTCGAGACCGATGCCGAAAGGCATGAGTATTGGGAATCATCCAAAGTCGCCGAGCGCCGGGAAAAAGGCAAAACGGAGCAGGACGAAAGCGCTTTGAGCGGCATCGCGGCGAATTTGCCGGCGCTCGTAGCCGCGCAGAAATTGCAGAAGCGGGCCGCGCGGCACGGCTTCGATTGGCCCGACATAGGGCCAGTTTTCGCCAAAGTCAGGGAAGAATTGGACGAGCTCGAGGCCGCCTGCGCAACGGGCGACCAAAGCCATATCCGGGAAGAAATCGGCGATTTGCTGTTCGTCGTCGTCAATCTCGCCCGGCACCTCGAGGTCGATGCCGAGACGGCGCTTCGGAGCGGCAACCGAAAGTTCATCAACCGCTTTCGCTATATCGAAAAGCAATTGTCGGCACGGGGAAAATCCTTGACTGAGTCCACACTGGCCGAGATGGACGCCTTGTGGGATGAGGCAAAACGAAGTTTGTCAGATTAGGCATGTAGGATGCGCTGAGGTACGACAAATCGGCAAGATCGCCGATTTGCACGGAGAGCCGCCCGGAGGGAGCCGGGCAGGATAGCCCGGCATGAACCGAACCGCATCAATCGCGAACGATGCCTGTCCTGAGCTCAGTCGAAGGGCCCGTCCTGAGCCGAGTCGAAGGGCGCTTCCCTTCGTTCAGCACATCCTACGAATTTGTTCGGGTCTACACCTTGGACGTAGGTCGGCAATCCTTTGCCGACAAACCCGCTGACGAAGCCGAAAGGTTTAATCCACCAAAATGGACGTTGAAGTTGAAGCTACGACACGAACACCCCTGGGATGTCACACCGCAAGAAGCGATCGCCATTCAGAAACGGCTGCGAAACCTCGTCAGTTTGCAGGACGAATTACCGGAAACGGTCCGATGCGTAGCCGGGGTGGACGTCGGTTTCGAAGATGGGGGCACTGTCACGCGAGCTGCCGTGGCGAAGTTGAGTTTCCCCGAGCTGGAGTTGATCGATAGCGCCGTCGCGAGGCGGCCGACTTCGTTTCCTTATATTCCGGGCCTTCTATCCTTCCGGGAAATTCCAGCCATCTTGGATGCCTTGCAAGCTTTGCGAGACCTGCCGGATTTGATGCTGGTCGATGGTCAAGGCTATGCGCATCCTCGCCGCTTGGGCATAGCTTGTCATTTGGGGGTACTAACCGATATCCCGACGATAGGCGTCGGAAAGACACGGCTCTTGGGTGTTCATGACGGCGTTCCAGACCGGCGCGGCGCCTGGGTTCCCCTTTTGGACAAAGGGGAGACCATCGGAGCCGTGTTAAGGACGAGGCAGGGCGTCAAACCGGTTTACATCTCGCCCGGCCACCGTGTCGCTTTGCAGACGGCCGTCGAATGGGTGATGCGCTGCACTAAGCGTTACCGCTTGCCCGAAACGACGCGGCATGCACACCGCCTCGCTTCGGGATAACGAATGCGAAATTCTCGTAGCTCCGCGTGCTCTTACGGTTTACTTGCGGGGAGTTCCTTGTCGCGATAGTGGACATCCGTCCAGCAAACCGGAAGCTCTTCGCCTGACGGAAATACCAATTCGGTCTTCGGGAATTTTTCCGGATCCTGCATCTCCTCGCCCCAATGCAAGCGCCCGACTATGTTTTTATGTATCGGATTGACCAAATCGTTGAGACCGAGAATCTCGACCAGATGTCCATTCTTTTTCAGTTTGAGAAACATGGCACATGTCTCCTCTCAGGAATGAATTCGTTTAAAGGCTCGTCATCCGTGGATTGAATTCTACTGTAGAGCGATTTTGGGCGCGATGCAATCACTCGGAACGTTCGCCGCCCCAAAGAGATTCGATGCCCCAGTAAACCAACTGCGTCAAAACGACGCCTACCCCGAAACCGCCGATAAAAAACTCCGACGCATGATGCTGCATGGTGGTCGCGAGAAACTTGCCGGTAAAAAATCCAACTACCAGCGACAAGCCGATACGCAATCGTTTGAATATTTCTTCTGTGTTCATGGCTGAGCGAACTTATAAAGTTGAATGAGAAAGTTCTCGGGCAAACTTTAACCTAGAAGCGACAATTGGACGCAGTCGACGTCGTTTCTCCGCTAAGTGGCTTAAGGACTGGCTCCAGCCCGCGGCAATCCACGTTTTTCCCCGGTACTCCGAAGTTTGCTGGGTGAGTTAGGTGCGCACCGGGACGGGGCGCCGGCTGAACTTCATCGGCCGTAACGAAATCTTAGTGATTACACTGACAGACGAAACGGGTTCGCAAAGATGCCGGTATCCGACGAGTACACCTTGAATGAACTGACTGCGTGGTTCCGCCGGCGGCTGGATGAACTGAGAATCCATTTCGACGACGAGCCACTCAGTTACGAGGCTAATACAGCTTACGATATCGCCTTTTATCGTCTTCTGGCGGAAGCCCGAGACGCATGGCTGGCGCGTCACGGTTACACTCCCACGCCGGGACAGCTCACCAAAGCCTTCTTCAACGCGGAATTCGAACGCTCGCGCGAACAACGCCTTGCCAAGCGCAATTGGCTGTCGCGCGCCATTTGCCGATTGTTTCCTTTCAAGGTGTCTCGAAGGCCGTTCCACGTGAAATAACACCTGCCCGACCTTTTCTTCTTCAGTTCCCTCGGCACACACGAAAGCCCATCGAAAACAAGAGATCCGCTTGAATTCGGTAATTCGAGCGCATCCCTTTGATCATCGGAGGGCAACAATCCGCCCTATCCTCTTCTTGCGGCTGTTTTGAACGCGCCGCTCCATCACGGCCGTTCGTCGGATAAATCCTACCGATTGTCGGCTTCTGCCGATGCAGCGAAAAAGCGCTGCTATAACTATCGGCATGAAAACAGATCATGAAAACGGTTTTACATTAATCGAGCTGATGGTCGCCGTATCGGTGCTGGCTATCGTCTTAGGGATTGGTGTGCCAGGATTCCAAGAGTTGATACAAAATAACCGGATAACAACACAGGCGAACGAGTTTGTCGCAGCACTAAATTTCGCCAGAAGCGAAGCCATAAAACGCGGAATACGAATAACCCTATGCAGAAGCTCCGATGGCAGCAACTGCAGTGACTCCGGAAATTGGGACCAAGGCTGGATAGTGTTCGTCGACACCAACAACAATGCTTCCGTTGACGGAGGCGAACCGATCCTAAAAGTCTATTCGAGCCTGCGTGCTTCGACGTTGAGCGGAAACACGAACGTCGCCGGTTACGTCTCCTATGTCTCCTCTGGCTTTACCCAACTGACTTCCGGAGCCTTTCAAGCCGGGACGTTCACGCTTTGTCCCGACTCATCAGGTAGCGGACGCTCCATTGTAATCAACGCAATGGGGAGGACCGCGGTAAGCAAGGCGCCATGCTCATGACCATGGCTAAGCATTTATCTCCTCTCACGCGTGCAAGCGGCTTCACCTTACTCGAAGTCTTGATCGCGGTGCTCGTGCTCGCAATCGGCCTCTTGGGTATGGCGGGTCTTCAGGTGGCGGGACTTCGCAACAATCAAAGCGCGTATTACCGTTCGCAGGCTACTCAACTGGCGTACGACATGGCCGACAGGATACGCGCGAACCCGGTCGGACTGAATAACGGAAACTACAACAACCAAGTAGCTACCAATGACGACTGCGCGGCTAATGCCTGCTCTGCCGCTCAAATGGCTGGTTACGACCTGGCGCAGTGGAGCGCGGAATTGGCTGCGCAACTACCTAGCGGTACCGGCGTCGTGTGTATCGACGGCACCCCTAGTGATGGCGAGGCGGACGACCCGGCTTGCGATAACGACGGAGCGGCTTATGCCATCAAGGTCTGGTGGGATGACGACCGCTCGGGTGAAGCCAATCAACGTTTTGTTACGAGTTTCCGGCCATGAATCTCTTCTCAATCCGTTTCACTCGGATCCACCACCCTCGCCGCGCGGCACAACAGGGTGTGTCGCTGGTGGAAATCATGGTTGCCTTGGTTGCGGGGCTAATTCTGATCGGCGGAGTAGGCCAAGTTTATCTTTCCAACAAGCAGACGTATCGGGTTCAGGAGGCTCAGTCCAGGTTGCAGGAAAACGCCCGGTTCGCCCTAGAAATAATGTCGAAAGACATACGAATGGCAGGCTTTATGGGCTGTATTAGTCGTGTGCCGAGCATCAATAATACTTTAAATGGCCCACCGCCAAGTTTCGATCCTGGCGATGGCATTCAAGGCTGGGAAGCCAATGGAACGGGCTATGGTACTGCTGTTCCCATTGAGATCAACGCCGCACCTGTGAACGTAGCTATTGGAGCCGCAGTCGGGCAGTGGAGCGCCGCTGGCGGCAATACCCTGGATGCGACCACCGCCGTGCCCAATTCAGATATCTTCCGGATCTGGCGTGGTGGAGAAAATCCGGCACTCATCAATAACATAACTCCGGGAGCGAACACGGTTATCAATACGACACCCAATGCCGATACGGCTGACGGCGATATTGTGTTGATCAGCGACTGTCAAAACGCGGATTGGGTACAAGCCTGTAATGTACAGGCCATTGGTGGTGGGATAACAATTGATCACACGTTATCGTCTGGCTGTACGCCGGGAAATATTACGGCTTTACCCGTGCTAACTAAGAGTGGCGGCGAACTCGTAAAGCTTGTCAGCAATATCTACTACGTTGGCAAGCGCAATGATGCCGCGGCAAACGAACCGGCTCTATTCCGAAAACCGTTGCTGGGTTCCAGCGCATCAGGGGGGCAAAACTCTGCTGCCGCTGGTGCTGGCGAGGAATTGGTGGAAGGTGTCGAGAATATGCAGATTCTTTATGGCGAAGACACCGACTCGGACGGCACTCCCAACCAATACGTCGCCGCCAGTGCCGTCGCCAACTGGAGCAATGTAGTCAGCATGCGGTTGAGCATTCTGATGCGCACAGCCGAAAACAATCTGACCACCGAAGCCCAAGGCTACTCCTTCAACGGCCAATCCGCCATTGCCCCCGATCGGCGCCTTAGACGGGTTTTCACCACGACTGTCACTCTCCGCAACCGACTGCAGTAATCGCCCCATGAAACACATCCCATCCCGACGGCTGACATATCCGCTCGAACAGGAAGGCGGTGCGCTGGTCGTTAGCCTTCTTATCCTTCTGGTTATGACCCTCATCGGGGTCACCGGTATGCAGGTTACATCACTGGAGGAGAAGATGGCGGGCAATATGCGCGATCGGAATTTAGCGTTTCAGGCTGCCGAATCGGCTTTACGAGCGGGAGAGGCAAGTCTTACGACGGCGACCTTACCGATGTTTTCCTGTGCAGACGGCTTATACAAAGCAGACGACATCGATTGTAACAATACCAAAGAGATGACCCGCGTCTGGGATGCCATTAATTGGAGTCCAGCGCAGGTGATTACTTTTACCGGGGGAACGCTGACTGACATCGCAGCTGATCCCGCCTATATCATCGAGGAACTCCCTGCCGTTCCGGAGGCGGGTGCCAGTCTGGAAGCCGGTGTGCCAAGTGAAGCTAATTATTACCGCGTCACAGCACGCGGTATCGGCGGCACTGAGAATGCCGTCGTCATGGTTCAGTCAACTTACAAGCGTTAATGCCACGCAATACGGGATGGGGCGATGATGAAAATTCAGGTTCAGAAACGCAGCATATGGAAAAAACTGCTTTTGGTACTCTGCGGCAGCGCGCTCGGTTCCTTGCTTACGTTAACTGCTACTGCTGGTACGATTGCTCAGTCTCCATTATTTGTAGGAATCAGCGCTCCGCCGTTGGTCATGCTGACCATGGGGCGAGACCATAAGCTCTATTATGAGGCTTACAACGATGCGTCCGATCTAAATGGCGATGGCGTGCTGGAAATCCGTTACGACCCAGCTATCGATTACTACGGATACTTCGATTCGTACAAGTGCTACAGCTACAGTTCGAATATATTTGTTCCGACCGTCACCACTGCCAACAAAAAGTGTAGCGGCGCATGGAGCGGCGATTTTCTGAATTACCTGACCACATCTCGCATGGATGCTCTGAGAAAAGTGCTATTCGGCGGTTACCGCAGTACCGATAGTACAACGCAAACCGTTCTCGAGCGAGCGTATATTCCTCAGGACGCCCATAGCTGGGGGAAGGAATACACTAGTGTCTCGGTCGACGGTTATGACATCACCGAATACACCCCCCTCGCTCTTCCGGCTTCAGGTACCCGCCATCTATTTGCCAACACGACGCTGCTCAACACGACCGACCCTCTGCTCCGCGTATTGACGAACAGCTCGTACCGGATATGGGAATGGGTGTCGATCGAAAGGCCCGTGGCGGGAACACAATGCGCTACGGGAAACAATGTCCGTGCAAACTGTGCGGTAGCGGGTGGAACCACCTGGCAAATCGTGCCAGCGAGTTATTTTTCAGGGTTAACTCAAACGACGTACAACACCACTGGTTATGGTGTATATCCGAATAATACTGCCGAATTCAACTCGTTGGTCTCCGCGTACGGAATTCCTGCAAAGCTATTCGGCAGCGGATCTGTGTCGAACATCAACGGCAGCGGCAATCCCTTTGGACAGGACGATGACTATCTCACGATATTTCAGGGCAATTTGGTAATTCCTAGCGGAGAAAGTGGTGTCTACACGTTCGCTGTAGATGGCGATGATGCCATCGACGTGATTATTGATGGTGCCGTAGTCGCGAGTTGGTATGGCGCACACGGTAACTGCAACCCCAATAGCTGCACGCCTTATTCGGGAAGCGTCACGCTCACGGCTGGGACACATAGTATTGTCTTTCGTCACCAAGAACGAAGTGGCGGTGATAACTATCACTTGTATTGGCAGAAGACCGTGCCGACATCGGCGATGACCGATTACAACGTGCGCGTCCAAGTCTGTACGAGTGGTCTTCTGGAAGACAATTGCAAAGGTTATACCTCGGATGGCACGACCATCTATAAACCGACGGGATTGCTGCACGAACACGGTGAAAACGACTCGATGATGTTCGGTCTTATCACCGGTTCCTACACCAAGAATACGTCTGGCGGTGTCCTACGCAAAAACGTTCTCTCATTCACTAATGAAGTGAATCCAAGCACCGGGCAGTTTGTTTCCGGCTCGGGCGGTATTGTGGAAACGATTAGTAAACTGAAAACAGTCGGGTTCGGCGGAGATTATCAATACAACCAAAACTGCGGAGTACCGGAAGTCAATAACCCGCTAGCGGAGGGACGCTGCCGAATGTGGGGCAATCCTATCGGCGAGATGATGTATGAAGGTTTACGATATTTTGCCGGCAAAGCGTCTCCCACCACCGACTTTTCAAGCGGTGTCAATAACAGCGGTACCGACGACAATACGCTGGGGCTACCCCAACCAAATTGGCTGAATCCATACACCGGAAACATGGGAGCCAACTATTCTAATGGCTATCCTACTTGCTCAAAGCCGAGCCAGTTGGTGATCAGCGACGTTAACCCGTCGTACGATACGGACAAGCTGCCTGGCAGTTATTTCAACAGTTTTTCTGGGGACTTGACGGGGTTAAACGTGTCAAGCTCTGCTGACACGATTTGGGCCGGGGAGACTGAGGCAACGGATATCTTTATCGGCCAATCCGGAAGCACCTATGACGGCGCGCCTACGCCAAAAACCGTTACCAGTTTTAGCAATATTCGTGGGCTAACACCCGAGGAACCGACGAGGCAGGGCGGTTATTATTCCGCAGCTGCCGCTCTATTTGGCAAAACTAACGATCTCAATAATGTCAGTGGCGACCAGAAAACCGATACCTTTTCCGTAGCTTTGGCTTCACCGTTGCCGCGGATTGAGATTCCTGTTGACGGAAGCACAGTTACGCTGGTGCCTTTCGGAAAAACCGTCGGTGGCTGCGGTAGCTTCAGTTCCGCTGCGGGTTCGTATCAACCGACAAACACTATCGTCGATTTCTATGTCGACACCATCAAGAACACCGGGGCGGCGAATCAGGATGCTACCGTCAATGACGGGAGAGCCTATGGCAAATTCCGTATTAATTACGAAGATTCTGAATATGGCTCCGATCACGACATGGACGCGATCGTGGAATACACGTTCACCGTCAACAGCGACGGTACAGTTACTGTTAGCCTGAATTCGAACTATGCGGCGGGCAGCTGTATCCAGCACATGGGATATGTCATTTCCGGAACCACCGCAGATGGTACTTATTTGGAGGTGAGGGATTCCGATACGGCGTCGGATGTCGATTATTTCCTCGACACTCCACCCGGCGAGCTACCCGGAGGAACCTGGCAAGATAATCAGTCGCTGCCCTTGAATGCAACGCGAACATTCACTCCGGGAGCGGCGACCGCATCGTTCATCAAACACGATCCTCTTTGGTATGCAGCGAAATGGGGCGGCTTCTTTGACAAGAAAGAACCTTCCACCAACCAAGGCAACAATCAACTGGACAGCGACGAGTGGGATCTCGACGGTAACGGCTCTCCGGACAGCTATTTCCTGGTGACGAATGCCGGACAATTAAACGACCAATTGACCAACGCTTTCAACGAAATCAAGGGCCGTATAGGGTCAGCAGCGAGTATTGCCACGAACTCGACGCGTCTGGATACAGGCACACTGATTTACCAGGCGAAATTCAACAGTACGGATTGGAGCGGTCACTTACTTGCGTTTTCGATTAATGCAGATGGCAGCATCAATGATGCCGACAGCAATGGCGTCATCGATGATGACGATGCCGTATGGGATGCAGCGGCCGGTATCCCATCAGAGTCTACACGCGAAATCTTCTCCTACGATCCGACGGCCGCAGGAACCAAAGGAATCAGCTTTACCTGGGCGAATCTGAATGCTGATCAAAAAGCCGCCTTGGATAGCGAGGATTTGGTCAATTTTCTCAGAGGCGATCAGTCCAAAGAGAAAAATAGCGGCCCATTCAGAAAGCGCACTCAGCTCTTGGGGGACATAATCAACTCCGATCCGTGGTTTGCCGGAGGCGAGAACTTCGGATATAGCATTCTTCCTGAAGGCGCAAGCGGCGTATACGAAGCTTTTCTCACCGCCAAAAAGAATCGGACACGGATGCTTTATGTCGGAGCGAACGACGGCATGCTGCATGCGATCAACGCGGGTACCTACGATTCCGACACGGGCTTGTTCGATTTAGGCAACGGCCAAGAAGTCTTCGCTTATGTTCCTAACGCCGTGATCAACAGCAATTTGGCTACGCTAGCGAGCGACGCATATGCCCACAAGTATTTTGTGGACGGCTCGCCGCGTGTGGGCGATGCCTATGTCAACGGCGCCTGGCGTTCGGTTCTTGTGGGGACGACCGGCGCTGGCGGACGGGGCGTGTTTGCGCTCGATGTGACGACACCCGGCTCCTTCGACGCTACCAACGTACTTTGGGAGTTTACTAGCGATAACGACACCGATCTTGGTTATACCTTACCTCAGGTTTCGATAGGACGAATGGCGAACGGCCAATGGGCGGCCATTGTCGCCAACGGTTACAACAGCACAAGTGACAAGGCCGTTCTTTTCATCATAAATCTCGCTGATGGCAGCCTTATCAAAAAAATCGACACCGGAGTAGCGGGAAATAACGGTCTTTCGACACCCATTATCGTCGACAGTAACAATGATCGGATCGTGGATTACGTTTATGCGGGCGATCTACTCGGAAATCTTTGGAAGTTCGATGTGACCAGCGCCAATACCAACGGTTGGGGGGTGGCTTATAAAAATGGCTCAACGCCAGAGCCCTTGTTTGTGGCGTGCAGCTCGAACGCTACGCCTTGCACGGGCGCAAACCGGCAGCCGATTACCGCAAAGCCGCAAGTAGGACGGCCTGGAGGGGACCAAAATGGCGGGCTCATGGTTTACTTCGGTACGGGTAAATATTTTGAGGAGGGCGACAATGTGGTTGGCGCTAGTCCCCAAGTGCAGACATTCTACGGCCTCTGGGACCGAAACACCGGCAATAGAAATACGGATGTCATCGATGGAAGCCTTCGGACCGGCGCTACCTCGGTCTTGCAAGAGCAGACCATAGATCACGAAGTAACTTTGGGGTTTTTCGACCTGCGTGTCAGTTCGCAAAATGATGTCGATTATGATGAAAAAAGCGGCTGGTTCATGGATCTCAAAAAGCCGCCGCAGCCCGGCACGGCTGAGGGCGAGCGAGTAATCAGCGCACCGCTACTCCGCGGTGGGCGAATTATCTTCACTACACTGATCCCTTCCGCCAACCCGTGCGATTATGGCGGTACCGGTTGGCTGATGGAAGTGGATGCCATAACTGGCGCTCGGTTACCGAATACCGGAGCACCTTGGGACGTTTACGGAGAAGGCGGCACGCCGGATGGGCAGATAAACTCTCAGGATTTGGTAGACATAGGCGGCTTTGATTACGCACCGTCCGGGAAGAAGTCAAGCATAGGTATCATCAAGACACCTGGTGTGATTTCTGCTGGGGAGAAGGAGTACAAATACACAAGCGGCTCGAGTGGCAGCTTGGAGGTCACCACCGAGTCTGCCGGCACCCCCATGGGTAGGCAGTCTTGGGCGCAAATAAAGTAGTCGGGGAGAGATGTATGCTGGTGGGGAATCAAACATGATCAGATTCAGAGCTCGGTTCGGTTTTACCCTAATCGAACTTATGATTACCGTGGCGGTTGTGGCTATTTTGGCCAGCATCGCCTATCCGAGCTATCAGGCTCAACTCAGGACTAGCCGAAGGGCTGACGCTCAAGCTTCGTTGATGGAGCTTCAAAGTTTCATGGAACGCTTTTTTACCGAGAATAACTGCTATGAGAACAAGGGCGCCGACGGAAGCTGCTCAAGTTCGGGCGACAACGCCGATCCGGACTTGCCGTTTACGGTTTCACCCAGATCGGGCACAGCCTATTACAACTTGGCGCTAACTGCGGCTACGCCGAACAGCTATACGCTCAGAGCCACGCCGGTAGCAGGCGGTCCACAGGCAAACGACGGCATGCTGGAGCTCGACCAGACGGGTGCCAGGCGGTGGGATAAAAATAACGACGGTGATTTCGCTGATACCGGCGAAACAACTTGGGCAAAATAGCCGTGTTGGGAAGCAAGCCGACATTCACACAATTCGACTGCAAAGTTCGGATACCTTCAATCGTTCAATTTATTCTTTTTATCGCTGTGTCCGAGATGTTTTTCGGGCACGATTTCATCCCTTACCCGCTGTTTAAGCTCTTTCGCTTCGGGGAAGCGTCCTTCTTCCTTTCGGGACCATAGCACCGTGTTCCCGTGGCGCACTTCGAATACTCCGCCCGTGCCGGGAATCAGCGCCACTTCGCCGATCTCCTCCTCGAACGTGGTCAGAAGTTCCTGCGCCAGCCAGGCTGCGCGCAGCAGCCAGCGGCATTGAGTGCAGTATTCGATTTCGATGCGGGGTTTTGCGGTCATAGTTTCTCTCTCTTTGTAGGTCGGAAATCCCTTCCCGACGCAGCGGATTTGTTGGCAAAGGATGGCCGACCTACGGCACTTAAATTCAGATTCAGGGTTGAATGGCCTGCCAAAACAGTTTGACTCCCACGATCAGTACGACGATCGCGAACATTCGCCTGAGTTTCCGCGTCGGTAGCCGATGCGCGAGTTCAGCGCCGAGCGGCGCGAACGGAATACTGGTCGCCACGATGCCGGCAAAGGCGGGCAGGTAAACATAGCCTAGACTCCAAGCCGGCAACACTGGTTTTTCCCAACCCAGGGCAATATAGGTCAGGGAGCCTGCGACCGCTATGGGAAAACCGCAGGCGCTGGAGATGGCGACGGCGTTTCGGATCGGAAAACGGCATTTGACGAGAAAGGGCACGCTCAGTGTCCCGCCACCTATCCCGAGGATGGAAGAAACCGCGCCTATCCCTAAGCCGGCGGCTGAATATAGCCACCCGCTTGGTGTTCGACTTTGATCGCTTTTAGTCTTCACATCGATTAGAAGACGAGCGGCAACATAAAGCAGAAAAAGCGCGAAAATCAGTTTAAACCAATGTGCCGGCAATCGGTCGGCGATGATCGAACCGAGGATGGAGCCGATCAGTACGCCGGGTGCCAGCCGGAACACCGTATGCCAGCGTACCGCACCGAGGCGATGATGCGCATAAACCGCTGAAATGGACGTGACCACGATGGTAGCAAGCGAAGTCGCCACCGCCATGATCATGACGGAATTCGGTGGAAAGCCCCGTATTGAAAAAAACCAGACCAGAAACGGCACGATCACGACCCCTCCGCCGATCCCGAACAAGCCGGACAACACGCCGGCCAGGCTGCCGAAAGCCAGGTACAGTCCCAGTTCTTCCCACATGCGCTGCTCATCCGCGTTTAAAATAGGGGCCGTATGCTAACAGGAACCGGGGTCCAAGCTAAAAACCCATGAAAACTTATCTTGTCGGCGGCGCCGTAAGGGATAGCCTGCTCGGGCGACCGGTGGAGGAACGTGACTGGGTGGTCGTGGGCGAAACGCCGGAAAGCATGATTGCCCGAGGTTTTAAACCGGTCGGCAAGGACTTTCCCGTGTTCTTGCATCCAGAGACCCGTGATGAATACGCGCTCGCCCGCACGGAGCGGAAAACCGCGCCGGGCTACCGAGGCTTCGTCGTTCATGCCGAGCCGGACGTGACGCTGGAACAGGATCTGCTCCGCCGCGACCTGACCATCAACGCCATGGCCCTGGACGAGGAAGGCCGGCTCGTCGATCCCTATGGCGGCGCACGGGATCTCAAGGACCGGATTCTGCGCCATGTTTCGCCGGCATTCGGCGAAGACCCGGTGCGCATCCTCCGAGTGGCCCGCTTCGCTGCCCGTTTCGCGCAGCTCGGTTTTCGGGTGGCGGCGGAAACGTCCGATCTGATGCGGAGCATGGTGGCCACCGGCGAAGTGGACGCTCTGGTGCCGGAGAGGGTTTGGGCGGAACTCGCCCGTGCCCTGTCCGAGCCGACTCCCAGAGCTTTTTTCGAGGTCCTGCGGGAGTGCGGCGCATTGGCCAGGCTGTGCCCGGAAATCGACCGGCTGTTCGGTGTCCCGCAGCCCGCCGAGCATCATCCGGAGATCGACACCGGTATTCATACCTTGCTGGTCCTCGACCAGGCGGTCCGGCTGAGTCCCGACCCGGTAGTGCGTTTCGCCGCCCTGACTCACGACTTGGGCAAAGGACTGACGCCCAAGGAATTGTGGCCGAAGCACCACGGCCACGAAAAACTCGGGCTTGGCGCATTGGAGAACCTTTGCCTGCGGCTGAAGGTGCCCAATGCCTACCGCAAGCTGGCTGAAAAAGTGATGCGCTACCACGGCCATTGTCACCGGGCGCTCGAACTGCGCCCCGCGACCGTGGTGGATTTGTTGCAGCGGCTCGATGCGCTCCGAGCCCACGCCTCCCTGGAGGGTTTTCTTCTCGCCTGCGAAGCCGATGCCAAGGGCCGCCCCGGTTTCGAGAATCGGCCTTATCCGCAAGCCGAATGGCTGCGGACGGCGCGGGAAACAGCTCTGGCGATTCCGGTTCAACCGCTGTTGGAGAAAGGATTCAAAGGAGAGAGTCTGGGCCGAGAGCTGCGCCGGCAGCGGATCGACGCCGTGACGTCGTGTCGGCGGCAATTTTTGGAAAGCCGAAATTCCGGTCGAATGTAGCGTGGCAATGAATCCAAAACCTGCCGACATTTATCAGCCGCGCGATTTCATCGAAACCCACGAAGGGCTGATTTTCGCCGTCGTGGACGGGATGCTCGAGGATGATCGCGTGCTCTGTTTTCTCCGATACGCGCCGATCGGAGGAAAGCTCGCCAAAATGGGCACTGACGAAGCCAATGCTTACCTGCAAGCTCGGGCGCCCCGGTATCTGTTTTCGTCGAAGCGGCTGGACGCACGACTTCATGCCGTGCCGCAGGAAAACATACGCCGCCATCTCCGACCGCGGGATCGCGTGCAAGATTTGCTGAACTCGGTGCCACGAGACGAGATCGAGCGGAAAGCGGCTCGTTTGCTGCAAAAATTCGGTGCTTGCGGGCTGGACTTGGGCCGGGTCGGTTTGACCGGCTCTTTGTTGATCGGCGCGCAAACGCTGAAGTCCGATCTCGATTTCGTCATCTACGGACGTGAAGCGTTTTTCGAGGCTCGCGAGATCGTCGGACGCTTGATCGAGGCCGGAGAACTGCAAGAGCTGGACGATGCGGCATGGCGCGACGCCTACGACCGGCGCGGTTGTGCGCTCACGTTCGAGGAATTTCTCTGGCACGAGCGGCGCAAGTTGAACAAGGCGCTGATCGACGGGACGAAGTTCGATATCACCTTGGTGGACGAACTACCGTCCAAAGCATCGGGCCCCGTCCGCAAGTTGGGGTCGATCCTGCTTCGGGCCCAAATAGCGGATGCGGCATACGCGTTCGACTATCCAGCCGTGTACCGATTGACGCATCCCGAGCTCACGGAAGCGGTCAGTTTTACCCACACCTATGCGGGCCAGGCCCTAACCGGAGAAACCGTCGAGATTTCAGGTCTGCTGGAAGAATCGCACTCGGGGCAGCGGCGCGTCGTAGTGGGCTCCAGCCGAGAAGCTGCGGGGGAATATATCAAGGTGGTGTCCGAGCGGCGAACCTCCTGAATCCGAATAGGCAAACGTCATTGCGTTTGTTACATTTCCGCCCCTGCATTCCTTAATCCAATTATCGATATATTAGAGATCGCGAAAGAACCGTCGCACAGCGGGTTTTTCACGAACTCGGAGGAGAAAACTATGATCGGTGGCGTCATTTCGGTGCTGGTTTGCATATGGTTTTATCGCACGGCGCTGCATCTCAATCTCAACGTGCTGCAATGGATCGTCGGCGCTTTGATCGTCTACTACGGGATCAAGGCGATCTGGATGTACGCCATCCTCAAGCCTTTGCTGGGCGGGTCATTCACGTATTACAGCGCGACCGCCGGCATCATGATGGAGGTATCGGGCGCCCTGCTCGGCGCTTTGGGCGCTGCGCTGTTTCGCAACCTGGTCATGCTCAAGCAGGCCCGATGACTTTTGCCCGTGCGCGGTCGGCGCTTCCCGATTTCCGGGCGGTCATTCTGGACATGGACGGTCTGGCCCTGGACACCGAATCGACTTATTGCCACGCCTGGCGTTCGGCGGCGGCCGATCTGGGCTTCGATCTGAGCGAAGAATTCTGCCTTGGGTTGTTCGGCCGCCATGCCGACGACGTGGAACGGGCGCTTAAGACTGCACTTGGCGATGCGTTCGATCGCAGGTCGTTTCATGAATCCGCCGAACGCCACTGGCGGCGCTATCTCGACGAACACGGCATAGGGCCGATGTCGGGCCTGAAAGAGCTGCTCGCGATTCTGCGACACCGGGCGATCCCCTATGCGCTGGCTACCAACAGCGACGGCCCGTACGCATGGGAGTGCCTGCGGCTGTCGGGTATGGAAAAGACCTTTCAGGTCGTCGTGACCCGCGACCAGGTCGAACGGGGGAAACCGGCGCCCGACCTCTTTCTCGATGCGGCGAGGCGTTTGAATGTTCCGCCGGGCCTATGCCTGGTGCTGGAGGATTCGGAAACCGGCCTGGAAGCGGCCCGTGCGGCGGGAACCGTTCCGGTTCTGATTCAACGGCGCCACGAAATCCGCCGGAAACTGTCGAAATGGGCGGCGCTCAGCTTTCCGAGCTTGCTGGATTTGACCCAGTTGCTGGAAACAACCGGATGAGAGGAAAAGTTTCCACCGGGCCGAGGGCGCGAGTAACGTTCCATGCGCTTTTTTCCTCGGTGGCCTTGCCGCTCGTTTGGCGGGTTACGGCGTGCGCCGGACTCACTGAGCTACGAGAGGGGCGTGGAGGTGCACCTAACCCGCCCTACCGCGGGTCATTTTTCGCTTTGGTGTAACGACGGAAACCGGGATTTCGTAGGGTGGGTTAGGCGCACTCCGGTATAGGCTGGCCGTAGAACACTATGCTTCGCGTGCGCCGTAACCCACCATGGCAACGTTCGGTCGCCTTGCCGCTCGACCGATCGATCGGTGTTACTCGGTAGGTCGGGAATTCTTTCCCGACGCCATGGCCGGGCCAGCGGCTTTGTCGGCAAGGGATTGCCGACCTACGGCCGTGTCAGCCGGTCGGTCGGGAAGGGATTCCCGACGTGCTGTTTCTCCATCCAAAAGCCTTTTCCGATCAAGCGGCGCGGATCGGAAAAGGCTCTTGGCCTTTGTGTTTGAGCTTGCGGGTATAGGTGTGGCCGTCGCGGAACGTGGCGGCTCGGTTGAACTTCCCGGCATATTTGGCGACGGGATTGGTCTGGGGGATCTGAGGTCGCTTGGTTTTCTTGCTCATGGTGTTGCTCTCGTTTGAATGTCTTCGCCGGATACCGGCTCGCCCTACAGACCGCTCCGAACAGGATCGGTTCCCGAGCCGGTCTCAAGAAAAGTTGTAGTGCTTGCGCACGGTTTCGAGGATTTTCCAGGTGCACTGCAGGCCGGTCCGGAAGGTCACCAGATCGCCCTTGCCGAATTCCACGGGGTCGCCGCCTTCAGGCGTCACGATCACGCGGCCCTCCAAGAGATAGCAGGTTTCGGTCTCGTCGTAAGTCCACGGAAATTCGGACGGTTCCTTGCTCCACACCGGCCATTGCCGTACGCCCAGCGATTTGAGCCGGTCTTCGCCGACTTGTTTTTCGATACGGATATCGCTCATCTCGTACTCTCCTATTCATTTGGTGATCGGTTTCGAGGTAGAGCCTCGGCCATAGTGCAAAGCCAGCCATACGGTGATCGTATCCGGCGGAGTCCAGTTTACGCGATGACGGCAATGGGCCGGAAGCAAAAGGGCATCGCCGGGGTGCAAAAACGTTTCGCCATTCCGCCCTTCGATCGCGAGTCTTGCCTGACCTTGAAGCAGCAGCACCCATTCGTCCCAGTCCTGATCGTACCATTGTCCTTCCGGTGTGGCATGTCCCTTGGAAAGAATCCGCTCCAGCCGGAAAGCCGGCGTTTCCAGCAGAACTTCGAATTTTTCCTCGGGCAAGTCCTCCGGCAGGTCGGCCAGTAACGCGGTCATCGATGCTTCAGGCAGTTCGAGCATTCTGAAAAATTCCTTTAGAGGCAACGATGGCTGTCACTCTAATGAAACACTTATTCACAAAATCTGTGGATAAAGTTCTGCAAAAGCCTGGAACAATTTCTTCCAGACCCGATGACATAAGGGCTGCACACGATTGCACAAAATTTTTGCACAGGGTGCTCTGGTGGTCGCCTCCATTTCTTCACGCCCGCTGTCCGGTTTGATAGAGTGCCGAAAAAATCGAACGGGAGGCAACTACAACTATGATTGCGGCATTATCGATGATCGTCATCTTGGCGATCGCGGTTTGGTTCTATCAAACCGCTCAACGGTTGAATCTGCCCGCATTGGCTTGGGCCATAGCCGGGGTCATCGTTTATTACGGCGGTTTCCTGTTTTGGATGCAAGTCGTGCTCCGCTCGCTACTGGGCGAGTCGTTTCATACACACGGCTTTTGGCTGGGAATCGGCATGGATGTCACGGCGATTCTGGCCGGAGCGATCTGCGCGGTGCTGTTCCGTTACGGGATCATGATGAAAAAGGGCCGGAAGCCGTTCGAGACGTCTTTTTAGACGGATTTGTCGGCAAGGGATTGCCGACCTACGATTGTGCCGCTTTGTAGGTCGGGAATCCTTTCCCGACGCAAACTAGTAGGCTTAACGCCATTCAGAACAGCGCGGCATTGAGCCAGAAGTGGGCGACGATGCTGCCCGCATAGCCGAGCGCGATTGCCGGCATCCACTTCAAATGACTCAAAAACGTGTAGGCGCCTCGCGTCTGCCCCATGAGCGCGACGCCCGCCGCCGAGCCGACCGACAGCAAGCTGCCGCCGACTCCGGCGGTCAGGGTTACCAAAAGCCATTGTCCCATAGAGAGATCCGGGTTCATCGACAAGATCGCGAACATGACCGGGATGTTGTCGACGAAGGCCGAGGCGATGCCTACCAGAATGTTCGCCGGAGTCGCTCCCAATTCGCCGTAGAGATACTGCGAGACGTGCCCCAAATAGCCCAGAAAATCGAGTCCGCCCACGCACAGCACCACGCCGTAGAAAAAAAGCAGCGTGTCCCACTCCAGCTGTGCCAATTTCTGGAAGATATCGAACCGCTCTTCGCCAGGTAGGGCTTCTGCCTCTTCTTCCTCCTCGTGCCTTTCCAATAGCTCGGTCGGCACCTCGGGTTCTTCTCGATGGGTGATGTGCAGGTAATAGCCGAAGAACTGGATATACGTCAAACCTGCCATCATTCCCACCGCGGCGGGCAAATGCAGGATATTGGAGAACACGACGGCAGTCGCGATGGTGAGCAGGAACAAGGCGACTATCCGTTTGGCGCCCCGCTTCATTTTGGTGACATCCTTGATTTCGGCCGGGCGCGCGTCCGGTATCGCGAAATGCATGATGGCGGCGGGCAGCACGAAATTGATGACCGCCGGAACGAACAGCACGAAAAAGCCCCAGAAAGTAACTTTATGCTGTTGCCAAACCATCAGCGTCGTGATGTCGCCGAAAGGGCAGAATGCGCCGCCGGCATTCACGGCGACCACGGTGTTGACGCAGGACAGCGCGACGAAGCGCGGGTTATCCTTGCCGACGGCCATTACGACGGCGGTCATCAACATCGCCGTGGTCATATTGTTGGAGATGGAGGAGATGAAAAAGGCCAGAATCCCGGTGATCCAAAACAATGAGCGATAACCGAGACCCTTGCTGACCAGCCAGGCCCTGACAGCCTCGAATACTTGCCGTTCCTCGAGCGCATTGACGTACGTGATCGACACGATCAGGAACAGGAGCAGTTCGCCGTAATCCAGCACCAAGGTCCGCACCGCGTCTTCGGCGAGCTGCGGCTGGCCTTGCAGGTTGTAGACGACGGCGATCGCGGCCCAGATGATCGCCGCCGCCAGCATCATGGGTTTGGATTTTTTGAGTTCCGTGACTTCTTCCAAGACGACGAAGATATAAGCCAGCACGAACGCGGCGATCGCCAGATAGCCGACTAAATGCCCGGTCAGATCCAAAGCTTGACCTTCAGCCGGGATGGCCAGGGCAGTGAGCGGAAAGATCGCCAAAAAAAACGCCAGTAAAATCTTCTGCTTCAAAACCATTCGAGAACCTTTTTTCTTCCGGTGCGAAAAACCACGCCGCGTCTGGCCAACAGCGCGGCGTCAAACAATTCTTAGTGTTTCAGTAGAGAATGGTAGCATTTGCCGCTTCTGAGTCCGAGCATGTGTTTTATGCCCCGGCTCCCCGGAGCCGGGATATCTACACAAAACCTCGGGCCAACATTCCGGCAGGGAAGGTCGCGACTAAAGCGACGTTTGCGATTGGAAGGGACCGACTAAAGGTCCGTTTGCGATTGGAAGGGTTGCGGCTAAAGCAACCGTTTGCGATTGGAAGGGTTGCGGCTAAAGCAACCGTTTGCGATTGGAAGGGTTGCGGCTAAAGCAACCGTTTGCGATTGGAAGGGTCATTCGGGTGCTCCAATCGCAAACGACCTGGCCGGGAGCGCCGGCCAGCCCCTTCCCCGGATGACCGTTTGCGATTGGATGGGTCACGATTGAAGACAGCTCCGTCGGGAAAGGATTCCCGACCTACTGAGCGGCACCGGTTCGTAGGTCGGCAATCCCTTGCCGACAAAACCGCTTGCCGATCTATTCAGTCGGGAAGGATTCCCGACCTACAAAGCGGCACGATCGTAGGTCGGCCATCCTTTGCCGACATAACCGCCGAAGGCCGCCGATTCCGTTACCAGGATGCCGGCAACTTGCGCCGGATGAGAATGAATTTGCGTTCTACCGAAAGATAGCCGCCGCGTTCCAAGTCCTTCATGATCCGGCTGACCATCTCCCGCGAGCAGCCGATGATGTTGGCCAGATCCTGATGGGTCGGCTTTTCCCGGATGATCCATTCGTTTTCGTTCTCGACGGCCATGTCGTAAAGGGTTTTAACCAATCGCCCGTACACATCCGACAGCGCGAGCCCTCGAACGTTCTCGGTCAAACTGCGGATCCGCTGAGTGAGGCTCCGGATGATGCTGGATGCGGCGTCCGGATGGCTTTTCAGCCAAGTCTTCAATGCGAGCCGCGGAATCAGGCTGCACACTGTTGGCTCCAGGGCGGCTATCGAAGCCGAACGGGGTTCGCCGTCCAGCAAGGACAGCTCCCCGAAAAACGAGCCCGCACCCTGAGTCGAAAGAATCACCATGCGCCCGTTTGCGCTGCTCAGATAAGCCTGCACCTTGCCGGACAAAATAATGAACAGCGCTCCGCCTTCTTCGCCCTCGCGAATGATAATCGAATTCTTGGGATAGCTTTTTATGGCCGCGCAGGAAGCCAGTTCCGCCAGAGCGGTGTCGGGCACTTCGGAAAAATAGGGGACGCTTTTTAACCCCTGAAGCGTTTCTTTCGACACAATCGCGTTCAACTGAAGAAAACGAAAACACTCGATCTCTCCCGTCGTTTTTCGAGTTTCGAGGTACGGTGCGACGGGCGATAGATCTAAATGTTAGTTTATATTCGATCCATCGGCCTCAAAAAAAGGGGACCGGCGCTGAATTTCGGTCCCGAAGAGTCGCCTCGGAGGCGTAATCGGATTATCTAAGGCGGAGGACGGTTGGACTGCCTGTACGTTTAGCTCCGCCGGCCACAGCCTTAGCGAATTCATTCATTTTCCGATTCCGGTTTTTCGGGGAGTGCGGCTTTCGCCGGATTATCGATACCGGTGGCGTTCACGACTACTCCGGAGGATGAACGTTCTTTCGCACGCGCCGACGTTTCGGAGTTATCCCGCGGCAGAAAGACGAACAGCACCAGGGCCAATATGAAGGCAAAGATCGTCGTTATCACCGACACGCCGATATAGAGAAGCCTGGTAGGGCGTCCGGGAAAGCCTCTTTGAACCATGTATGTCATAAGCCTATTCGTTTGAGTTGATCGCCCAGGCTGATCGTGTCGGATATTTTCAAAATGCTCGTCCGAAGACGCGGAACGGAACCGCGCATATCGTCCCTTCGGAATGAGCCGATGTTCTTGCGGGAACTAGACTCAACTTACGCGCCCGGAGAACGGAATTCTGTGAAATATTCCCCTTTTTGGTGCAGTGCGCTCGGAGGTCTAGGGGGCGAGGCGTTTTCGGTGTAATGACAGTAGTCGTAGGTCGGCAGGCCGAGTGGGGTAATGTCGCGAAGGGATTCGCGACCTACCGGGTAGCTCGGTCGTAGGTCGGCAATCCCTTGCCGACAAAGTCCGCGGGCGGACCCGTTACGTCGGGAAAGGATTCCCGACCTACAGGGTGACACGGTCGTAGGTCGGCAATCCCTTGCCGACGAATGCGCCGGCCGACCGGTTAACGTCGGCAAAGGATTGCCGACCTACAAAAATCGGGGAGTTTGGAGAGCGGGTGGAAGAAGCCGGGGTGGGCGGTTGGCGGTTCGGGGAGCGGCGGGCGGATTCGGCGGCAAGACGGAGGGTGCGCGTGGCGCACCCTCCCGGTCAGTTCAGCACGGTATGCAAGTTCCGGATCCCCAATAAAACCAGTACCCGGTCGGACATAGGAAACTACATTGTGCAGCCGCATAGAGCAGTCCGCCGGCGCCGGCACCGCCCGAAACCGGTTCACTGGCGGTATCGGTGATTTGCCAGGCGGAGCCGGTCAGGACCATGTTGGTGATAGTGCTGATGAAGCTGAAGGTATTGTCGGGTTTGAGGACGAAGGCATAGCCCGGACCGTTCTCGGCCGCGTCGGCCTCGGGATCGCCCAGCAAGTAGCGGATGGTGCCGGTGCAATCGGGGTTGACGGTATAAACGGCGC